>Ga0307509_10011427_pt1 | contig 10748 bp, 10 predicted proteins | sample 10_EM_MG_FD_202245 | JGI IMG/M metagenome (GOLD analysis project Ga0307509, IMG submission 202245) | Populus trichocarpa ectomycorrhiza microbial communities from riparian zone in the Pacific Northwest, United States - 10_EM | ecosystem: Host-associated > Plants > Roots > Unclassified | place...
TCGGGATCGCGCATCTGCTCAACTACCGGCTGCGCGGCTCGACCGTGTGGCGGGTCGTGATGCTCACTCCGTACGCCACCTCGGTGGCCGCGGCGACCCTCGTCTTCACGCTGCTGTATTCGTGGGACGGCGGGATGGTCAACTGGCTGCTGCACTTCGTCGGCGTCGACGCCATCAACTGGCGTGAGTCCACGTGGGGTTCGCAGTTCGCGGTGTCGTCGATCGTGATCTGGCGCTGGACGGGTTACAACGCGCTGATCTATCTGGCGGCGATGCAGGCGATTCCCGCCGACCTCTACGAGTCGGCGGCGATCGACGGCGCCAACCGATGGCAGCAGTTCCGCCACGTGACCATCCCGCAGCTGCGCCCCACCATCCTCTTCACGGTGGTCGTCTCCACCATCGGCGCGACCCAACTCTTCGGCGAGCCCCTGCTGTTCGGCGGGGTCAGCGGTTCGAAGGGCGGCTCCGAGCACCAATACCAGACGCTCGGGCTGTACATGTACGACCAGGGCTGGATCATCGGCAACCTCGGCAAGGCGTCCGCGATCGCCTGGTCGATGTTCCTGATCCTGCTGATCGTCGCCGCGATCAACCTGCTGTTCACCCGACGGCTGAGGAAGTCCCAATGACCACAAGCGAATTGACACTCCCTCAGGACCGGGTGCCCGTACCGTCGGCACGCGCCCCGCGCCGCCGCGTCATGGGCGCGGGCAAGCAGATGCACGCGGGCCCGCTGACCTACGTCGTCCTGGTGGTCTTCGCGCTGGTCTCGCTGGCCCCGCTGGTGTGGACGGCGATCGCGGCCTCGCGCACCAACACGCGGCTCGCCCAGACGCCTCCGCCGCTGTGGTTCGGCGGGAACCTGTTCAAGAACCTCCAGACGGCCTGGGACCAGGCCGGCATGGGCACCGCGATGTTCAACTCCACGGTCGTCGCGGGCTCCATCACCATCGGCACGGTGCTGTTCTCGACCTTGGCGGGCTTCGCCTTCGCCAAGCTGAAGTTCAAGTTCTCCAGCACCCTGCTCCTGCTGACCATCGGCACAATGATGATCCCGCCCCAACTGGCCGTCGTACCCCTGTACTTGTGGATGGCGGACCTGCACTGGTCCAACCACCTCCAGACGGTCATCCTGCCCACTCTGGTCAGCGCCTTCGGTACGTTCTTCATGCGCCAGTACCTGGTCCAGGCGCTGCCGACCGAACTGATCGAGGCGGCGAGGGTGGACGGCGCGAGCAGCCTCCGGGTGGTCTGGCACGTGGTCTTCCCGGCCGCACGCCCCGCGATGGCGGTCCTGGGCCTCCTGACCTTCGTGATGGCCTGGAACGACTTCCTCTGGCCGATCATCGCCCTCAACCAGCAGAACCCCACCGTCCAGGTCGCCCTGAACTCCCTCGGCACCGGCTACATCCCCGACCAGTCGGTGATCATGGCGGGCGCGCTGCTGGGCACGCTGCCGCTGCTGATCGCCTTCCTGCTCTTCGGCAAGCAGATCGTGGGGGGAATCATGCAGGGCGCGGTCAAGGGCTGACGCCCGCCCCGGGGCCGGGCACAGCCGGCTCGGCCCCTCCCTCCCCCCTCCGCCTACTCATTGGTCTCCACGACCCCCTATGGGAGCGCTTCCATGCCTGAGCCCGTGACCCCCGTGACCTTTCCTCCCGCCTTCCTCTGGGGCGCCGCGACCTCCGCGTACCAGATCGAGGGGGCGGTGCGGGAGGACGGCCGTACGCCCTCGATCTGGGACACCTTCAGTCATACGCCGGGCCGTACGGCCGGTGGTGAGCACGGTGACATCGCTGTCGACCACTACCACCGCTACCGCGACGACGTGGCGATGATGGCGGACCTGGGCCTCACGGCGTACCGCTTCTCGGTCTCCTGGTCACGGGTGCAGCCGACCGGCCGGGGCCCGGCGGTCCAGGTGGGCCTGGACTTCTACCGCCGCCTGGTCGACGAGCTGCTGGCGGTCGGCATCAAGCCGGCCCTCACCCTCTACCACTGGGACCTGCCGCAGGAGTTGGAGGACGCGGGCGGCTGGCCGGAGCGCGACACGGCGTACCGCTTCGCCGAGTACGCGCAGATCGTGGGCGAGGCGCTGGGCGACCGGGTGGAGCAGTGGATCACGCTCAACGAGCCGTGGTGCAGCGCATTCCTGGGCTACGGCTCGGGGGTGCACGCGCCGGGCCGCACGGACGCGGGCGCTTCGCTTCGCGCGGCCCATCACCTCAACCTGGCGCACGGGCTGGCCACTTCGGCACTGCGGTCCGCGATCCCGGCCCGCAACTCGATCGCGGTGAGCCTCAACTCGTCGGTGGTCAGGCCCGCTTCGCAGTCACCGGCGGACCTGGCGGCGGCCCGCAAGATCGACGACCTGGCCAACGGGGTGTTCCACGGTCCGATGCTGCACGGTTCGTATCCGCAGTCCCTCTTCGAGGCGACGAGGTCGATCACGGACTGGTCGTACGTCCTCGACAACGACCTGACGTTGATTCACCAGCCGCTGGACGCACTGGGGTTGAACTACTACACGCCCACGCTGGTGGAGGCGGCGGCCTCTGCTTCGGCAGGCCCGCGCGCCGACGGCCATGGCGCGAGCGCGCACTCCCCCTGGCCGGGCGCCGACGACGTCGCGTTCCTCCAAACCCCGGGCGAGCGCACGGAGATGGGCTGGACGATCGACCCGACAGGCCTGTACGACCTGATCACGCGGTACACGAGGGAGGCCCCGGGCCTGCCGCTGTACGTCACGGAGAACGGCGCGGCGTACGACGACAAGCCGGACCCGGAGGGCCGGGTCCACGACCCCGAGCGGATCGCATACCTCCACGGCCACCTGTCGGCGGTGCGGCGCGCGATCGCGGACGGCGCGGATGTGCGGGGTTATTACCTGTGGTCGCTCATGGACAACTTCGAGTGGGCGTACGGCTACGAGAAGCGCTTCGGGGCGGTGTACGTGGACTACGCGACGCTGGCCCGGACCCCGAAGTCGAGCGCGCGGTGGTACGGGGAGGCGGCTCGGACGGGCGTACTGCCGACGGTGAGCGAAGCCTGACCGACGGGGGACACCGGGGGACGGGGCGCGGCACGCCCAGGGGGGACGTGCCGCGCCCCGGCGGGGTTGTCGAGGCCCGGGGCCTCGTCGTGGATGAGGACGCGGAAGCTGTGGGGGTTGGACCAACCTGCGTAGAGGGTTACGGGGGTTAGGTTGTCCTCCAGCTTGCAGGCGTTGATGGCGTTGGTGACGGCTTCCGAGGTCAACAGCAGGGCCGTGTCGGTGAGTTCGGGGCGGTGGGAGGTGGCGAGGAGAGTACGGACCGTTTCGCGGGCGGTGCGGACTTAGGCGGGGTGAGGCGGGAAGACGAGGGAGACGCCGGTGGGGGGCGCTCGCGCCGGCCGCGCGGCACACTGCGCACCGGCCACAGGGAGGACCGCATGCCACCGAGGACGAACCCCAGCGAACGCCAACGCCGTCTGGGCGCGGAGCTGCGCAAGTTGCGTATGCGCTCCCGTATGTCGGGCGACGCCGCCGCCGAGCTGATCGAGGCCGACCGCACCAGGATCAGCCACATCGAGACCGGCCGCGTCGACGTCCCTCGCAACGGCCTCTAGAAGCTGCTTCGCGCCGTGCTCGAAGCCACGGAAGGCGACCCCCGAACTGGACACGGTCTACCTGGAGCAGCCGGCGGAGTCCCTCTTCCTGCGGGATGGAGAACACCTCGACACAGCACGGGCGGCGAGGGCAACTGCCTGGAACTTGCGGCAGCGGCGACCGGCCCCCACATCCATCTCCGCGAGAGCGACCACCCCCACCACATCGCCACGCTCCCGCCCCACACCCTCGCCGCCCTCCTCCACACGGTGAAGTCACTCCCTCCCTTGCCAAGCCCAAAATAAAGTGATTCATTCGCTACGCAAGTGAATGGATGCATGCCAAGCACGGGGAGATGTCCGTGGCCGCTGTCACCTTGGGCAAGGAGCCGATCACCGTCGAGCAGTTCGTCGCGGTCGCCCGCCACGGCGCGCGGGTCGAGTTCGACGCGACCTACGTCGACCGCGTGCGCAAATCCCGCGCACTGGTCGAACGCTTCCTCGCCGAGAACCGCCTCGTCTACGGCGTCACCACCGGCTTCGGCGACAACGTCACCGAGGTCATCGACCCGGCGGACGCCGAGCAGCTCCAGCGCAACATAGTCCGCTCGCACGCCGTGTCCGTAGGCGAACCGCTGCCCGCCGAGATCGTCCGAGCCATCGCGCTCATGGAACTGATCGGCCTCGGCGAGGGCTACTCCGGCATCCGCTTCGAGACCCTGGAACTGATCCGGCGCATGCTCAACGCCGGAGTCACCCCCCACGTCCCCGGCGAGGGCTCCGTCGGCTACCTCGCCCCCGAGGCCCACATGGCCCTCGTGCTCCTGGGAGAGGGCAGGGCGTCGTACGGCGGCCAACTCCTCCCCGGCGCCGAGGCGTTGGCCCGCATAGGGGAGCAACCGACCAGACTCGCCTGCAAGGAGGGACTGTCGCTGACGAACGGGACGCACTCCGTCACCGCGATAGCAGTCCTCGCCGCCCACGACGCCGGCCTCGCGGCGACCACCGCCGACATCGCCGCGAGCCTGTCGGTACAGGCCCTCAAGGGCACGGTCCGCGCCTACGACGCCCGGTTGCAGCAGCGCAAACGGCACCCCGAGCAGGCCGCCGTAGCGGACAACCTACGGCGACTCACCGCATCCAGCGCGATCAGCACCGAGTTCCTCGACCACCGCCTCCAGGACAGCCTCTCCCTGCGCGCCGTTCCGCAGATCCACGGCGGCGCGAAGCGGGCGCTCGCACAGGCCCGGGAAGTCATCGTCGAGGAACTGCACTCCGTGGGCGACAACCCGGTCATCCACCCCGAGGGCGAGGACGGGGTCGCGCTGAGCGGGGCCAACTGCGACAGCACCTACGTCGGCATCCAGGCCGACACCATGGTCAACGCGATGACGGTCCTCGCCAAGGTCTCCGAACGCCGCACCGACCGCATGGTCAACAGCAACTTCAGCGAACTGCCGCCCTTCCTGGCACCGCAGCCCGGCCTCAACAGTGGCTACATGATCGCCCAGTACACGGCCGCGGCACTGACGATGGAGCTGCGCGGCATGGCAGTCCCGGCGTCCGCCGACAACGTCACCACCTCGGCCGATCAAGAAGACGCGGTCAGCAACGGCTACTTGGCGGCCCTGAAGGCCTACCGTGCGGCCCGCAAACTCGCCTACGTCATCGCGATCGAGCTGATGTGCGCGACGCAGGCCCTCGATCTCCTCGCACCGCTCGCGCCCTCACCGGCGGCGGAGGCGCTACGGACCCGGATCCGGGAAGCCGTACCAACGGTCGCCGAGGACCGCGTCTTCCACGCCGACATCGAGCACATCACCGAACTGGTGCGGAACGGGGAGGCGTTGCGGGTGGTCGAGGACGTGGTCGGCCGCTTGCACCACTGAGGTCGGGGACTCGCACTCCGGAGTGCCGACCGGCTTGTGGTCGAGGACCCGAAAGTCGTGCGCGCATGCGGTGATCGGACCTCTATGATCACTCCGCCCCCGCGCCCCCACGGCCGCACCCGCCTCCGAGACAGGCCAGCGACGATGACGAGTTCCACCCCCAAAACCCCCTGGGTCCTTGCCCGTTCCGCCCAGGCGGCGGTGGCGACGGCGGCCGTGGCGGACGTGTTCCGGGCGGCAGCGGTCCGCGATCACTATCTGCACCGCACGGAGGGGTCCCTGCACAGGTCGGGCTCGATCTCCATGGTCTTCGTCTATCTGATGACTGTGACGATCGCGCTGTTCCTCGTGTGGCTCGCGCGCGCCCGGCGCAATGCCCAGGAGCTGTCCCCCGGGGCCTCTCTCCCGAGTCCGGGCTGGACGGTCGGCGCCTGGTTCATACCGTTGGTCAACCTCGTTGCCCCCCGCGGGATCGTCCTCGCTGTCGGGCGCGCCGGCTCCGTGTCGTGGGAGGAGAGGCGAGACACGACACTGGTGAATCTGTGGTGGGCCGCCTGGGTCACGCACGCGCTGGTGCTCGTGGTCACGAACCAGGTGGCGCCCGGGTCGCCGGCCCTCCTCGTGGTGGCGGAGGCGCTCATGATCGCGGCAGCCGCGCTGTTGGGGCTCGTCATCCAGCGCATCACCGCGCTGCAGAACTCCGCGCTCGGCGCCACCGTCCCCGTCGCGCCGCCCGCCCAGGTGTGAGGCGGTCCAGCCGCACTCACAGCAACCCCTCAGACCCCCCGCAGCAACCTCCCAGCCCCAAGGCGTCTGATCACTCCCGTACGGGAGTGATTCGATCCCGGCGCGGACGGGAGGACGTCATGTTTTTCATCGTGTTGGTGCTGCTGGCCCTGATCGTCGGCGGGGCGGTCGCCTACGGCAAGCGGCAGGCGGGCGGGGGGAGTTCGCGGTACGGGGCCGGGAGCGCGCAGCAGGTCTACGACGCCGACGCGGGCGCCGAGGCCACCCGCTGGGTGGAGCGGCTCGGCGGGAGTCTGTCCACGCTGGACGCGGGTGGCAACAGCGCCGCCCGGCAGGCCCTCGCCGACGCGGCCGAGCGGCACCGTGCCGCCGAGGGGCAACTCGCCGTCGCCTACTCCCCCATGCAGTACGGGCTGGTGACGCAGACCGCCATCGAGGGGCTGCACCACATCCGCACCGCCCGTGCCGCGCTGGGGCTCGACCCCGGGCCCGAGTTGCCCGCACAGGGTGCCGGTGGGCAGGTCACGGTGGGCGGGCAGACGTACACCGCGTCCGCGCGGCCCGGTGCGAACACGCCGTACTACTACCCCGGCGGGGTCGTCAACGGCCGTTCCATGCCCGGGGGTTGGTACACCACCCCGTGGTGGAAGACCGCCCTTGTCGCGGGCGCCGCGGGAGTCGGCGGCATGCTGCTCGCGGACGCGCTCTTCGACGGCTTCCACCATCACGGTCCGGGCGGAGGGATGTTCGGCGGCGGGCCCGGTGGGTTCGGGGGCTTCGGTGGGCCCGGGCCCGGGGGATTCTGACGAGGACGGACCGGCGGGGAGTGCAGGGTCGGAGACGTCGATCAGTTGTCACTCGTAGCCGAGATTTTCCTCGGAGTGCAGGCGCCACCCGTCGGACCGCTTGACCAGGACGAAGGCGATGCGCTCAGAAGCGTCGTAGTACCCGGAATCCGGGTCGTGGCCACACAGGAACCAGAGCGCCTCGACCCGCGCCCTGTCCGGGGTCTCGCTGACGACGGTCACCGTTTCCAGTGTGAACTCCGCGCCGAATACATCGGTTTTGCCGGCGTTGTTCGCCTTGGCGTACTCGGCGCAGAAGTCAGCAGGGCTCTGGTAGAGCATCTGAACCTCTTGGGTGCGGGTTGCGGCCAGTTCGTACGAGCATGAGGCATTGCCGTCGCTCACGGAAGTGACCGTCCGTTCTACTCCCGGATCACCACCACGCCACCCGCCGGGACCCGCACCGAACCGCCCAACACCCGCTCCCCGGAAAGGAGTTCGACCGCCCCCGCCGCGACCGGCACCTCCGCGCCCGTCCCCGCGTGGTCTATGAGGAACAGATAGTCCGCGTCCGTCCCGCGCCGCAGTACCGCCTCCACGCCCTCCGGAGTCACCCTCACCGGCTCCACACCCGCCTCCGTGCGGATGCGGTCCAGGAGGGTGGCGAGGGTCTCCGGGTCGGGGCGGGTGGCCAGGTACCAGGCCGTGCCGGTGCCGTACGCGTTGCGGGTCACCGCGGGTATGCCGGCCAGCGGACCCTCCGTGTACGACGTGACCGCCTCGGCGTCGCCCGTCAGCGCCACCCGCTCCGACCACAGGGACGCCGTACCACCACCGCTCAGCCCCAGCGACTCGCCGGGCAGGAGCGGGAACAGCTCGTCCGACCGCACGCCCAGCGTCTCCCGGAACGCCCCGGGGTAACCCCCCAGCCGCACATGGCAGTTCTCGTCCACGGCCCCGCTGTGGAAGCCCACCGCGAGCGTGCCGCCGGACGACGCGAAGTCGGAGAGGTTGGCCGCGCCGGCCTCGTCGACCAGGTACAGGCTGGGGGCCAGGACCAGTCGGTACGGCGACAGGTCCGCGTCGGGGCGGACGAAGTCCACCGCGATGCCCGAGCGCCACAACGGCTCGTACCAGGAGCGGACTTGGTCCAGGTAGCGGACCTGCTCGCTGGGCTGGGACGGGAGTTCCAGGGCCCAGCGGGCGTTCCAGTCCCACACCACCGCGACCGACGCCGCGCTCGTGCTGCCCTGTACCTCCGCCAACGCCCGCAGGTCCGTGCCCAGTTGGACGACGTCCTGCCAGATCCGGCTGTCCGTGCCCGCGTGCGGAAGCATCGCCGAGTGCCACTGCTCGGCGCCCGCCTTCGCCGCCCGCCACTGGAAGTAGGCGATGCCGTCGGCGCCGTGTGCGACGTGGGCGAGTGCGTTGCGCCTCAACTCCCCCGCCGACTTTGCCCTGTTGACCGGTTGCCAGTTCACCGCACCCGTGGAGTGCTCCATCAGCAGCCACGGCCGCCCGCCCGCCAGCGAGCGGACCAGGTCGCCGCTCATCGCGATGTCGATCTCCGACTCGGGGTCCGTGGAGCGGAGGTAGTGGTCGTTCGAGACGACGTCCAACTCCGGCGCCCAGCGCCAGTAGTCGAGCGCGTCGAAGTTGAACATCACCATGAAGTTGGTGGTGGCGGGGATCGCCGGGGCCGACTCGCGCAGCACCTGCCGTTCCGCCTTGTACAGCGACAGGAGCGCGTCGCTGCAGAAGCGGCGCCAGTCCAGCTGATGGGTCGGGTTGGGGACCGCGCCCGTCGCGCGCGGGGGCAGGATCTCCGCCCAGTCGTAGTACCACTGGCTCCAGAAGGCCGTGCCCCAGGCCTCGTTCAGCGCCGGCAGGCTGTCCCCGTACTTCGCGCGCAGCCAGTCGCGGAACGCCTCGGCGCTCTCGTCGCAGTAGCAGGCCGGGTTGTGGCAGCCGTACTCGTTGTGGATGTGCCACATCGCGACCGCCGGGTGGGCGGCGTAGCGGCGCGCCAGTTCGCCCGCGATGCGCAGGGCCGCCGTACGGTACGCGGGGCTTGAGGGGCAGAACGTCTGGCGGCTGCCGTACGACAGTCTGCGGCCGTCCCGGTCCACCGGCAGCGCCTCGGGGTGGGCGCGGAAGAACCAGGCCGGGGGCGCCGCCGTCGGGGTCGCCAGGTCGGCTTTGATGCCGTGCTGCTGGAGCAGGTCCAGGACCTTGTCCAGGAGGGTGAAGTCGTAGACCCCCTCGGCCGGTTCCAGCAGCGCCCACGAGAAGATGCCGACGCTGACCATGGTCACCCCGGCCTCGCGCATCAGGCGCATGTCCTCGGCCCAGACCTCCTCGGGCCACTGCTCGGGGTTGTAGTCGCCGCCGTACGCGATGGTCATCGTGCAACTCCCGTCAACAGGCGGCGAGTTGTCGCCACGCCCCATTGGTCGAGCGACAGCAGGCGGTCGCTCGACGCCATCAGGCCACCGGTGGCCTCCACATGGGCCGCCCAGCGTTCGCGGGTCTCCACGGCCGGGCGGGCCATCAGACAGTCGGGGTCGTTGGTCCAGAGGCGGCCATGCTGCCACTGGCGGGCGAATCCCGTGAACTCGGCGGAATCCTGGCCTGGTTGGGAGTAGTCGTCGGCCTCGGGGCGGCGGTGCGGTGCCGTGTCGGGGCTGACCCGCATCGCGTCGAACAGGCCGATGGAAGGGAGGATCGGCGCTCCGCAGCCCAGGAGGTAGGCGTCCGGGCCGATCGCCTCGCGGATCAGCGCGATCCCGGCCCGGTAGGCCTCGACGGCGTCAACTTCCTTGTGGCGTACGCCGTCCAGGGCGCCGGCGTAGAGGAAGTCGGCCTTGAAGTAGTCGTAGCCCTCGGTGCGGAGGGTGGCGTAGACCTCGGTCAGGTATGCCGCCGCGCCGGGGTGGGTGGGATCAAGGACGCAGAGGTCGTGGCCCCAGTTGCGGCCGGCGTGGGCGAAGCCGCCCGCCGGGTCGCGCACCAGCCACTCGGGGTGTTCGGCGGTTAGGTCGCTCGCCGGGTCGACCAGGAAGGGGGACGTCCAGATGCCCGCCCTGCGGCCGCGGGCGCGGATGGTGTCGGCGATCCCGGCCCGGGAACGGAAGCGGCCGGAGAGGGTCAGCCAGTCGCCCAGCGCCTTCTGGTAGCCGTCGTCGATCTGGACGACGTCGATCGGGAGGTCGAGGGTGTCCATCGCGCGGAGGTTCTCGTGGATGTCGTCCTCGGTGACGGCGGTGAAGTACTCGTACCAGGAGCACCAGACCGTGGGCGCGGGGCGGGGGGACGGCAGGGCCAGGCTGTCGGCCCAGTCCCCCAGCACGGACTGGACGGTGGTGCCCGTCCACTCCTTCACCGGGCCGTCGGCGGCGATCTCCGCCACCCCGTCCCGTACCGACAGCCGGATCGACGGGACCGATCCGGTGGGGTCGACCGCCGCCCACAGGCGGGCCGGTGAGCCGTCGCCGGGGTCGAGGGCGAGCAGACCCTCGCCCTGGAAGACTTCGGCGGGGACGGTGGCGCCTGGGCGGTAGCACATCGTCGCCCAGTTGGCGTTGGCCGGCCGGTACGGGCGCGCCCCGGGGGGGTAGGCGCCGCTCGGGCTCCAGGACTGCCAGCCCTCCTCGTGGACCCGGGCGGTGCGCGGATTCACGGGGACGGAGGCGAGCGCGGTGAAGGGGTGGTCGTGCACGGTGGTTCTCTTTCAACG
>Ga0307509_10011428_pt1 | contig 10748 bp, 9 predicted proteins | sample 10_EM_MG_FD_202245 | JGI IMG/M metagenome (GOLD analysis project Ga0307509, IMG submission 202245) | Populus trichocarpa ectomycorrhiza microbial communities from riparian zone in the Pacific Northwest, United States - 10_EM | ecosystem: Host-associated > Plants > Roots > Unclassified | place...
CGGACGAAGGGTCACCCGTGCGGGTATGACGATCTGCCGATCGACGGCATCGTCGAGCTGTGGTTCGAGAACCCGGCGACGCTGGACGCCGCGTTCGCCTCACCGCAGGGACAGCGAACGATGGCACACGCAAAGACTTTCTTGTCTGAAATCACGGCGTTCCTGGTCAAGGAGCGACGAATCGTTTGAGCAAGCGCAGTTGGCGCACCGACGTCACACGTTTAGCAACCACTTGAACCTGAGCAAGCCATGACAACCCTCCTCGACGACACGCACGACGCCACCTTGCAAAGTTGGGTCGCATCGGCGAACCACCCGGCCACCGACTTCCCGATCCAGAACCTGCCGTTCGGCCGATTCCGCCCCAAAGACACCGCGCAGGCCTGGCGCATCGGAGTTGCCATTGGGGATCAGGTCCTTGATCTCGCGGCGGCCGGATTGATCGACACCGACGACATGAACGACTTGATGTCGAGACTGCCTGCGGAGCGTCAAGCGCTTCGACGCGCGATCTCCGGCGCCCTGGGTCGCAATGCGGACCCAAGCCGGATGCAGGCGCACCTGCTGCCGCAAAGTGCGGTCGAAATGGCCCTACCCTGCCGGATTGGCGACTACACCGACTTCTACACCAGCATCCACCACGCAACGACGGTCGGCAAGCAGTTCCGACCCGAGAACCCGCTGCTGCCAAACTACAAGTGGGTACCGATCGGCTACCACGGCCGGGCTTCCTCCATTGGTGTGAGCGGCGAGTCCTTCCCGCGCCCGCTCGGCCAGACGAAGGTGGCCGACGCGAAGGAACCGAGCTTCGGCCCGAGCCGACGCCTCGACTATGAGCTGGAAGTCGGCGTATTCATCGGCACGCCGAACCGGCGCGGCGAACCGGTCGCGATTGCTGACGCAGAAGCGCGGGTCTTCGGCATGGCCCTCTTCAACGATTGGAGCGCGCGCGACATTCAAGGGTGGGAATACCAGCCGCTGGGCCCGTTCCTGTCCAAGAACTTCGCCAGCACGCTATCCCCCTGGATCGTGACGATGGAGGCACTCGCGCCCTTCCGGAAGGCCTTCACGCGGCCGTCGGGCGACCCAAGGCCCCTGCCGTACCTCGAATCGGAGTCCAACAATGCGACCGGCGCGATAGACATCCAGCTCGAGGTCTGGCTGCAAACGCCCAGGATGCGCGACGCGGGCCAGATGGGCGAGCGCCTAATGACCTCCAACTTCAGCGACGCCTACTGGACGGTGGCCCAACTGGTGGCCCATCACACGGTCAACGGATGCAACTTGCAAGCAGGTGACCTGTTCGGATCGGGAACGCTGTCAGGACCCGCCCCCGAGCAGGGAGGCTCGTTGCTCGAACTCAGCCAGGGGGGCAAACGACCCATTCACCTCGGCAACGGTGAGATCCGCACCTTCCTCGAGGATGGCGACACCGTGATCTTGCGTGGCTGGTGCGAACGGGATGGCGCTCGACGGATCGGCTTCGGCGAATGCCGAGGGACGGTGACCCCGGCGCGAGGAGATGGTCGATGATTCGAGGCAAGGTGGCCGTCGTTACCGGCTCAACAAGTGGCATCGGCCTGGGCATCGCGCGAGCGTTGGCGCGCGAGGGTGTCGGCATCATGCTCAATGGTTTTGGTGACGCACGGGAGATCGAATCGCTGCGCACCTCGCTGGCACGTGAATACGCGGTCCCGGTCGAGTATTCGAGCGCAGACATGAGCCAGCCGGCGCAAATCACGGGGATGATCGCCGATGCTGAGGCCAAGCTCGGCAGCGTCGACATCCTCGTGAACAACGCCGGCATTCAACACGTGGCGCCGGTCGACGAGTTCCCAATTGAGAAGTGGGAGCAAATTGTCGCTATCAATCTGTCGTCGAACTTCTACGCGATTCGGGCAGTGCTGCCCATCATGAAGGCACGTGGCTGGGGACGCATCGTCAACATCGCGTCCGCGCACGGCCTGGTCGCTTCGCCCTTCAAGTCGGCCTACGTTGCTGCAAAGCATGGCGTGCTGGGACTCACGAAGACCGTGGCCTTGGAGGTCGCGGAAACCCGTATCACATGCAATGCGATCTGCCCTGGGTACGTGAAGACACCCCTCGTCGAGGGCCAGATCAAGGACCAAGCCAAGGTCCACGGCATGTCCGAAGAGCGCGTGGTGCGCGAGGTGATCCTGGCGTCGCAACCCAACAGGCGGTTCGTCGAAATCGACGCGCTCGGCGACATCGTCATCTTTCTCTGCTCCGCTGCCGCCGACGCCATCACGGGCGGCGCGATTCCGGTAGAGGGCGGCTGGACCGCTCGCTGAGGTAGATACCATGACCCCCTCTACGACTGGACTTCACGCGGCCGACCGCAACAAGATCGTCTCCGCCGAAGACGCCGTTCGGCTGATCCGCGATGGCGATACGGTTGCGACCGGAGGCTTCGTCGGCATCGGATTCGCAGAGCAGATCGCGATCGCACTCGAAGCTCGATTCCTCGCCGGAGAAGGTCCTCGTGAACTCACTCTGGTCTACGCGGCAGGTCAGGGCGATGGTCGCGACAAGGGGCTGAATCACTTCGCGCACGACGGCCTCCTGCGCCGCGTCATAGGGGGTCATTGGGGATTGGTGCCGCGACTCGGCCGGCTCGCGATCGAGAATCGCATCGAAGCCTACAACCTGCCGCAGGGGGTCATCTCATGCCTTTTCCGCGACATCGCCGCGGGCCGGCCAGGGCACGTGAGCCGGATCGGACTTGGCACCTTCGTCGATCCACGCTTCGATGGCGGACGCATGAATTCGCGCACGACCGAAGCATTGGTCGAAGCGGTCACGCTCGGCGGTGAAGATTGCCTGTTCTACAAGGCCTTCCCGATCCATGTCGCGATCATTCGCGCCACGACGGCAGATGCCGATGGCAACCTGACGATGGAGCGCGAAGCCCTGACCCTCGAAGGACTGTCGATGGCCACCGCCGTGCACAACAGCGGCGGAATTGTCATCGCGCAAGTCGAACGGCTTGCCGAGCGTGGGACGCTTCATCCCCGCCAAGTGAAGGTGCCCGGGGTCCTGGTCGACTGTGTGGTCGTCGCGGAGCCCGATCAGCATTGGCAGACTTTCAGCACGCCGTACAACCCGGGCTTTAGCGGGGAGATACGCGTGCCAGTTGGTGGCACTGCCCCCATGCCGCTCGACGAACGCAAGATCATCGCGCGCCGTGCCGCGATGGAGCTCAAGGCAAACAGCGTGGTCAACCTGGGCATCGGAATGCCGGAAGGCATCGCCCGCGTGGCGAACGAGGAAAAGGTGATCGACCTGCTGACGCTGACTGCCGAACCCGGCGTCATCGGCGGCATCCCGGCCGGCGGACTCGATTTCGGCGCAGCGATCAACACCCAGGCGATCATCGACCAACCGTACCAGTTCGACTTCTACGATGGTGGCGGACTTGACGTTGCCTTCCTCGGGATGGCGCAGGCGGATGCGCAGGGCAACTTGAACGTGAGCCGCTTCGGTACCCGATTCGCCGGCGCCGGCGGCTTCATCAACATCAGCCAAAGCGCCAAGAAAGTGGTCTTCATCGGCACCTTCAATGCCGGTGGCTTCGAACTCGAGGTCGACGCGGGCCTGCTCGCCATTCGCCGCGAGGGCCGCACGCCGAAGTTCGTGGAAACAGTGGAGCACCGCACCTACAGCGGCGAGGTTGCATTGCGGCGCGGTCAAGTGGCGTTGTACGTCACAGAGCGCTGTGTATTCCAGCTCGGCGCCGTGGCCGGTCGCGCTGCGCTGGAACTGATTGAAGTCGCACCGGGCATCGACATCGAGCGCGACATCCTCGCACGCATGGCATTCCGGCCTGTCATCTCGGCAGACCTGCGCGAGATGGACGCCCGCATCTTCATGCCGCAGGCCATGGGCCTGAGGGACGACCTCTTGCGGATGCCGCTGGATCTGCGCTTTAACTGGGACCCCGAGCAGCAGCACTTCTTTGCAAACTTCGAGGGATGCGTCGTACGCTGCCTTGCCGATGTGCAAGCCATCCGATCGGCGCTCGAAACGAAACTGACCCCGCTCGGGCGCAAGGTTGCCGCGATCGTCGACTACGACAACTTCAGAGTGCTCCCGGACGTGCTGGATGCCTATGTGGACATGGTTCGGGATGTGGCGCAAGCCCACTACTCGAACGTGACGCGGTACACCACCAGCGCTTTTGTGCACGCCAAGCTTGGAGCGGCGCTGCGCAAACGGGGCTTGGCGCCCCACATCTTCGACAGTGCAGACGAGGCCAGAAATCGATTGTCCGATCTGCGCGGCCGCACGCCCGAGGCTTGAGAGACCGACGATGACGACGCCGACCACACCTGGCCTCAGCCTGCATGGGTACTTTCGCAGCTCCGCCGCCTATCGAGTGCGCATAGCGCTGCATCTCAAGGGGCTGGAGTACAGGCACATTGGGGTGCACCTGCTTCGCAACGGCGGGGAACAGCTCAGCGCCGAATTTCGCCAGATCAACCCACTGGCCTTGGTGCCCGTTCTTCATGACGGCGATTTCGCGCTCACTCAATCACTGGCGATCATCGAATATCTTGACGATCTGCATCCCGCGACACCCTTGCTGCCGATCGACGCGCAACTTCGCGCACGGGCGAGGCAGTTCGCGCTGACCGTCGCCTGCGATGTGCACCCGTTGAACAACCCTCGCGTCGTCAAGTTTCTCAGCGGCCGCTTCGGTGTCGACGACGCGGGGAAGCAGGAATGGATCCGGCACTGGATCGAAACAGCGTTTGAAGCGTTGGACCCGCAGCTGGCGGCTGCCTCGCAGGGGCGATTTTGCGTTGGCGATGAACCGACAATCGCCGACTGCTGCCTAATTCCACAGGTGTTCAACGCGCGGCGCTTTGGGGTGGATGTGTCGCGCTTTCGGGCCATAGCGAGCATAGACGCCACGTGCCAAACGATTGAGGCATTTCAGCGCGCACATCCCTCAATGCAGCCGGATACTGAATAGACGGTCACTGCGATCTTCGCTCGAGGCGTAGTTGACGAGCCCAGTCATCTCTCTTGTCTGATCAAACAAGCAGAGCGACGCAACAGCCCCTGCGGCTGTCTGATAGTCGCAAAAAAAGCGGCCGTCAACCAGACGGCCGCAACTCTCTCGCTTTAATGAGTCAAGAATCTCGGAGCATCAATCGAGTCAGAAATTGTGCGACAGGCCGACGTCGAACGCCGTCGTCCGTGTCGCGCCATCCCCTTTCGCTGATGCCACCGTTGTATAGATGTTGGTCCGCTTGCTCAGGTAGTACAGGTAGCCCAGCGAAGCCTTTGTGAGGCCGTCCTTTGCTGGGGTGGCAGTGTTCCAGTCGCTGACGTGACTGACCGCTGCGCGCACACTCCCCAATCCGCTTGTAGGCACTGTGACTGCGAAGGAATAGGCCGAATACGTCACGCCCGCAACCCTGGATTGGGAGTACAGGGCCAACGGCCGAACGACGCCAAAATCGTAGGCGCCCGCCACCGTCACGAGTCGATCGGTGTCTACTCCGTTGACGTTCTTGTGTTGGTCTGCCGCGGCAGAGAGCCAAAGCTTGTCCTTCGAATAGTCAACGTTCCCACCGACGTCCCGACCCGTTGTGGCTCCCTCACCGGCTGACACGGCAAGCCGCGCCGTCACGCCACCGAGGCTGGGGGACTTGTAGCCGACGGTGTTGTTCGTGCGAACACCGCCCGTGTTGAAGTAGTTTGCGAACTGCAGATAGCCGATCTGCCCGAGTGAAGTGTCCCAGTACCATGGGTCGGACAAGACCGCGGTGTAGAAGACAGGTGAATATTCGCGGCCCGCATAGATCTCGCCCAAACGGCCACCGAGCTTCACGTAGGACTGCCCGTCCCAGAATGTGTTCGCTGACTGGTTCGCTGCTGCGCCGGTATCGGCCAGGAAGAAGTGCTGAAGGTTGAAGCCGGCGTACAGGCCGTCACCCAGATCCTCCTTGCCCGCGATGTTCAGGTGGGAGACGATGTCATTCACGGTCCACATCTTGGCCCCACCGCTGCCGTAGATCGGCGAAGTTCCGCCATTGCCCCTGGCTACGTCCACGTTGATGGCGCCCGAGATCGTCACCGACGACTGGGCCGCGGCCGCGAGGCTCAGGACGCTCAAGGTGATTCCAGCGAAGGTCGAGCGCGAGGCTATGGTATTCATGCAGTTGGTTCTCCTGATTTGCGTGTTGTGTGTCTCCCGCACGGCGCACTGCTTTGTGCGCCCGGGGGTCGGCAAGTCAGCCATTCGCGGCCGCTTGTCGCCCACCACAAGAGGCAACTCGGAGACCAGGAGCGGGTTCGTGTGGATTCAATGACTTACGCACGTCTGGCACGACCCGTTGCACTTTCCGTGAACAACTTGTGTGTTCGCGATGAACATGTCATCGGACGATGGACATCACTGAGAACCACGTCGAACGAGATGCGCATACCCAGGCCTCGTCGTGGGTGCCCCGCACTCCGAACGACCGACAGCGTGCCCATGGGTGCGATGGTTGAACCGGTCGAGGCGACGCAGCGTCGCCGCCGCACTGACATCCGCGGTCTCAGGGCCCTTCATGACATCCCGCGGATGCGACACGCAGTCGCTTGCTGCGCTGCCGTCGCCCGACTCGTCGTGGATGCAGGCGAGTCCCGCGGTCTGCCTATTGACAGTCAACGCCGCAGGAAGGGATCACGGCGTCTGAAAGATTCTTCCAAAGTCGCAGCTCTCCTTCGCCAGCCTGGCGATCGAGGCGATGAGCGAACTGCGGAGATCACTCTTGCAGATGGCACAGTAGCTGGCGGGCGGCAAGGCTGGCGTCACCTTCAGTGCCTGAAGCGCGCCGGATTCGATCATCGGCGCCAGACACTTCTTCGGCAGGTAGCTGATCCCGAGGCCGGAGATCGTGAGGCCAATCAAGGCCACGACACTGTTGCTGAACAGCAGGTCGTCGGCCGTCCGGCCAAGCGACCTCAGCCATCGGTTGTAGAGAGGACCGGTGCCGGATCGATCATCTTGCGTCAGGAGGCGATGACCCGACAACTCGTGCATGTGAAGTTGGGATCGGGGGCCCACCAGGCCTGGTTTGCACATCCACGCGCTCTCGACAACGCCGACATGCATGGACACGAATCCCTGGTCCTTGAAGACCTCTGGAACAATCATCAGGTCAACGTCGTCCGCGACAAGCTTGTCACGCAGTACGGCGCTCGTGTTGACGACCGGCACGATGATGACTTTCGGGTAGCGGGCATGTACGGCCGAGACCAGTCGGGGCAACCAAGTCATCGCCGTCAACTCGGTGACCCCGATTCGCACGTGCCGCTCCAGCACCTCGGGCCGCTGAAGTTCCTCCAGAGCTGCTTCGCGTTGCTCCAGCAGCCTCTGCGCGACCGAGAACATCTGGTCGCCCTTTTCGGTAAGTCGAGCCGCCCGACCTGACCTATCGAACAAGGGTTGCTCGAAGAGCGCCTCCAGCTCTTGAATTCGTTTGGACACGGCCGACTGCGACGTGTGTAGCTTGTTCGCGGCTTGCGCAAAACCACCGAGTCGAACAACCCAGTAGATCGCCTCCAGTTGCTTGAACGTCATGGCAAGCGGCTCCCGTCTTTCTGTGATCAATCTCTTTTCAGTATACGAAGCGATTCCTATTGATCGCTTTCTTCTCGTGCGATATGACCTGAGAATTTCTTCAACCAAGCTATCGGACCGCAGCAGCGGAGAGAGAGGAGGGCGGTCAATCGACGCTCGTCCTAACAACGACTGCAACCCGAGACTCGACGTTGGTGCTAATTCCCGAGGACTGATCTTGATCACACGACGCAACATCTTGAAATCAACTGCGTGCGCGCTTGCGAGCGGCCCGCGTCTAGGAGCATCTGTGCAGGCCGAAGAAGTGATCCGAATCGAATTCACGCTGTTCTCCGCGTTCTATTCCCCTCTCGTCGCGACGATCGCGGGCGGGTTTCTGCGAGCCGAAGGGCTGACGCCGGTCTATTCCGTCTCAGCGCCCGGAAGGTCTGCTCTCGCCAGCCTTGACGACGGCAGTGCGCACGTTGTCCAGACGGCGCCGAGCCAGGCTTTCAATGCGCTCGAGAAAGGCCAGCGTCCTTCGACGGTTCATTTCGCCCAGATCAACGAGAAGGACGGATTCTTTCTCGCGGCTCGAGACCCCGATCCCAACTTCTCCTGGGACAAACTCAAGGGAAAGAAGGTGCTCGTCACGCCAGGAGTGCAGCCCACCACCATGTTCAAGTACGCCTGCTACAAGAGCGGCCTCGACACAGGTCAGTTCGCGATGATCGATGCCGGTCCGCCCGAAGCGATGGTCGCGGCATTTCGGGGAGGTCAAGGCGACTACATACACCTGCAAGGTCCGGCCCCTCAGCAACTTGAGCATGACGGCGTCGCCCATGTCGTGACGGCACTGGCAGATGTCGTTGGTCCGTGCGCATTCTCGAGCCTTGCAGCCAAGCGAGAGTGGCTTGAGACGGGACAGGCAAAGGCATTCATGCGCGCGTACCGCAACGCACGAGCGTGGCTGGTGACTCGAAGCGCGACCGTCGTCGCCCGGACAGAGCAGCCATTCTTCAAGGACACGGACCCTTCCGTCCTGGCCGCCACCATTTCGGCCTACCAGGGCCTGGGGAACTGGAGTCCGCATGTCGAGATAACGCGATCGGCATTCGAGGCTACCGTTGACATCTTCCGGCATGCGGGCTTGATCAGTAGGCGGTACGCATACGAGGATGTCGTGGCGCTACCCCCGACTGGCTGAGCGAAAGGCCGGACCGAAGTCCGATCCAACGCTGGACGGCTGTCAGCTCGGGCCGGCCAGGCGCGACGCATGCGCCGCGCATCCCATTCGGCTATGTCGGTCACGAACTTGCGGCGGGTAGTTCGGCCAAGACGACCTCTCAGCGCGGGGCTGAACATCACCTCCTACCGGGCACTGGCCCCGCCCGCCGGGAGCGGTTCGCTGACCAAGCAACACGTCGATTTCAGCCAGCGCTGAAATGCCGTACCTCGGGTACGCTTTCAGCGGTGAGCAGCGAAGTGGGACGAAGGCGCGTCGCCCCCTTCCTTCCTTCGCACACGGCGTCGTCTTCAGCGCGAGCACCGGCTTCAGAGAGACGCTTGTAGAGGTAGCCGCGCGAAATTCCCAGCGCCGCAGCGGTACGCCGCTTGTTGCCATCGTAGCGGTTCAGCGCCTCGCGAATCATGGAGATCTCGACCTCCTGAATTGCGTGGCGAACCGTCGAGTTGTGCCGTGTCAACACGCTCGTTTCAGCAATCGAGACCTGACCGGCTTCCGCCAGTCGAAGGTCGTCGACGCCGACTTCGCAGTCATCCGCGAAGATCGCCGCCTTCTCGACCACATGCCGCAACTGGCGAACATTTCCGGGCCACGACTGGGACATGAGGTAGTGGTTCGCGTCGGCTCGCAACACGATCCGGGGAGCGCCGTGCTTGGCAGAGAACTCCGCGAGGAACGCCTCTGCGAGGCACGGTATGTCGGCGAGGCGCTCGCGCAACGGGGGCAAGCGCAAGGTGACGGCTCCGATGCGGTAGAACATATCCAGACGGAACTGATTGCTTCGAACCATTTCGCCGATGTCCCGATGGGTCGCGGAGATCAGACGAAAGTCGGAGTGGGTCGGCGTCGCGCTGCCCAGGCGCTCGAACTGCCCGTCCTGAAGAACCCGAAGCAATTTGACCTGCACCTCGATCGGCATGTCACCGATCTCGTCAAGAAAGAGGGTACCGGTATGGGCCTGTTCAAGCCTGCCGCGCTTGCCGCGTCGGTCGGCGCCCGTGAAGGCTCCTGTCGCATAGCCGAAGAACTCGCTCTCGAACAATGACGCCGGCAACGCGGCAGCGTTGACCGCGACGTAGGGTGCAGCGTGACGCTTGCTCAATTCGTGTATTGAACGTGCGACCAGTTCCTTGCCCGTGCCGCTCTCGCCGATCAAGAGGACGGTCACGTCCTTTGACGCAATGCGGCGGACCTCCTCCTTCAGGCTCTCGATCGCCGAGCTGCTGCCGATGATGCGATCCAATGCATTGCTGCGCTCCACGGCGGCCCGTGCAATGCGCTTTGCCTCGACCGGAAACACGAGCGCGATCTCGGTATCCCCGCAGCGGTGGATTCGCACGGGGTGCCAGAGGCCGTTCAGAGGCAGGCCGCGCACGATCTTGCCGTCGTCACCCGTCAACAGACCAAGCTGGGTGCGCAGCCACTGTTGAACGTCCGGGGACCGAGCGACGCCGGACGAATGGACGATCGTGCCCTGGGAGTCTGCAATCATGGCTCCAATGCAGTGATCGTTCATGAACGACGAAGTCCTGATTGGCAACCCGTTTGACGACGACCGCCGACAGGCTCATGTGGTGAGCCAGCGGCCAACGAGCAAGACGAGGTGAACCATTGCATCGAACGAACCGTACTAGGCGATGTGCGTTGCTTCCGGCCAGGACGCGTCGTCGATCTCGGATCGAGGCGAAGCGTCTCCCGGTTCGTCGAGGTGGCGCGGGTCCTCCGCAGACAGAGCATCGGCGCTCGCGGACGGTGGAAGCAAATCGAGATCGCCGCAGACCATTCGGACGTCTCGCAGACACTTGAGAAGCAACGCCATTGTCGGCTCCGTTTGAAGATGGGGTCGCCCTTCGTCCATCGAGCCGCGTGCGTTCGCATGACTGACGTTCGCCTCAAATATGGAAGGCCGTAGGAAGTTCGAGC
>Ga0307509_10011429_pt1 | contig 10748 bp, 15 predicted proteins | sample 10_EM_MG_FD_202245 | JGI IMG/M metagenome (GOLD analysis project Ga0307509, IMG submission 202245) | Populus trichocarpa ectomycorrhiza microbial communities from riparian zone in the Pacific Northwest, United States - 10_EM | ecosystem: Host-associated > Plants > Roots > Unclassified | place...
TCTCCTGGTCAAACGCCTCCGGGCTCATCGACAAGAAGAGGTCCAGCACCTCAGGGTCGATCTGGGACGTGAGGTGCCGCGGGTAGGTCTGGCCCGCCTCCCGCAGCTCAGCGAGAACCGCAAGTGCGGTCTCGTCGGTCGGCTGCCGGTAGACGTAGGGGTTGACCCACGATGGCGCCCGCCAGCTAGCCCACTCAGGCCGGCTGGGGTCCTGCCCCGCCGCCCAGAGGTCATAAAACCAGTTCCGGCCTTCCGGGGTGGACGTGAACACCGCCCAACCCGCGAAGTCCGCGAGCGTCGGCCGGATGAACCGGTCCCACACCGACCGGCTGAGCTTGGCCGCTTCAGCCATGATCACGCCGGACAGGCCCTCGCCCACCAAGCTCTCCGGGTACTTGGCGGACTTGGCCTCCACGATGAACCGGCTGTCGAGTGCGCTGATCCGCATGTCCCCGGACGCCGGGTTGTTGCGGCTGCCCGCGTCGAGCTGGACGCCCAGCGCCCGGAACGCGTCCCAGGCCACCCGGAACTCCTTCTCAGCGTCGGAGTACTCCGGCCCCACGATCCAGTACTCACGCCGGTGCCCCCGCGCCTGGAGCTGGTCGCGGTCGCGGAGGGTGGCGAACCACTCCGGGAGCAGCCGGTACGCGCCCATCTGGGTCTTGCCCGCGCGGCGACCGGCACTCACGACCTGGAACCTGGCGGACGACTCAAGCACCTCGCGTTGGAGCGGGTGCGGCGCCCAACCGAGCCGCGCCCAGATCCGCTCTTGCAGCGCGGCCGGGGTGATCGTCGCGGTCATCAGTTCTCCTTCTGGGTCCCGGTTGGGCGTAGCTGGCGGACGTTGCTTGCCGCCGCCGGACGCGTCGGCGCGGACGTTGGCCGCTCCGCGAACACGTGCGGCGCATCCTCATCCGGCGGGATGAGGTGCGCGTAGAACTTGTGCGTGATCTCGTAGCTGGCGTGGCCCATCTGCTGCGAGAGCTGGTAGATGTCACCGCCGAGCGACAAGAACAGCGCGGCAAAGGTGTGCCGGAGGTCGTGCAGCCGGGTTGCCGCCGGAAGGCCGGCATTCGCCAACGCGGGCTTGAAGATGTTGCGGTAGAACGCTCCGGGCTCGATCGGCTCCGCCCAGTTCAGCCGGAAGCCACCGCGCACCTTCTTGCCCGTCTCCGGGTCGGTCGCGTAGGTCGCGCCTGGCTTCCGGTTCGGGAACAGCGGCGCGGCCGGGTCGTCGCCCCGCTCGTGGGTGCCGGTGAGGTAGAGGTGGACGTCTTCCGCCAGCCACGGCGGCAGCGTCACGCGCCGGGTGCTCTCCTCACTCTTCGGCGTGTCCTCGACCCATTCGCCCTTCTCCTTCCACCGGGTCCGGTGGACGTCCACGTACCCGCGCCAGGTCTGCGTGCGAGGGCTGAAGCTCAGGTGGACGTCCGCCACGTCCAGCCCTGCCAACTCCCCCGTCCGGAGGCCGGTGTATGCCAGGAACCGGACCATCAGCGCGTACGGCTCGGGCGTCGCGGCGGCCAGCGCCTCGACCTGGACCGCGTCCAGGAAGATGGCCTTGAACTTGGCCTCGCGGTTGGTCTTCCGTCCCGCTGCGCGCGGCAGGACAGCCGGGTTAGCCGGTAGGGCGTTGTCCTCGACTGCCAGCTCCAGGACTGCGCGCAGCACGAAGTAGGCGTTGGCGACTGACCCACGACGAAGCGGGCGGAGGTTGCCGGGCTTGTCGATGCACCCGCCCTTCTGGAGTTTGGCGCGGAACGCGCGGCAATCGCTGGTCTTGATCTCGGCTACGGGCGTGCCCGCGAAGTAGGCGCGAGCATGGCCGAGGGCGCTGCGGTACCGCTTCAGGGTGCGGTCCTTCACCTCACCGGCAACCGTCTCCAAGTAGCGGTCTGCGTAGGCGTCGAAACTCTGCTTGGAGGCGGCCGGGTTGGTGCGGCTGGCGGCTGCCAACTCGTTGAGGATGAAGCCGTTGGCGTCCCGCTCGGTAGCGAACACCTTGCGCGGCCGGTGCTCCTTGCCCGCGAGCCGGTAGCGCCAGCGCACCTCCCATCGGCCGTCGGCGCGCTCCTTGGGGGTCGGCATCTTCTTGGGTGCGTGGAGAGTCATGCGGGCACCGCCTCTGGCGCGAGGCGGGAGAGGATGCGGGCCACAACCGGCGAGGTCCACCGCCCGCCGCGCTGCGTCGGGTGTTCCTCTTCCGCCAGCGTCGCCGCGATGGCGCGGGTGGACGCGCCGCCCGCCGCCAACTCCCGGATGCGGGCGAGGCCGCGCTGCTCGGCCGGGATCTCCACCAGCGCCCCGCCGACCGACCGCCAGCCGTACCCGGCCCGGCCGACCGCGTGCCCGCCCGCTGCCGCCTTGGCCTTGCGGCCGTCGCGGAGCCGCTTGACGATCAGCCGCCGCTCCAGGCCGGAGAACACGCCCATCATCTGCCGCATAGCCGTGCGGTACGGGTCGTCCGGGTCGTCCCGCTCCACCTCGCCGGTAGCGGTGAAAGCCCTTGCGTCGCAACGGTTCCAGACCTCCGCCAGGATGGCCTCCTGGACGGTGACCTCACGGGCCAGCCGGTCCAGGTCCCGCGTGATGATGCCATCCGCCTGCCGGTCGCGCAGCCAGGTCAGGCCTTCGGCGAGGCCGGGCCGCTCATCGGCCGGCAGCGTGCCGCTCTTGGGGTCGTCGACGCACCACTTCACGATTCGCGCGCCCATCGCCTTGGCGGCTGCCCGGATGGCCGCGCGCTGGACATCGAGCCCGTAACCGTGGGTCGTCTGCTCGATGGTCGAGACGCGTAGGTAGCACACGAGCCGGAGTGTGTGAACGACCGGCCTAGCTCCACCGCTCTCCACACGGGAGCGCCCGGGGCTAGGTCGGTGTGGGTCCGGCCGTCCGGCATGGGAACGGCCACTACGGCGCGTCACCGCCGCGCCGCCTTGATTCTCCGACATGAGACCTCCTGTAGAGCTCTGACCAGGGCCGCCGCCGATTCGGAAGATTCAGCGGCGGCCGGAACGCTACTCCACGGTCACGCTCCGTGGTCTACATTGGACAGTGGGACCGCGAAAGAGCAGGCCGCGCGCTATGCGGTCTCGCCCTCGATGACGTCGTAACCTGGGGCCGGCTGCCCGCTCGCCAAGCCCTGCAACACTTCCTGCCACGGCGCGAGCGAGACCTCCACCGTCGTCTTGCCGGTGAGGTCCGCGCGGTCGAGCAGATCCCGCGCCGCCGCCAGCCGAACCGGGTACGGCACGTCTGACGAGTTCATGAAGTTGATGAGCTGCGCTGCCGCCATGTCAGCGGCTGCCAGGATGCGCTCCTTGGCCGCCGCCCGGCTCGATGCCGTCGCGCCTCCGTGCATCCGGCAGACCGACTGCCCGCGCATCGGCGGGTTGCCGCATGGCTTCTTCGACGTCTTCCCTCGTGCCTTGCATAGGGCCTTCTCGTATATCGGGAACGTCACCGACTTCTCCAATCCCATCGGTGGACGAACGCCACCGCGAACCGCTCCGCCAACGCCTCAAACTCCACCGTCTCCATCGACGGATCTCGCTTCCCGTTCAACCCGACCCCGTTCAACCCGACCTCTAAGGGTCCGGTCGGGTTCGACCGACCCGGCCCCCGGGCATCCAACTCGACCCACAACCCGACCCGGGGTCGGGTTCGTCTCAGCAGGTAGCGCCCAACCCGACCGAACATCTACGCCTCCCGGTCGGGTTCGCCGGTCGGATTCCTCAACCCGACCCGCCCTCCGCCGGGCACCCACACCGGTCGAGTCACCTCGCGCCCCTTCTCCAGCACCTTTCGGCGCTCCTCTCGGATCAGCCCGCCTCGCTCCAACGCCTCGAAAGCTGCGGTGGCCTTTGGGCGCCCAACACTGTTCTCGGCCATCACCGCATCGACTACTTGCCGCTTGGAGGTGGGCGGGTTGCCCGCGATCCACTCGGTCACGATTCGCTGAAGGTCGGCGTGCCCAGGTCGGCGAGTGCCGGCGGTCGTCGCTTCCGGCCCCAAGGTCTCCGACAGCACGACCGACGGGCCGACCTCGACCCGCTCCACCCAGATCTCGGCACCGGCCGGGCCATCTTTGACCTTCTTGCGCTTGATGGAGACCTGCGAGTTGGGGTCGTCCGGGTCCGCCTTCCTCAACACCAGGACCTCATCCACGTTCGCCTCAAGTTGCGACCCGCCCCGCGCCCGATCCTGCGGTCCCCAGCCGGTGTGGTGCACCAGGATCGCGGTGCAGTCGTTGTCAGCCGCCAGATCGGAGAGCCAGCGGGTGGCCTTTGCCGCGTCGGTGGTCTCGTCAGCGTCGGGCGCGAGCGAGGAGAACGTGTCCAGCACTACGAGGCGGGCCGACAGCTCCCGTACCAGATCCGCCAGCGCCTCCCAGAACTCCGGGTCCGCCAGCGAGTCCGGCCGCAGCACGAACCGCATCGACTCCGGCGGGATGGTCGCGCCGTTGTGCTGCTCCCAAGCCGCGATCCGGTGCTTGAGCCCGAACGCACCCTCACCGACCACGTACACGACCGGCCCGGTCAGCGCGACCGCCCGCCCGAGCCAGGGCTTGCCCGTCGCCACCGAGCACGCCATCCCGAGCGCCGTGAAGGTCTTGTTGGTGCCGGTGGCACCCACCATCAGCACCGACGACCGGTAAGTCAGCACCCCCTCGATCAGCGGCTCCGGATCGGGTAGCTGCGCGAGGCCATGCAGGTCCAAGACCTTGCCCAGCTTCGCCCGCAGCGCTGCCCGCTTGTTGGCCTCAAGCGCTGCGGCTTCGTCCTCCGGGACCGGCTCCTCAGCCGCCGCAAACAGGTCACTCACGGCAGCAGCCTCGCCAGCTCTGAGTCGCACGGGTCTTCAGTGCTGCGTGGTTCGGCGCGCCGCTCGGCCACCGCGCCCTCGACCATGCGGCGGAATTCCCCACCGTCGTTCCCACCGCGCGCCGCGATAAGTGCTCGGCCCATCCGGACCAGCGCCCAATACGCGCCGCGATGACCCTGGACCGCATCACCCAAGATGGCGTGTGACCCGCGCAGCGCAGCGTCGTGCCGACCCCCTCCGGTTTCGACCGCAGCCCGGAACTCCGCCAAGTAGCGGTCAAGCGTGCGGCGCATGTCTGCGCAGGGCTCACCTTCACCGCCCGGGAGGCCGGAGACCCAGCCGGCCGCAGCATCCGGCCCGCCGTCGCGCACGCGGGGACGCTGCCGGATCTCGATGGCTAGGCCGGACACCCACGAGGCCGGCAGCGCCGCGAGATCCCCACCGAGCGCAGACGGGAACTCATCAAAAACCAACTCCCGCGCGCCGGGCGGAATCCAGCCGTACCGGTCGCCTGTGTTGGGGTGCGTAGACGGCGCGGCCATAACGAACCGGCCGTTGCAGCGGATCACCTCGACCCCCTTGCGGAGGTCGTACGGAAAGGCTGCCGAGTTCTCGACGTGGTACATGCGGATGCCCGAACCGTCCAGGCGTGAGGTGCTGATCCAGGTCGGGGGCAGCGGGCCATACGCCGCAACCAGTTCCCTGATGCGGATGCCGCCGCTCTTGCCGTCATAGGCGTCAACGTCGATGCCGAGCACGTTGCGGGGGAGCCGGAGGCCAAGCTGCGAGCGCGGGTACTCCCGAACCCATCGCGCCACCAACTCCGGCGTGACCTCGATAGCTTCACCACCGATCACCCCCTTGAGACGCGGTGCCTTGGTGCGCCGCTTCGGCTCACTCGTTTTGGCAGAGACCTTGGCGTGGTAGGCCGGGAACGGGTGCCAGCCCTCTGCCAGGTAGTCCGCGGCAGCTTCGGCGAACGGGTCCGTAACAGGCCTCATCGCCCCGCCTCTGACCGGAGCTGGAAAAGGCAGCGCTCGCAGGCGTATCGGTGATCCGGGGTGTAGCCCGCCCACTCGCCCTGCTGCATCGGAGCCCCACAACCGACGCATGGCCGAGTGAGCCAGGCTGGCCCGAAGTTGACCATGTGCATCCGCTGGAGCCGGAACATGCCGGGCAGTGGCGGGTCCGGCAGGTCAGAGGAGCAGGCGCGGCAATGCAAAGTGCCATCGATCCGGCAGACGGTTGGCTTAGCGGCATTTGCATCGGATACGTAGAATCGTCCCATAAGAAGGGATCTCCCAAAGGTATGTGGCAGGGCGAGCGGCACCACCCGCTCGCCCTGCGCCGTTTACTGCGCCCGGCGGGGCGCGAACTCCGGTGCGGTGAGGCACGCCGGAGGCCTGGGCAGGTTGCGAATCACGTTGGGGCCGAGCCGCTCCGCCATCGAGCGCGTGTGCGCCTCCCACAGCTGCACAGGGTCTACGTCGCGGATCTCCGCCACCCGCTCTGCCGCCGTGGACGCCAGCTCCTTGCCCTGCGCGAACGCGTCCCGCAGGAGCGCCAGCTTTCGCGCGCCCTCGGTGGTGGCGACTCGGCCGGACGTGACTGCCCGCGACAGGTCGCCCCACGCGTTAGTGGCAGTCTCCATTTGGGCACGACCCTCCTTGTACTGGATGGTCAGCCCCGCCATCCGGGCCTCCTTGTGGGCGTTCGCGCGCTTGCGCCATTCCCCCTTGAAGGCTGCAATGGCGCGCAGCTCCGCCTGTGAGCGCGGGGCGGCCTCTTCAAGCTCCTCGATGTCCTTGAGGGTGAGCCTCATCAGCGCACCTCCCGCGTCCGCAGCGCCGGAATGCGGTTCGCCATCTCGTCGGTCGTCTTGGCGCGACGGTCAATTCCAGCCAACCGCTCTTCGCGGTCGACAGCAGCGATCAGCGTGTCTTCGCACTCCCGTTGCGCGGCCATCCCGCGCTCCTCAGCGGCGGCCAGGTCCGCCAGTGGGTCGCTCATCGTGAACTCCTTGTCGTAGTTGCGTATCCGTGCTTTTCGAGCAGGTCCGCCACTGCCTCGCGGATCAAGTCGCTTCGGCTACGGCCGGTCGTGGCGGTGAACGCTTCGAGCCGCAGCACGTCTGGTTCCGGCAGGTAGATCCCGCCCTTGACCCGGACGTACCGGCCGATCCGCCCCCGCTTCATCAGCCCTTCTTCGCCCGTAGGCGTGCTGCGAACTCCGCGAAGGCGGCATCCGACGGCACCTGTCGCCGGGGCACAGGCTGATGGGTGCCGAGTGCCCGCCAATCCGGCGCGGGGATGGCGCGCGGGCTCACCACGTACTGCGCCTCATCGAAGCCCAGGTCACGAGCGATGCGCCGCAGCTCCGCGTCGGCGTCGATGGGCGGCTCCGGCAGTTCGCCATCGTCCGGCGCTACCGACGCGGCCGAAGGCTGGCCAACGGCTTGTTCTCTTGCGACTTTGGTGAATTTAGGAATGGGGGTAGTCATGGCGGAATTCCTCCGGATGAATAGCGGGTACCGCTATTATTACCTGCTCGCGCGCAACTAGTCGAAATCCCAATTCGACGACTAATGCAATGGCGAGCAATTCCGAGTCGCCGATTCACTCATCGGGCTGGTGACCCCTCAAGGAGCGCGTCCAGGTCGGTGCGACGAATGCGGACCGCCCCCTGGCGGGACGAGTTGATCTTGCTGGCCTTGAGACGACCAGACGCAATGAGGCGGGAAAGCTCTCGCTGCGAGATCCCGCTGTAGACTGCAGCCTGCGGCTTGGTGAACCACTGTTGCTGAACTTCGGTGGACATGGGTGCTCCTCGGCACGCGAGGCGCGTTCGGCACAGGCTGATGCCACGGAAAGACAGAAATGGCCAGGCATCGAGACACCCCAGCCGACCCGCGCAAGGTCGATTGACGTGCCACTGCCTGGCCTGCAAGGCACTGGGTTCGCGACCGCTCGCGGTGACCCGCCCCAACCGGCTGCTGTTCGTCCGGCGGTGCCCGCCGGAACAGCGACGCCAGCGACGGTACTACACCGATGCTCGTTGCGACTAGCGCGAGGTGAGACGGCATGGGGTGACATGCCGGGCGTGGTCCGCGAGGGTCCGTTTCAGGTCCGCAGACGGCTCCGGACCGGTCCGGCCGGCATGGGCCGAAACGACGCGAGGGACGACCAACGAAACGGGCTCTGACCTGCACTATTTACAAGATCCGACACACCGACCAGGGTGAGCGCACGTCAGGCGCACGGACGGCCTCCGGCTGGCTCGGAGTTCTTCTAATCCGTCGGTCGCAGGTTCGAATCCTGCCGGGCGCGCCTTACAAAACAGCTGTGACCTGCTGTTTCACGCCGCGAGAGCGGGGTTTTGCATTCGCTTTCGCCATTGCCACCCGCCATCTCCGGGTGATGTGCCACTTCAGTTGGTGCCCTTTCGGCGGTCCTGGCTACTCATGGCCGGGAAAGCTGATGTGGACGTCGAATCCGCCGTGGGGCAACGGCTGGGCGTGTACTTCGGCTTCGTGGGCGGTGGCGATGGCCGCGACGATCGACAGTCCGATCCCGAATCCGTCCTGCCCGTCGGCGCGGGTGGCTTGGAGTCGTTGGAATGGCTGGAAGAGGGTGTCAACCTGAGTGGGAAGGATCACGGGTCCGGTGTTGCGTACACGCAGTGTCGGCCGGCCGGCGTGGATGCCGGTCCAGACGGTGACCGAGCCGTTGGTGACGTTGTGGCGCAGGGCATTGTCCACCAGGTTGGCGATCAGCCGTTCCACCAGTGGCGGGTCACCCGTGATGAGGGCTGGGTCGAGGTCGGCCTCGATCCGCAGTCCGGTGGCGGTACTAGCTTGCGCCCTGTCCAGGAGCGCGTCGGTGAGTACCGCCAGGTCCAGTTGTGTCCGCCGATCGAGTCCCCGTTGGCTGCGCGCCAGGGTGAGTAGTGCCTCGATGAGTTTTCCCTGTTGCTGATTGCTGGTCAGCACGCGCTGGCACGCGTTGCGCAGGTTCGCGGCGGTCGCCTCCGGATCGGCGAGCGCGACCTCCAGCAGGCTTCGTTCGAACGTCAGCGGCGTGCGGAGTTCGTGCGAGGCGTTGGCCACGAACCGCCGCTGGGCCTCGAACGCGGCCTGCAAATGGTCCAGCAGCGTATCGAAGGTGTCGGCCAGCTCTTTGATCTCGTCGGCGGGTCCGTGCTGATGAAGCCGCTGATGCAGGTCGTTGGCCGAGATCGATTTCGCGGTGACGGCCATTGTCCGCAGTGGGTGGAGCACTCGACCGGCCATCAACCAGCCCAGGCCGACCGACACGAATGTCATGAGCGCCAGAGCGATCCCGGATGCCACGAAGAGTTGGCGCAGGTCGTCGGCCCGCTGACGGGCCAACTGCTCCTGCGACGCAACCGCGGGCGACGGGACCTGGAGTGCGGGACCCGCTCCGCTCGGGAGCGTCAGCTCGGGCGCTCGTGGCGGGGTGACCTCGGCCCAGGACGGAGTGTGCGCCACCAACAGGTAGGTCACGGTGAGCAGCAGCACGCCGGTCGCCAGGAAGAGTGCGCCGTAGAGCAGGGTCAGCCGCAGCCGAATCGTCCAGCGGAAATGGCGTGGATGGCGTTGCTCCAGCACGGGCTGTTCCTCAGATCCGGTAGCCGGCCTGGGCGACCGTATCGATCAGCGGCGGGTCGCCCAGCTTGCGCCGCAGTCTGCTGATCGTCATCTTGACCGTATTCGTGAACGGGTCCGCGGCCTCGTCCCACGCCCGCTCCAACAACTCCTCCGCGGACACGGCCCGGCCCTGCGCGGCCAACAGCAACTCCAGCACCGCGAACTCCTTGGGGCTGAGGTCGAGGCGCTGCCCGGCCCGCGTCGCCACCCGTTTTCCCGGATCCAGCTTGAGATCACCATGCGCGAGTACCGGCGGCAGGGCGGGCTGGCTGCGACGCGCCAGAGCCCGGATGCGCGCCACCAACTCGGCGAACGCGAACGGCTTGGGCAGGTAGTCGTCCGCCCCGCAGGCCAGCCCGTCCACCCGGTCCTCGATCGTCGCCGCGGCTGTCAACATCAACACCCGCGCCGGATACCCCTGCGAGACCAGCATCTGGCATACCTCATCGCCGTGGATTCCCGGCAGGTCACGGTCGAGCACGACCACGTCGTACCGGTTGACCGCGGTGCGCTCCAATCCGGAAGGACCATCCCAGGCCACATCGACCGCCATGCCCTCCCGCCGCAGGCCGGTCGCGAGCGTGTCGGCGAGCTCACGATGATCCTCGACCACCAAGACCCGCATCGCTCACCGTCTTCCCGCATCGTGTCCCGTTCATCATCCCGATCGTGAGATAACCGTGGCGTAACGGCTGCCGTTCCGCTCCGGTGACCCCCGTTTCGGTTGACTGCGCTCCACAGCGGCACATCGTGCCCCGAGAGGAGAAACACCATGTCAGCCCCACCGCACACGCAACGGTCCCGGCAGATCTGGCGCCGGGTCGGCGTCCCGGTCCTGGTACTTGCCGCCGCAGCCAGTGCTGCCGTCCTGGGAACGCAGGCGGCGTCGGCCGGTGCCCCACGCACCGGCACCCCGGTGACGGCACCGCAGGTCATGGCAAGCGCCGGCAACGAAGACCGCGCCGAGGCATTCACCACCTGCATGCGCTCACACGGCGTGTCGAACTTCCCCGGCATCACGATTTCGGCGAACGGGCAGATACACCTCAAGAGCGGCAGCATCAACCCCATCTCCACCACCTACCAGGCAGCCGCAAACGCCTGCGCATATGTGCTGCCAACCGGTAGCGCGCTGCCGACCGGGCCCCAACCACCGGCGCCCGCCGGCCCCGCCCTCGCGTTCACCTGCGACGGCGACTGCCCGACGCCACCCAAGGCTCCCGCTCCACCAAGCTGAACGAGGAACCCGAGCGAGGCA
>Ga0307509_10011430_pt1 | contig 10746 bp, 8 predicted proteins | sample 10_EM_MG_FD_202245 | JGI IMG/M metagenome (GOLD analysis project Ga0307509, IMG submission 202245) | Populus trichocarpa ectomycorrhiza microbial communities from riparian zone in the Pacific Northwest, United States - 10_EM | ecosystem: Host-associated > Plants > Roots > Unclassified | place...
TCCACTGATGCGGTGCCATCACCGGAGGGACTTCTGGCCGTCTCGGGAGGTTGTCAGAACCTTCTCCATATCCTGGTGACAGGAATTGACTGCACAGGAAAGCTTCTGTATTTTCCATATAAACTCACTACTTCTCCGTAGATAGAAAAATAAGCAAGACACAATTCCCCGCATTGACAAAGTTCCATTCGCCTTGACTTCACATCTTTCTTCCCTTCATTTTAAGTTTCTCCTCTACGATCGACAGCCCATAACAACAGGGATTCCCCTTCAGTTGAGCTGCCCAGGGAAAGTCTTCAGCACTGGCGTCCTGGTGGTGAGAGACTTATGGAACCTGCGAGGAGGGGTAAGAAGGAGGCAGGTAAATATAGCGGGAACGGCATTATATATTAACCGTAGTATTCAAAAAGGGATAGGGGAGCACGATTCTATGGAGCCTATAGAATATGTTAAGAGAGGATTTATCTCGCGATACAGTAAACATGTGAGCTACCATGAATGGGGTTGGAAAACAAAGTAGGCAAAAAGCGGGAGAGGGGAGAAAATAGACACTAAACTTTATCAATTACCTATGGTAAACTCTACTACGTGGATTCCTGTAGTGCACCTGTTGTCATGTGTATAGAATTCGGGTCTAATTGAATTTATGTCTATTTTTACGAAACTTCCGGCCAACCTCTGATAGTACAATGTATTACCGTCAGAAGCACGCAAGGGTACAGGAAAATACGAAGTGATCACCGACAGATACAAGATAATTTAACTCAATAGGTAACTTTATGAAAAACAAAAGGAAAAACAAAAATGTATATATGAAGAGAGAAGTAGTTATAGGAACAGATCCAGAGGGGATAGATGCAAACGAAATTGGTTAAAAAAGCATGGGAAATAAGGGAAGAAGAATTTGAAAAGAAGCTAAGGTAATTTGAAGAAACAAAGGGGACAACGAGATTCCAGGAAACTAATCCAAAGGTTCGACAGGTGTAGGAACTAGGCAATCCAGGTGGTGTGGAGAACTGTGGGTGATTGGCGGAGGATTATGTTGAGTAGGGTCTGTTTCCCTGCAAGAGTGTACGTCAGATAGATACTGAAGGAGCGCTAAGTTTGATCTTTGGCTATCAAAACTAGCGGGCGATTTTGGGAAAGGGTTCAGATAGCTCGGATAGGTGGGGGAAGAAGAGTTCTGTTAGTTGCAGGCTGGCTGAAGGTTTAGGAATCAAATCCCCTGGTTACCGTAGTTGCTTTGGAGCTCTCTTATAAAAGGTCTTGGGGCCTGGAAGAATCGTTTTGGGCTCCGCTCATTTGCTTTGTCAGGGCTGATATCATTCCGTTCCGGCAGGGTGCTCACGGTTGCCTCATATCTATCTTCGGCAGTCAACCCGGGCGGTGGTTCGCTCCACTCATCAGTTTTGGCTGAACTAATGTCATCCCGTGCGGGTACGATGCTCACGACCCCCTCATGCCTGTCGCAGCCTACGAGAGCGGTGTTTGGCCATGTTCATTCTCTATGACGGGATTGACATCGTTCCGTTCCTGCAGCATCCTTACAATTCCCTCATGCCCATTGCTAGCAGCCTGGAAGAGTGGGGTTTTGCCGAACTCATCCACTCGGTCGGGGTTGATGTCATCCTGCGCTAGCAGCGCCCGCACGATCCCCTCATGGCCCTCGTCGGCAGCGTGCCAGAGCGGTGTTCGATTCCACTTATCGGTTGTGTTGGGGCTGATGTCAGCCCGTTCCAGCAGCGTCTCTACAATCCCCTGCTGCCCATTCTTCGCAGCCCCTAAAAGCGCGGCATGGCCATATTCGGTGTCAGCTGCTTCCGGGCTGATGCCAATCCGTTCCAACAGCATCTTCGCTACCACCTCATGCCCATTGCTAGCAGCCAGGAAAAGTGGGGTTTCGCCGGTCAGATCCACATGGTCAGGATTGACGTCGTCCCGTGCTAGCAGTGTCCGTACGACCCCTTCATGCCCATTGCTGGCAGCTTGGAAGAGCGGGGTTTCGCCGAACCGTTCCACTTGGTCGGGATTGATGTCATCCTGCACCAGCAGCGCCCGCACGATCCCCTCATGGCCCTCGTCAGCAGCGAACCAGAGCGGTGTTCGATTCCACTTATCAGCTGTGTTGGGGTTGATGTCAGCCCGTTCCAGCAGCGTCTCTACAATCCCCTGCTGCCCATTCTTCGCAGCCCCTAAAAGCGCTGCCTGGCCATATTCGGTGTCAACTGCTTCCGGGCTGATGCCAATCCGTTCTAACAGCATCCTCGCTACCACCTCATGCCCATTGCTGGCAGCTTGGAAGAGTGGGGTTTCGCCGAACCGATCCACTTGGTCGGGGTTGATGTCATCCTGCGCTAGCAGCGCCCGCACGATCCCCTCATGGCCCTCGTCAGCAGCGTGCCAGAGCGGTGTTCGATCCCACTTATCGGTTGTGTTGGGGCTGATGTCAGCCCGTTCCAGCAGCGTCTCTACAATCCCCTGCCGCCCATTCTTCGCAGCCCCTAAAAGCGCTGCCTGGCCATATTCGGTGTCAGCCGCTTCCGGGCTGATGCCAATCCGTTCTAACAGCATCTTCGCTACCACCTCATGCCCATTGCTAGCAGCCAGGGAAAGTGGGGTTTCGCCGGTCTGATCCACATGGTCAGGATTGACGTCGTCCCGTGCTAGCAGCATCCGTATGACCGCTTCATGCCCATTGCGGGCAGCCTGGAAGAGCGGGGTTTTGCCGAACTCATCCACTTGGTCGGGATTGATGTCATCCCGCACCAGCAGCGCCCGCACGATCCCCTCATGGCCCTGGCCAGCAGTGTGCCAGAGCGGTGTTCGATTCCACTTATCAGCTGTGTTGGGGTTGATGTCAGCCCGTTCCAGCAGCGTCTCTACAATCCCCTGCTGCCCATTCTTGGCAGCCCCTAAAAGCGCTGCCTGGCCATATTCGGTGTCAACTGCTTCCGGGCTGATGCCAATCCGTTCTAACAGCATCCTCGCTACCACCTCATGCCCATTGCTGGCAGCTTGGAAGAGTGGGGTTTCGCCGAACCGATCCACTTGGTCGGGGTTGATGTCATCCTGCGCTAGCAGCGCCCGCACGATCCCCTCATGGCCCTCGTCAGCAGCGTGCCAGAGCGGTGTTCGATCCCACTTATCGGTTGTGTTGGGGCTGATGTCAGCCCGTTCCAGCAGCGTCTCTACAATCCCCTGCCGCCCATTCTTCGCAGCCCCTAAAAGCGCTGCCTGGCCATATTCGGTGTCAGCCGCTTCCGGGCTGATGCCAATCCGTTCTAACAGCATCTTCGCTACCACCTCATGCCCATTGCTAGCAGCCAGGGAAAGTGGGGTTTCGCCGGTCTGATCCACATGGTCAGGATTGACGTCGTCCCGTGCTAGCAGCATCCGTATGACCGCTTCATGCCCATTGCGGGCAGCCTGGAAGAGCGGGGTTTTGCCGAACTCATCCACTTGGTCGGGATTGATGTCATCCCGCACCAGCAGCGCCCGCACGATCCCCTCATGGCCCTGGCCAGCAGTGTGCCAGAGCGGTGTTCGATTCCACTTATCAGCTGTGTTGGGGTTGATGTCAGCCCGTTCCAGCAGCGTCTCTACAATCCCCTGCTGCCCATTCTTGGCAGCCCCTAAAAGCGCTGCCTGGCCATATTCGGTGTCAGCCGCTTCCGGGCTGATGCCAATCCGTTCTAACAGCATCTTCGCTACCACCTCATGCCCATTGCTAGCAGCCAGGAAAAGTGGGGTTTCGCCGGTTTGATCCACATGGTCAGGATTGATGTCGTCCCGTGCTAGCAGCATCCGTATGACCGCTTCATGCCCATTGCGGGCAGCCTGGAAGAGCGGGGTTTTGCCGAACTCATCCACTTGGTCGGGATTGACGTCCTCCCGTGCTAGCAGCGTCCGCACGACCCCCTCATAGCCATTGCCAGCAGCCCACAAGAGCGGTGTTCTATGGAACCCATCCGCTTTGTCGGGGTTGATGTCGTTCCGTTCCAGAAGCGTCTTCAAAATCCCCTCCTCCCCATTCTTGGCAGCTCTCAAAAACACTTCCTGGGAATATTTGATGTCATTTGCTTTGGGATCGATGCCATTCCGTTCTAGTAACATTTTAACCACCCCCTCATGCCCATTGCTGATAGCCCTGAAAAGTGGGGTTTCTCCCAACACATCTTCTTGGTCGGGATTGACGTCGTCCCGTGCCAGCAACATCCGCACGACCCCCTCATGCCCATGCTCGGCAGCGAACCAGATCGGGGTCCGATAAAACCCACCCGCTTTGTCAGGGTTGATGTCGCTCCGTTCCAGGAGTACCCTCACGGCTTCCTCATGCCCCCACCTAGCAGCCCAGGCGAGGGCTGTGCTACCGTCGTAGTCAACTGCCTGCACATCCCATTTATTCGTCTTTAATAAGGCAACAATTATCTCCACACATCCGAAGTATGCAGCGCCGTGAAGCCCGGTAAATCCCTTAGGGGTGTCCTTTAGATCAAAAGGCCGCTCCCATGACCCCACCTGATGCAATAATAGTATCTTTGAAGATATGTGCTCATCATATTTGTCGAGCAGTTTCAACGCAAGAGTTTTCACATTTTCAGTGGTTTCCCGCCTAGCATGTATTCCCCAATAACAAGAAGCGTATTCAACAAATGGGGCAGTTGGTGGGACTGAAAGAAGGGCAGGTGAAAAACAGCACATATGCCGGAAGTTGAGGTATGTCAAACAAACCTCGGCGATCGTAGAGTGGGGATTGGGGAGCAAGTCGGGGTTATGCGATAGGTATTCTTTCAGAGTGTAGTGGACAAGCCGAACGGTAGACGAGGACTTCTCCACCGTGACGAGCCCTAGAGAGTATGCTAGTAGCGTTTCTATCGTAGGAATATTCCGAATATTCAAGTCGGTAGATCCTTTTTCTACCCCAAGGGCATGGCATAACTCGTCAACATGTAATGGCCTCTCCGCTTGAGACACCCACATTAACACCTCCATTCCCAGCTTCGACCTGCTTCCGGGCTGAGCCGTTATTCGTGATAAGGTTGCCGCATATGCCTCTCCCAGACCCTTCCCATTGGTCATCTCCTCAAGCTTCTTTCTTCTCTGATGCAGAGTAACCTCGCCTAAGATTGCGTCCATGTTTAGAGAAACGAGAAGGAAACTAGGCGCCAGGGTTAGCGAGCCACACTTCAGACCTGCACTGGGAATACATTTGATATTCTTACTTACATTTCCGAGACCTTCTCCGGAATAATTCGCATAATATCCGCCCGCAATTCCTCATCCATTGCGTCAGGATCGGTGTCACGGTCCAGCCTCATCCCAAGATAACTCTTAATATCTCCAGCACTAGGACTCAGTGGTATCAGGACCGCTTGGCCAAAACATTTCACGATTTCTTTCTCGATATGGGGCCGCCCAGTAAAGAATACTCGAATGTTCGGGGATGCTGAAATAATTTCTCGCAGTGACTCTATGAGGTCCCGTCGGTCTTTGGGAATGCACTCGTCTAATGCATCAATGCATATATATAACCGCGGGAGCGGTTTGATAGTCTTCTTCAGAATCTCCACTATACCAGGAAGAAGGAGGCCTCGGCCGCCGAACTCTTTTTCAGCCTTTTGAAAAGCCTCCCTTATGTGCTGCGGGATTCCACCTCGGCGGGCTAGTTGCTTGAGCATCGAGCCCAACATGTTTGTGGCGGATTGGTCGTGTCGGGTAAGGAAATCGCAGTATAGTCCCACCACGGCAATGTCTTTCCCCCCAGGCTGATCGCATAGACTATCAATAACTAGGGAACTACCGGTACGATTTGTTGATCGTCAGCGACATCCACCTCGCCTTTCACGAGACGAGAGGACACTTCCTACCTGACAAAAGTCTTCCCTACCCCGGGATTCCCGGAGCAGAACAACACTGGCCCAAGGCAGCCATTTTCTGCATCGCGCCATTTTCTGAACTCGCTAGTTTCTAGTACCCAGTTTCCCACGCTATTTAGTCGGTCAGTTCGCACGCCTTGGTGCCGTTTCTGTGGTTCGAGTGGGGATAGCCATTGGAGAATTTGACACCCCTCATCGTCTAACCCGGTGATGTAGTTGACAATGTTGTTGAACGAATTGTTATTGTTTGACGAAACATAATTGTTGTTGTGCCAATTATAGGTGTTGTGCGAATTATTACTATTGGAGAAATTACGGTTGAACCAGCCGATAACACGGGTAACCTGTTGGTATCCTTGAGACATCACCGCGATAGAGTTTGAACCTAATTCCGTTTCTTGGAGGTAGAGAGCGATCGTGCGCGATGAGGATAGGACTCCCCTCGAAACTAAGTTAGAGACGATCTCAAAGACCTGAAGAAAGAGGGGGTGGCAACTTCTAGGGCTCGGGCGTTGCACAAGCATGCGCTAGTCCAATTATCATCATTAATGATGCTTACGATACAAGGTTAGCGATCACTTAGCCACAACTTCACCCACCAGCATCGCCTCCACCGCAGCCTTGATCTCAGCGTGGGAAACGGGCTTAAAAAGAGTAAAATCTTTGCGTGCAATATTCCATCCACCGGTACCACACGTAGCACTGTTAATTTATAGTCCTGTTCATTAGGCTGTCTTTTTACAATCATATCTTCACACACTTTGGACTATTCTTCAAACATAACGGTGGATACAGGCATTTTCATCAAGCTAGGGCCCTGACTACTGATTTTTCTAAAACCACGCGCGGTACCGGTACTCATACTCAGCTCGCAGAAGTTGTATATGAAAAAATGTCCTTAGAGCTTTGGCCTTGTTGGTTGAAATTACATGTGTGTGATGCTGATTATGCGGCTGAGCTGGAAAAAATGCTGCCAACTCGACCCATAACCGTGCCAAGGTTCTGGCTCCGCCACAACCCTCGGTCGCCCGCTCGCTCGCAAACTCGGATACTCTCAATAGAGCGCCCGACAGCCAAACGCTAGTTTCCAGCAAAACCCAAACCGAAGCTCCGCCACATCAAAATAAAAGTTGTAAAAGAGAGGGAAAAAATGGAAGACCTAATTCCAAAGACTTGAAACAATGTGGGAGGAAGCCAGGGAGGTGTTTGAAGAATTAGGGAATTTTTGGTAGTTGTTCGTAATTCTTGCGAATTGACAGCATGTGTTGAGCCGTAGGGCACGCAGAAGGCGTGAGCGAGGTTGAGATGGGAGCAAGCGAGCAATTGAGGGTTGTGGCGGGGGTTGTGGGGTGGCTGGAGTAGTTCGGAGGAACCTGGGGCCGACCAGAAGACTTGCGCGCACCTCCCTACCGTATTTTTTCGTGTTACTTGTATCATATCCGGTTTTTCGCCAAGAGAGTGCGTCACTTAAGGTTGGACGGTGCTCAGAGTCTGAAATAGGATCACCTGTGCCGCCAGGCAACATAGTAACCTAGGGGTGGATTTTAGGTGTCTGCAACTTTGCGGCTGAGGTCTTATAATCTCTCCTCTACAAGGGTTGGGATGGTGATCAAACAAGCGCCACGCAGTACTCGGTGGAGTACCGGACACCTAAAACCCACCCTAGGTTATTATGCAGACTGGCGGTATTGAAGGCCATATTTCAGACTACAGGCACCGTCCAACCTTAAGTGACGCACTCTCTTGGCGAAAAACTGGATAACACGAAAAAATACGGTAGTCCTTTCGTCTGGATTTGTCACCTGTTAGTTTCCCATAATATTCCGAGATTACCGTAGACCCCTCACCTCGCTTCAGATTCATTGGCAAATGACAGGCATTGCCTGTCAAGAACACTAGCAAAAATCGACTTTGCACAGATGGCATTTTTATGTGCTTAATATTTCTCCAGGAATCTCAAAATATACCTTGATAGATCCACCTGGTTTCAGTTTATTTTCAAGTAATATCTTTATATTTTTATAATTTTTTATGGCAGTATGATATTTTCTTTTTTTCTTAGGAGTTGAGTGTGATTTTCTTAGCAATGAGCGAAACATCCCCATTAGCTGGCATTAAAAAAACATTGATGGTAGACGCCTTCACAAGCCACTCGGACACCCCCCACTCGGACAGATGCTGATTGATGGATTTTTACGAGGAAACAAGCAGTGGTCAGCACCGTAGCCACAGTTGATCCAAGCAAAGATTTGAAAGCTTCTTATTTGGGTTTAGCCGTCCGGGTGAAGGGGGATACCCTGGTGGCTTGGGAGGTCATCCAACCAATCAATTTGAGTGCCGGAAAATGTTGTCTCAAATTGTACCAGTGGGGGGAGGGTGTCCGAGTGGCTTGTGAAGGCGTCTCCTCGGGTGTTAGGGTTTCAATACTTATATTCAACCACAACTATGGTACACAGGGGGTTGGGGTTAGTCCGCGAAAGGCAGGTTTTTCTCAGCATAAACTAAAGTGGCGAATAGAGACCGGTCGATAGATCGTTGAACCAATAGCAAAGCAGAAAGCGTTCGAGGAATTCTTCTAGTTTTTCAACACATGCCCACCAAGTGCGTGCACTCCCGTATAATCTGGCAAAAGTCCGATTGCCGCTAAGGTTCGCTTAGATATGATACGATACTCGAGTAGAAGGCGCAGTTTCGGCTAGGAGTTGCCACCGTAAAATTAAACGTCTGTGACTACCGTATTCCCAATATCGTCGTTAGCTTCATCAGTTCTGGTGTTCGCGGTCTATCCCTGTGGTTATGGATGAATATATGTATTGGATCCTCGATATCGGAGTATGATACCTGCACAGGTACATCTGTTAAGCGAGCAAGTAACCTTAACCCTTCACCCATTACTTAGTAAAACACCGAATCAAGCTAACATATCACCTCTAGATTCCTGTCCTACTAGTATGATAATGCAGAGAAATTTCCTGACCAATGCCAGTTTGTCAATATATATTGCTTGCAGATCTGTCTTGGATCTCGGGTGAAGAAAAGCCTTGACCGTCATCAAATATTTGAAGGCCTTGTCGGTAGAGCCGTTAATTTAGCGCTTGTTTAAACAACAACCTACCTGAGGGCCAACTAAGTTAGTAGGGAAATTCCGTTATGACCCACTGTAGAGTATTCTTGGAGAGAAAAAGAAAAGAATAATCTGGAGCAAGAAGGCTGTGTGCAGCATTGCCGAAGTGGGCACCTAGTCTACAAGCGAGATCTTTTCCTACTCATTTTTTTTGAGTCTCATGAGACAAATAATTAGAAAGTCGGCTGGAGCTCACTAAAACTGCTTGGGCAATGCACAGTATAGCATACGCAAGCAGAGAATGGACCAAATTACTAATGTGAACCTCTACTTCGCCATGTCGTAAGAACCAAGAGTAGTTTTCCTTTACGCCCAATAACCCCCACCCTCTCATCCCATATCTCGCTTGAAAAAACCCACATTTCATTCCATTCGGTCAGTAGAACTCCAATGTTGAAGAACTGCAATACCTTCAGTGTGATGGAGGGTCCGATCTAGCGCAGAGAAATATCCCGCCATACAAGCGCCGAGTGACTAAGCTGCGAAGCTGCCGTCGTGAGAAATGAGACCCGGAACGCTAAGTGTAGGAAAACTGAGATGTGTTCGATATTCGATGTATATGACAAGTGTGTTCGCTAAGGAGTGTAGACGAGAAGTGCGATGTCTAAAGAGAAAGGGAACACAGCTCAGACTAGATACAAGTTTGTGGTGGCCCGCACAGTGGGCGCTCTCTACCACACAACACCAGTCGCCGCCGGGCAGTCTGGTCACAGCCCTGCTGACACCTACAAGTGTGCCCTAACCTAACATACCACGATGGGGTTACTCCATCACAGTGTGTGCCCTATATTTATATTTCAGGTTTGACTAAAAGAACTAACGTACCCAAGGTAGAAGCGAGATGCAAGGTAGAAGCGAGACAGGGTAACACAGTGGCAACACCATAGTAAAAACTGTAACAACCCACTCAATTCTAACCCAAATTGGACCAAACAAAATGATTTCAATTGAGAAATTGTAGGAGAATCAGGCCAATTTTAAAAGAAAAAGTAAAAGTAAAATAAATGTAAAGGAAGCAAGGGGAAATGAGGAAATCACTAGTTAATATTGTGAGAGGAGTAAAGTAATAATTTGAAGATGTACAATTATGAAAAATGATAGGGAAAAGATTTGTAAGTAGCATTCTAGTTTGTGGAATGATTGGGTATAAAATGAGAGATGGGTAATGAAGGGAAGCTGTCGCAAATAGGGTAAAGTAGCGGAAAATATAATAGAAAAAATATAAAGACTGCTAATTTGGATTTTCAGATAGTGAGAACGTATTAGGTATCTTGTAATTAATAATAGTTAAATGTCAGACTATATATTTGTTTAAAAGATTCAAATCAGCATAGTTTGTGAAAGATTAATAGTAATTGTCAAGCATATCTTCATTTTCATATACTTATCTTATACAGATAGTTATATTGTAAATTAGAAAGCCCTCATCACTTGTTGACTGTTTGTAGTATCTAGAGTCTGCCTATAAGATATATTTGATATTTTGACAATGGCTCTATTCTTTCGGTATCTAAATTAAATATATTTCTTTGTTATTCGAATAGAATTCTAAACTATTATGTGAAAATACCAAAATCAAGTATTAGCTTGTTTCTTTCTTGGTTAAGCGCGAAACCATGTGTAACGATCCTACTCTGGTGGAGATTAGTGGTGCAACAGGTAACGAAGTACGTACTTGATGATCTTGAACTATTATGATAGTTCTAGTTCTTTTTGGATATCTGAGAGTGTTCTTCTTTCCGAGAT
>Ga0307509_10011431_pt1 | contig 10745 bp, 12 predicted proteins | sample 10_EM_MG_FD_202245 | JGI IMG/M metagenome (GOLD analysis project Ga0307509, IMG submission 202245) | Populus trichocarpa ectomycorrhiza microbial communities from riparian zone in the Pacific Northwest, United States - 10_EM | ecosystem: Host-associated > Plants > Roots > Unclassified | place...
GAGGAGGATGCCGGGAGAGGAGGGGGTACCGGAGGGGATTCTTGCGGTAATATTTCAGACTTTGGGGGCTCGGTTTCTGCCGTCGGCGCCGTAGATACGCGGAGCGGCTGTTGGGTGGTGATTAGGCCCGAAGGTCGTCCGCCACCAGTCGGCCACCGTGAGACATGATCCGGGGTGACATCTGCCGAGCTGCTACGATTCAGCATGAAGACAGGAACAAGGAGGGGGATGTGCGAGGTGCGACCCTGCGAATGGCAGGGAGTTATACAATACGGCCACGATGGGGACATCCTCCAGGGAACGAGGCGTTAACCGCTGGGACGTTTCCCATATCTCATGACTTCCAAACGAGGATTGATTATTCAATTGATTATTGAATATTGACGTGCAGCATTGAGTGACGGGGTGACTGGGTGACTGGTTAGCTGTCCGTAGGATGTGCATACTTACAACGGCTGTACACATGAATCCAGATAAATATCGAATCCATATAAGGGAACTGTCAGGACCCCGACCGTTGCCCCGGCGGGCCACGGATATTGACCCCAAACCGTGGGTCTGGAATCGCAACGCTGGAGGCATTCGTTCGAAGCCCAGCCAACTGCCCAAATTATGGGGGCGGGAAGGACCCCAACCCCGCCTGCTCCAGGCCCACCGAACGCCGGCGTCACCCCCGCCCCCAGCTTTCGAGGAACAAACCTCGGCTAGTGTCACGTATATATCTGGGTTTATCTAGTCCTACGGATATTCACTCAGTCCGATGATAGAGATCAAAGCCCAGGAGCCTCGGATGAAAAGGTTCTAGTCAGCGAGCTCGGAATATATGGGATTTTATCGAGTGGTACCATACTTAGTCTGAGCCTGTCTACGGTGACGTACAACTACATAAGGCCGGCCAGCGGCAGAACCCGGGACGATGGAGGACAATCTCAAACATCAGGCCTTCGGGAGTCAAGATACATTGATGTGGCTACGACGATAGGATACAAGAAGGCGATAGACGAGTACCAAGTAATACAGAGGTTCTGCCAAGGAAAGGTGAAGGGCAGAACCATGCCACATCACAAAATTACGCATTTTTGCCGAGCAACTTCTCGAACACATCACTACGAAACCCAAGACCCAAGAACAACCTCGGCACCCCCAGGGGCATGCGAGCATTCAAGAGAAATATTGGATGTGTGGAATCCGCTCCGGGTTGGAACAGACAGAGGTATGTCACAAATATAGCGACCGAGACGATTGAACAGGGGGAGAGGTGTAGTCGGTTGGCCGAGTCGAGGGCGATTGTCGACAGAGCAGTATTCGGTTCAACCGAAACCAAGACGGATAAAGAGCCAGTGAAGCCGGGGAGTATCATAGCATCTTGAGAGGTGGATGAACTGGGGAGGAAGATGGGGGATGCGGACGACGTTGGAAGGTGTGATTACAAATGCCTTGAGGTGGGGATGGGCGACGCCGCGCCAAATTTTAGCCCCGATCGTTGGTGATTTTGGCCCTCCGGACTGCACCTCAATTGGAAGTGTTTTCAGATAACATATCCCACAGGTGATGGTATGGGTGTGTTGGAAATAATCTGACGAACGTGGGACCTTGATTAGATTCTCACTCCCCTTTCCCTCTCGGTGCTGGTGGGGGGTCGCGTATCTGCCGCTCGCTAAAAAAAAATTGATATCGAGGCGAATTGCTGCCCCCTACCTGAAGACGACACCGATGGCCTTTTTTTTGGCGAAAGTTGCGTTGCGGGACCAGAGTTAGGTTTGTTCGTACACTGGTTACATAATCGGGATCTAAATATTCTCGGCTCGCATGGATCGGCGACGAATGGCTTCGTCATTGAAAATGGTTCGAGCGACCGGGACAGGATCGCTCCGGTTTACGTAGCGGAGAGCGAGGCAGCAGAGGTAACTATACGAAAAGGCCCACGATCAGCATCACAATCTTCCTGATGGCGACGGACTTGAGCCTGTGGAAGTGCAACGTCGACTGAGGGCGGAATGGAGCGTTCGTCACAAAGGGGAGGAGGGTCGAGATGGGGTATACGAAACAGAATATTCCGCCTATGACTTGATAGAAGATTGCCGCCATCTTGTCCATTCGCCATGGCCAGGAGTATCTAGTATACAACGGGACCCACGAAGAACAAGAGCACAGATGAGTCGGGGAGGGGCGGGAGGAGTGCTACGGGAGCCAAAAAAAAAACACCCCGCCCAACGCTACTCGTTCCGCGTTGTCGACTGGTACCCCGACAACTGCTGGGAACTACAAGAGGCGCCGGCGCGGAGTTGATACACGCGTTGTATCGGAAAAACTCCGTGAAGTTATCACGACTTTCGTAAAGGGACAATATCCACGACCGGACGAAGCGGATGGAGTCCCAATGGCTCCCTCAAGGTCATGTGTGCATGGGATAGCCTTACGGATAGTCACTCACTACATGTATGTACAGGAGCTGACTCAAGGTAACTGCTCTCCAAAAGGTCCTGAACGGTATGATCGTCATAATGAACTATCCTTTTACTGGGACTGTCATCGCCAGGCGAAATACGACCCCCCGAGATCATACTTCCTCTAGAAGATAACGATAACCTAGAATGTGCTCGGGATTGGCCATCATAAGAGGAACGCTCTGATTCCTGTCGCGCTGTCTCGTCCAGATGATCGCACATCAAAATGAACTCGTCGACCACCGCCGCCCACCTCTCGAGGGCCGGTGGAGCAGGGCAATCGCCCGGTCCATCAGCATGATAGTCCTCCGTCACCTGCGTAGGAACGGGTGAGTTCCGCGCGACTTCATCTGGTTTGAATTGTATTGCGGATGTTGGCTTATATGGTCCGATCTCTTCGGACCAACCACGGCTTTTGAAACCCAGAGGTGGTGTCCCCTTGGTCATTGTTCGGTGTTCTGCCCACGAACGGTGAGTCACATCACACAACAATCTTGAAACGAACTGAACAGGGTACCCCATATGGACACTTCTGGGTGGGCGTTTTGGTCCAAGGGTTGATGAGGCACGAGGCCAAAACCGAATATCTATGGTAGGGTAATGGCAGCGCGTCAGCAGTTATTCGGTTGGCCGCAGGTGTACATACAAGGAGTTTTCCCTTGAAGATATCCAAGGTAGGTAGCCCAAACACAGGTTTGAGAATATATGATTCCAAGACTTGTGGCTGCTCAAGGAGCACTCGATTCGTACCATCCCAGCGAATCACTTCGTGGAAGGGAGGGTATTCCAAGATACTTGGCATGACTGTGAGGTTAGCTGTGCGGTATTAGGATCGAGAGCGAGAAAAAACTGACGTGAAGAGCAACACAAGGAAAGAAGCTCGTGTTTTGTTATCTTCGCCGTGGATTTTGCGTGGTGGGCGTGATCGGCGTAGCAGACCAGGGGGGGGTTTTAGCGTACTCCCTTTCGCTCTCGGACCCCGAGTACCCGGTTCATTTGGCCCGGTGTTCACCGAGGCGGGGGTGATCCGAGGCAGGGGTTTATTTCTGCCAGAAGCATTTGCGCTGACTTCCACCCCAAGAGCTGTTCGGAGTATTTATCAGTCCCAAGAGATGCAACACAGTACCCGAGGTCCATACGATCTTCGAGGGCGGACTCTGTCGTCCACCTCCTGGATAACCTTGCCTGAAGATCCGAAGAACCAAACCCCGTCACCTCCTGGACATTCGACATAGCAACAAGTGCAGCCAACCACTCTGCAGAGTTGGTGTTTTTGCAGGGCGCACACTCGATGCCCTTCTCAAACTCCTGCGCAGTCTGCGGGGGGAGTAAGACCCCAGACTTCGAGGTAATTCGTGCCAACAAGCGGGATGGAGAGGGGAGGTCCGCTAAAGCCTAAAGTGGAATGGTCACTCAGCCGTCCACTCAGAGAAGGCAGGGGCGGCGAACCTCTTCAGCTCCCGTGATGACTGGTGCGCAATCCCACACCTTCCCAAGCGTCAACCAGACCCTCGCTAACACCTCCTGAAGAGCATTATACCTTCGTGGCTCCCTCTCCCAATACTCCTTCGACGCGTCGTCCAGTGCCAACAACATTGGGACGCTCACCAACAATGCCCTGACGGGCAGGTGCTCATGCACCGCCACCAGTATCTCTAGAATGTGTCCATAGTCTGAAAGGCTCGCTGGGGATGGTTTTCCAGATCGCGGTCCAACGGGGAACAAGGCTGAAAGGCGTTGTTTGCCGGAAATCTGTTGGTTCTGCAAAGGGGTTGGTGAAGGCGAGGCGCTATTCTGCACGCCTGCCTCAACGCCAAGAGATTCGGTCGTCGCCAGAGCGTACACGTACGCATGTAGCGCGTTTAAGAACCTCGTCACTGAGTCACTGTGCATAATCGGTGTCACCTGTTTCTCTGGTCCCCCAGTAATAGTTATCTTGTGTCTGGTTCCGTCCGGTCCGGTGTATTCGTCCTCCTTCGGGATCCCGAAGCCGATGTACGACACCAAAGCCTGTGTGTAATCTGCCCGAACAGCATAGTCCCCATCGCACAGTAGCACAAGTGTACCCTGCCAAATGTCGGGACTGATCCCAGCCCGTAAGGGGGGGTGTGCCCCCCGCCGGTCACGTCCGGGTTCATTCTCCCGGTCAAACAAGACCGTTGGGGTGTCCGGCGTTTTCGAGCCAGCGACCCTGCCCGCGTACTTCGTAGGCTGTACAGCTGCAGCCTGGACCCCGCGCAACCCTGCGAGCAAACACCGGATGGCTTGAGTACGCCCTCCGTTGGGAACTCCGGGTTTGATGCGAGTCTCAACAATCACAAGTTGACTTATGAGTTCTTCAGCGACGTCTCGAATCTGGTCTGCGTAGTGAACGCGCGTTCCTAGTGAACTAATGCTCTCGACGAGGACCGGGAGCAATGGACCATCTGGATTGGCCACAGATCTCCGTATGACGAGGCTGATAAGCTTGGAAACGATGTCGGATGCCGAGGTGTAAACGATGGGGATGGAAGAGGTGAACACGGTGATGGCCATGGAAGTCAAGGTAGCATGTATTGACCGTGAGGCGGAATCCGGTGTCGCCAGGAATCGTTCAAGGAGCCACGTCGGAACAGCGTGGCGGTGTTGAGGATGTGCCCATTCCACCCCGGCCTGGACCAGCCACTGGGAGTGCTCAGTTTTTCCCCAGTTGTCCGTGTTGCCGAGACTGTCGAGCACAGCTTGCATGATTAACGGAATCTGAACTTCATTTGACTGGGCCATCAAGGTTTTGAAGACCGAAAGTGTAGAGCTGACAACATCGGACGAAGAGGGGGATGTGGCACTGGGTCATCCGTGAGTTTGCATAACTTTACATTTCCTGAAAACCCTCACCCGTGATCCAGCTCTGGAATGGTGACCCGGAAAATGGTCGCCACGAAAGCCGTGACGATGGTCATAACTTGATCCTTGAAGTGGTCTCTGCGGCCATATAGAGCTTCTGATTCGACGACGTGATTGAGAGCGGTCAACCCAACTAGCCGTGTCCTGTGAATGTTACAGTTATGCCAGGCTATCCGAGAACAACCAAGCCGACTGGCGCACCTGTTTCGCACTTCGTGATCATCCAACTCAACGGTGGTCATGGAGGAAAACGCGCCCAGGATAAACATGTACCTGTCCCATACGGTCTGTTCGGCGTTGATAAGATGGCCACCCGTGTAATCAAACCAAGCTTTTAACTTTGAACCAGGTTAACCCAACGCAACCTGAGATCTGGGCCCCTAACGCACCACCTTTGCAGCATTGGCGGCTACCTCGAGGTCGGACGGCAATGGCTTGAGAGCGGCGTTCAGAGAGAAGATGAGTGTGGTGGAAAGTTGGGAGGTGTCCCTCCAGCGCTCGTTGACCAAGGACTTGTAGATTGAGAGCGTGATCGACAGGGTCCTGTGAAAGAAGAGGTGAGCCGGCGGACGGAATGATTCAGGGGTTGCGGGCCGTACGCTCTTGCATAAACGTTCCCCACCCGTCCCCTTCGCGCTTCGCGCTTTACTCGCCTGTCAAGCTCTGCCACGAGCTTCGAGACCCTCCCGGGCTTGGTGGAAGCATAGCGGAGCAGATGGGATAGCTCCTGGGGGTTTGGGACCGGACCCGGGAAGGAGGGCTGGGGAGGGTAGCAGGCGGAAACCAGTCGGACACGTTTGGGAGTGAAAGGGAGGTGCATGGACAAGCAGAGGGGATACCAGAACGAAGACAGTTTGAAGGGGTCCATGGACGGGGAGAACGGATAACAGAACGGGGACAGTTTGGAGGAGCGTAGAGGGATGGGTGGCGACCAAGGCGCGCCATGCGAATAGGGTTGGGGCAGCTGGTCAAGCTTCAAGGAGGGGTTTGCCGGGCGGGGCGGGCAAATGAAAAATGACCCATTTCCCAACTCGCTGCAACAGCAGGTTTCGTTCTGTCCGATCATTCTCCGGAAGGTATAGGCCCAATCTGCTGTTTCCCTTCTTTGACCATGAATAGGTCACCAATCGGGGTCTTTCGTTCGATTTGTGGTCCGTGCGTACGCGTAATACCGCACGTCAACCCACGGCTTAGAAGCCGGACCGAACGGCCTTTGAAGGAACGCGCAAGGGCCCCAACAGTTCGATCTGGTCATGCGCGAATCTCGCCTACTGGCACCCTCTACGACGTTTAGAGATATACCACGACATATCCATCCAGTCTTGTGGACAGAGGTACCCATTGCATACACGTTCCTCCAGTTTCCATCACCACCGAACACGGGCATGGTGTGATATGGTGTGACATGGTGTGACATACACACAATGGGTGATGCCCAGTGACTGTCCGCGAGGCCACATCGTGCGTGGGTCTTCGGCGAATATGCAGAGACCCCTGGGGAACGTACAGCATTCCCAACCGCTGTCAGGACCCCGACCGTTGTCTGGGGCTCACCTGAATTCCATTATGAATTCGTGACTTTCCGTGACCATTGTTTCGAGTCCCAGACAACGGTCGGGGTCCAGTCACCCAGTATACCATTCCCTTACATCACATAAGACTTCAAGTGCAAGCCTGAGATATCTCACCAAGGGGCTACACGACGTTCCGTATAAGAAATGGCGACCAGGACCTAACGTTAACACGTGCCGTCGTTTGATATTACAGGAAACGTCCAGGTGGTTAGCATCCCGGGCGTTCAACCTCTACTACTCGCACACACACCCTTCGCCATGTTGCCTCGTAGAAATTCGGCGAACGTCACCCCGGACCATGTCTCACCTCAGGCGACCAGTGGCTCTGTCGGTGGCAGACGACCTCTGAGCCTGATCACCACCCAACAGGTGTTCCGCGCATCTACCGCGCTGACGGCAGAAACCGAGTCCCCCGAGTCTGAAATATCACCCCAAGATTTCCCTCCGGTACCTCCTCCCCGCCCAACACTCTCCTCCCACTTGCCTCCAGGTAACAGCGGGCTTAGACGCCAATCGACCCGAAGCGGCCCCAATGAAACATTCCGCTCTGCCATCGAAGAGCATGGCCCACTATGGCCGCCCAGTATGCCCATGCCCACCATACCACAACTTTCAGAACGTCATCCTCCTACTCCAACGCGACTCCGACAGTTTGCCCCTGGTGGTGGCGTAGGCGGGTTCACGCCGGTCTCACCACGCCGTGGATCCAGCCGCGATTACTCCACCGCGGACTACACTTATCGGTTTGATAGTATGCCCTCTCCCCGCACGGACTCCGGCCCGCCCCACTATGAATCCGCGAATATTTCTGGTGGTATCCACGCGAATGTTTGGCCCACCTATAACAAAATTTCTCGAGAGTTTGATGAGAAGAGATTGGCAAAGTGGAACGCGGATTTGGATGTGCTGCTTATCTTCGTGAGTGTCGCACATTACTTAACTTCGATCGGACTGACACGATCTGCAGGCCGCCTTGTTCTCTGCCATCGTCACCGCCTTCCTCACCAGGGCCCTCGATGATCTAAAGCCAAATTATCAACAACAGACGGCGCTACTCCTTCACCAGTTGCTGAACGGCCGTGACCCAAATCTAACGGACAGTTCCGATCCAACCATCCCCTACAAACCCACCGGTTTCGCGATCGCGGTCAACTGCCTTTGGTTCGCTAGTCTCTCCGTCAGCCTCAGTACCAGTTTCGGTGCCATGATCTGCAAGGAGTGGCTCACCGAGTACAACGGCGGCGCCAACCCAGTTATTGACCTCCTTCGAGCTTGCCAGCGACAAATCCGGTTTCAGGCATTCCAGCGGTGGAACGTTCACGCTCTCGTCGCTCTCCCCTTCCTCCTCCACACCTCCGTCCTCTTGTTCTTCGCGGGCGCAATTGTGTACCTCTGGCAATTGGACGAGGTGGTGGCGACCTTCTACCTAGCCATAGGCGGAATCCTCTGCATCATGTACTTCCTCTTGACTTTCCTTCCATTCGTGACGAACGCCCCCTTCCGCCCTTATTCGATGTTACTGGTCCATCGGCTCTCCGTCGCCGTCGGGAAGGTCGTGATACCGGTCGTGGACGTCTTCGTACACCTCTGCTACCTCGCTCTTCGCTACGCAACCGGAGCAATCCTGTTCCCGTTCGCTCAAACCATCTTTAACAACGACACCATTCGCCGTTGGTACATGCGGGCTGCGACGATTCTCCCTGGCGAATATAGGCACATGCGTGTCTGGTGGGCGAACGCGTTCAACGACTCCCTGGATAAGATTAATGCCAGTCAAAGGGTCCAAGAAGAGGCTGTCCTGTGGCTCTCTCAGATGCCACTCGATACATCCGAGTCCAAGGCTGTGGTCTCAAGCTTGGCCCTCATCTCGTCTTCTCGTCCCCACAGGTTCCCAAAGCCGGTGATCGTGTTCCTCAACTTGACTCTCGAATCTTCGTTCCACGAAGGCGTTGGCCAAGCACAAACCGATGTTGCCATCGACTGCGTCCTCGTGCTTGGTCATATCAAGTTCCAGTCGGTGGTAGATCGAAATTCGGACCGCGATCTCGATGTTGGAGGGGTCCCTATAACCGGTTCCGTTGCTTGGGCAGCCCAGCAGCTCACCATTAACGCCTTCCGGGAGAAGTTCAATACCTCGCGCTCCGAAGGAATTCGCGTCCGGCTATTGACCGCGGCTGCCTGGCTGTCCCCTGCGGACCCCATCGAGGATGTGGATTGGGGCGGTGGGGAGAAAATGAAGATCCAGGGTCGGGATCAGTTCATTCAAGAACTCGGAATCATGCTTCAACGCCACATTCACGGGGAGAAGGTCCTGGACAACAAGATTCTCATCAATCTCATTCACGGAATGCACGCATCTATCCCGCGGGGCGACTACGGCCTCGCATCGTCGACCATGCCTTTCCCCCCGGCGCTATGTGAGGACTACGATTCTCCGTGGTCAGAGGACGAGTCCGTACTCAGGGCTCTGATCACATATGCCCTGGACCTCCTCTCACCACTAGACCGGAGGTGGCCGTTGGTGGGAAGGGTGATCAAATTCGACGAACTCGCTTCGGAACTGATCGATGCGTTAATGGCCAATAACCCCTTCCCCAATGTCGTCACGTTCGGGTTCTGGCTCATATACCGTGTCCCATACGCGTTCAAGTCGAGGAAGACCATGCTTACGGATATCGGCCACATCTGGACCTCTGCAGTTGAGCCACTCCAGGACGACACCCTCCGCCAACGATTGAACTTTCACGCTGTCGATGCGTTCGTTGCGGTGGCACAGCACCATGTCTCCCTCAGTGGTGTGCTGCCAAAATGTACGCACCGGACATCCCTGAGGCTCTTGAACGCCGCCCTCGAGTCCGAGTACTCCCGTCCGATGGCGACTTACGCGATCGCCATGATTCTCAACCTTGGCAAATCAACTCAAGTCGCCACCGCCACGAAAGAGACCAAGGCGGAACCGTTCATCGAGACGTTATTCTCCGCTAGCGACGACCTCGAGAGTGGCACGACAGAAGAGGATGTTGTCGACTTGCATATCTATTCGACTCTCATCCTGCTCAAACTTCTGCCGACGGTCGAGTTGGACGTTGGAAAGGTAAAGGGGCTGATTGGACAGATGGAGAAGCTGATTGGGGACCCTTCTGTCAGTGACTCTGGGGTCCTTTGGAGATCCAAGGCTGACGCTGGCGCCGACCTTGACCGGGTGAGATGGAAGGCGATCTACCTTTCGGCGCTGCTGTCCTCGTTTGTGCCTGACGACGAGAGGGAAAAACAAACCGACGGGCTTCGGGGGAGGGTACGGGCGCTCGTAGGGAGTGGGGGCGGAGAGTTACCCGCTGTGGCTGATTACGAGCATTGCCTCGAGCCGTTGATGATGCACGAGTTGGAGTTGAGGACCCCTGCAGCCGAGCAACAGGGCCAGATATCCACCGCCTTCGGAACGTGGATCAATGAATTCCCTTTGTTCCCATTGGCAGGTAGCATTACCTCGGCCAAGACCTAGCAACAGTTGGTCAATTCGGCATTCTTTTTTCAAACGGGGGTTTCTGGGTTCGATCCTTCGAATCTTCTCTTTCGTCCTCAACTCGCTTCGCGGGTTTGTTCGGTCAACTTTGTGGGAGTTTATCTTTACGACTTAGATCATGTTCACCGATTCTTGTTACCGTTTTGTTGTGGGCTCGGTATACTTATGTACTGTATTATCCAGTGGACTTTATGGAGTGTACCGAAGTTATACGCCAGCAAATGCGGGAGGGGGGGAGCTATAACGATCTGAAAAACGGGACCCAGAGTGGCAAGGGCAATGACTGAACCCGTTCCTGGCATTCCACAGAACGGGATC
>Ga0307509_10011432_pt1 | contig 10745 bp, 5 predicted proteins | sample 10_EM_MG_FD_202245 | JGI IMG/M metagenome (GOLD analysis project Ga0307509, IMG submission 202245) | Populus trichocarpa ectomycorrhiza microbial communities from riparian zone in the Pacific Northwest, United States - 10_EM | ecosystem: Host-associated > Plants > Roots > Unclassified | place...
CCACCGTGGAGACCTTCGCGCTCGCGAACGGTCTCCAAGTCGCGTTTCTCCAGCTCGACACCGCACCCGTGGTCGCGGTTCAGGTCTGGTACCACGCCGGCAGCAAGGACGAGCCTCGCGACCGCCGCGGCTCGGCCCACATGTTCGAGCACATCATGTTCAAGGGGACCGACCACGTCCGGCCCGAGGCCCACGCGCAGATGCTGAACGGCGTCGGCGGCTACGTGAACGCCCAGACCGACGAGGACGCGACCCACTACATCAACACGGTCCCGGCGGACTACCTCGACTTCGCGATCCAGCTCGAGGCCGAGCGGATGCGCCACCTCATGTTCCGGCCCGCCATGATCACGACCGAGAAGGAGGTCGTGAAGGAGGAGATCCGGCAGCAGGAGAACTCCCCGGTCGCGAAGGGCTTCCTCAAGTTCCTCGACGTCGCGTTCACGAAGCACCCGTACGCGTGGACGGCCGGCGGCAACATCAAGGACCTCGACGCGACCACGCCCGAGGATCTCCGCAAGTTCTACGACGCGTACTACCAGCCGAACAACGCGATGCTCGTCGTCGTCGGCAAGACGACGAAAGAGAAGGTGAAGGCGAGCGCCGAGAAGTGGTTCGCCGGCGTCGCGAAGGGCGGCGAGCCGCCACGCCCGGCCAAGGCCGCGCAGGAGCCGGTCCAGACCCAGAAGCGTCGCCAGGTCGTCGAGCCCGGTCAGGTCGGGATCAGCATCGTCGGCTGGCACGTGCCGGCGGCGAAGGACAAGGACGTCTACGCGCTGCAGGTCGCGTCGATCATCCTCGGTGCCGGCGACTCGTCGCGCTTGAAGGTCCGCCTGAAGGCGATCGATCCGAAGACGAAGCGCCCGCTCGCGCTCGACGGCGGGATGGAAGCCCTGGTCCACGAGGATCCGGGCATGGTGATCGGCCTCGGCGCCTACCTCGCACCGGAACAGGCCGCGCCGGTCGAGGCCGCGATCTTCGAGGAGGTCGACCGGCTCGGCGCGAAGGGCCCGCTGCCCGACGAGCTGCGCAAGGCCAAGAACCAGGTCCAGGCCGCGTTCGTGTTCTCGCTCGAGCACGCCCAGGGGCTCGCCGAGGCGATCGGCCGGTCGTGGATCAACACCGGTGACCCGAGCTCGTTCCTCCACGACGTCGACCAGGTCGAGAAGGTCGGCGCCGCGGACGTCCAGCGGGTCGTGAAGCAGTACCTCACCCAGGATCACGCGACCGTCGTCGTGATCCCGCCTCCGAGCGCGAAGGCCGCGCCGGCTCCGGAGAAGAAGTGATGCGCAGGCTCTTACTCGTCGTCGCGATCGCCGCGTGCGGTCCGAAGCCCACGCCCGTCGCCGTGCCCGTGTTGCCGACCGACGGCAGCGAGCACACCGCGAAGCCGGTCTCGGCGCCCAAGACCGAGAAGGATCCGTGGACCGGCCGCACCGATCTGATCAGCGCCCCGCCGGCCGCGGCGGCGACCGCGCTCCAGATTCCCCCGGTCGAGACCTACAAGCTCGGCAACGGGCTCGAGGTGTTCGTGATCAAGAACGATCGGCTGCCGGTCGTCACGTTCGATCTCGCGATCAAGGCCGGGCGCCAGCAGGAGCCACGCGCGCGGCTCGGCGTGTCCGAGGCGACCGCCGACATGCTGGTCAAGGGGACGAAGAAGCACGACGCGGTCGGCCTCGCGAAGGCGATCGATTTCGTCGGCGGCACGATCGCGGCCGACTCGACGTTCGAGGCGACGCTCGTGTCGTGCAACGCGCTCGCCCGCAACAAGGGCACGTGCCTCGACCTCCTGCCCGAGATGATCACGCAGTCGACGTACCCCGAGCCCGAGCTCCAGAAGATCAAGGACACGATGATCGCGAGCGTGCGCGGGCGCCTCGACAGCGCCGATCAGCTCGCCGGGGTCCACGTCCAGAACCTCCTGTGGGGGCCGGACCACGTGCGCGGCTGGATCAACAGCGAGAGCACGGTCAACGCGCTCAAGCGCGACGAGCTCGTCGCGTGGGCGAAGACCTGGTACGTGCCGAACAACTCGATCCTGGTCGTCGCCGGCGATGTCGATCCGAAGGCGCTGAAGAGCGATCTCGAGCGCGCGTTCGGGGGCTGGAAGAAGGCCGAGATCCCGCCGTCGCCCGCGTTCAAGGAGCAGGCGCTCGCGGGCAGTCGGATCCGGATCGTCGACAAGCCCGGCCAGACCCAGACCCACATCCGGATCGCGCAGTTCGGGATCAAGCACGAGGACCCGCGGTTCTTCGACACGCTGGTGTGGAACTACGTGCTCGGCGGCGGCGCGTTCAGCTCGCGCTTGATGAAGGTCGTCCGGGTCCAGGGCGGCAAGACCTACGGCGCGAGCTCGGCGTTCGATCGCAACGTCGATCGCGGCTCGTTCGTCACCCAGACGTTCACCCGCAACGCCGAGGCCGTCGCGACGACGAAGCTGATGCTCGCCGAGATCGCGAAGATGCAGAAGGACGGGCCGACCCAGGAAGAGCTCGGCTCGGCGATCGCCAACATCGCGGGCGGCTACGCGCTGCGCTACCAGTCCGCGGGTGACTTCGCGAACGCACTGATCGGCGCGGAGCTCCACGGCTTCGGGACCGAGTACCTCCAGAACTATCCGCTCGCGGTCGGCAAGGTCGACGTCGCGTCGGCCAAGCGCGCGGCGGCCGAGATCCTGTCGCCGAAGGACTACGTGATCGTGATGGTCGGCGACGCGAAGGACCTCGAGCCCCAGCTGAAGGCCGCGGGCTGGCGCTACGAGAAGGTCCCGTTCACCGCGACGATCACCGAGGACGCCGTGCCGGTCGCCGGTCCGGCCGATGCGAAGGCGATCGCCGCGGCGCACCAGGTCGTCGCCGACGCGCTCGCCGCGAAGGGCGGCAAGGCAAAGCTCGCCGCGCTCAAGTCGCTGCACATGACCGCCGCGGGTACGACGCTGATCCAGGGCCAGTCGCTGCCCGTCGACATCGAGCGCGAGTTCGTGTTTCCGGACAAGATGCGGATCGATGCGACGATCGCGAAGCAGCTGAAGGTCACGGTCGCCGTCGACGGCAAGTCCGGCTGGGAGATCGCACCGGATCCGAAGCAGGGCGGCAAGCCCGGCCTCGTCGATCTCAAGGACAACGACATGGCCGCCGCGCAGTTCGAGGCGTGGCGCGAGGTCGAGCTGATCCTGCTCAAGGCGGCCGAGCCGAACGCGAAGCTCGTGCCGCTGCCCGACGACAAGATCGGAGAGGCCGAGCAGCTCGTCGTCCAGCTCGAATCGCCGTTCGAGGGTGCGAAGCGCGCCGACGGGAGCTCGGCCGGGGCGCTCGCCGTCCGCCTCTTCATCGACAAGCGGACCAAGCTGATCACGCGGATGACGTACTCCGACAGCGGCACGACGGAGACGGATGACTTCACGAACTACAAGGACATCGCCGGGATCAAGGTCGCGCACAAGCGCACGAGCTCGACCGCGGGTCGCAACACGACGCTCGAGCTGACCAAGGTCGAGTTCGACTCGAAGATCGATCCCGCGCTGTTCAAGAAGCCCGCGGCGCCGTAGTCACTTCTTCCGCTTGCACGCGGCGTCGGTGAGGCTGCCCGGCTTCGTCGGGTCGCACAGCGCGGCGCAGACCTCCTGCGAGACCTTGCAGAGGTTCTCGACCTGATGGTCGATCGACGCGCACGACGCCGCGTCCTTCGCATCGCAGCCCGCGGCGCACACCGTCATGTGGTTCGACAGGAACTCGCGCATCTCGGCGTCGCCGAGGGACTTGGGGTTCACGGCGTCCGCGGCCTTGCAGGCCGAGATCATCCGTCTGGCCTTCTCGTCGTCGGCCGGGTTGCCGCCCTTCTTGCTGCAGGCGACGAGGAGGAGGGAGAGCCACAGGAGGTGTTTCATGACCGCGGCGCAGTGCAACGCGGGCGCCAGCCGAAACCGCGTACGACGCGCCGGTCGCCGCGCGAATCGCGCCGGATCGCCTCGAGCGCACCGATCGCAGCGCTGCACGCGCCGCGGTGCACCAGGTGCAGCTAGACCGGATCGCGTACGACGCGCCGGGCGGGGCCGGCCGAGATCGTCACCTGCCCGACGAGCAACGCGGTGAGACCGACGAACGCGAGGCCGGGCACCCAGCACAGCTGGAGCTCGCCGATCCGCGCAGACGCGAGCAGCGAACCGCCGAGGAACAACCAGAACGCCAGGTCCGCGAGCACGAGGCGATCGAGCCTCACGCGATACGGGCCGCGTGCGATCGCGGGCCCGTCCCCTCGCTTCGGCGTGCGGATGAAACCGCTCCGCACGCCCGTGAATCCGGCGACGACCGCGAGCGCGTTGTGCAGCGACATCGCGAGCGAGACCGCGAGAAATCCGACCCACAGCACGAGGCCTCCCGCCGTGCCGCGCAGGCCCGACGCGCGCTCCTTGCGGGGCGCGAAATAAACGATGCCGAGGAGCACCACGTTCACCGCCCACAGTGGATTGAGGACGATCCACCAGGGCAACCCGCCGATCGCGACCCCGCGCACCACGAACGGTGTCAGCACGAGGACACCGGTCATCGCGACGAAGTTCGTCGACTCGAACAGGTGAGCGAGCGCGTGGAGCTTCACGCGGAGTGGAAGCCGCGCCGCGATCACGCGCGGCACGAGCTTGACCGCGTTCTGCGCCACACCCTTCATCCAGCGATACTGCTGGGCGCGAAATGCGCGCACGTCGGGAGGTAGCTCCGCGAGCGTCTCCAGCCCGACGACGAACGCGATCCGCCAGCCGCGGAGCTGGGCCCGGTACGACAGATCGAGATCCTCGGTGAGCGTGTCGCTCTGCCATCCGCCGGCATCGGCGATCGCGGCGACGCGCCAGATCCCGGCGGTGCCGTTGAAGTTGACGAAGCAACCGAGCGCGGCGCGCCCCGCCTGCTCCACCGCGAAATGGACGTCGAGGAAGAGGCCCTGGATCTGGGTGAGCAACGACTCGTCGCGATTCGTGTGCGCCCAGCGCGCCTGCACCGCGGCGACCCGCGGATCCGCGAATCGCGGAAGCGCGCGGTGCAGGAAGTCTCGTGCGGGCCGGAAGTCGGCATCGAACACGGCGACGAGCTCGCCGGTCGCGCGGGCGAGCCCGTACGCGAGTGCGCCGGCCTTGTAACCATCGCGCGTGCCACGCCGGACGTGCGTGATCGTCAGGCCCGAGGCCGCCAGGTCTCGACACGCATCGGCGAGCAGCGCGGTGGTGTCGTCGGTCGAGTCATCGAGGACCTGGATCTCGAGGAGGTCGCGCGGATAGTCGAGCTGCGCGATCGCGTCGAGCAGGTGGCGCGCGACGAACCGCTCGTTGAAGATCGGCAGCTGGACCGTGACGCGCGGGAGCTCGGCCGGCGCGGGCATGGTGGGCTGCGCGCACCGGCGTCGCGCGGCCAGCCACAGCCAGAACTGGAAGCCGGTGTGGATGCTGAGCACCGAGCTGAGCACGAGGTAGGCGACGGCGAGCCACATCAGGGCTGGCGCACCCAGGTCGGCGAGCTGCGGATCGTCGCCGCGGTACGCGGATAGTGCTGTGGATCGCGCGTGCCGACGCCGAAACCACCGATCTCGGGGTTGTGAGCGAAGAACATGCCGTGCACGAACACGGTGCCGGCGGTGCGCGTGAACAGCGTGGTCGCCGCGGCCAGACGCTGCGGAAAGATCGCGAAGCTGTAGCGACCCGGAAAGTCCGTCGACCGGTGGACCTCGGTCGAGTACCACAGCACGAGGTCTCCGCCTGCTTCGATGCTGTCGGGCGTCGGGCGGACCGAGCTGAACAGCGTGGGCCAGTCCTCGCGCGACAGGCTATCGAGTGTCACGCCGGAGCGGGTCGGATCGAGCGCGGGATCGTTCTTCGTCACGGCGACCCGGATCGTCTGGATCCAGACGTCCGGATCGACGAGCGTGCGGATCGCGCGGCCCCACGGATGGTCCTGCGCCACCGTCGGTGCGCCGCTCGTGTCGATCTCCGGAATCGTCGCGCGCAGGGCCGAACCGGCGCCACCCCATCGCCAGTGCATGTGCGCGGCATGAAAGCCACCGGGCGCGGAGATCATCGGTGCGCCGGTCCCGCGAAATCCCCACCAGTGCGTGTTGTCCCAGCAATGCGTCGCACCCGTCGGCGCGTAGATCGTTCGCGGGCCGATCAGCGGGCAGCCTTCCGAGAGCCCGGTCGCGGCGACCTCGCAGACGAGCGGCTTCTCGACCGCCGAGAACGCGGTGCGCGAGGCGGCGGCGGTGATGCGGGCGACGGCGCCGAGACCGGTCACGGGGTTGGCGACGTCTTCGTCTGCGAACAGGCCCGCCTGCTGAGGGGCCGTCGGCGTCGTCGCGGTCGGAGCCGTGAAGCTCGAGTCGACGTACAGGTGGAGGCGGTAGTCGAACCGGAGGCTGGCGATCCGGTAGTACGCCTGGGTCTTGTCGACGGCCGGGTTCGCCGTGTACTCGAAGCGCGTCATCGGGTGACAGCGTGCGGCCTGGAGCACCCCGCCGGGCTCGTGTCGCGGTGAGAGGCCGTAGCGACTGAACAGGAACCGCTGCGAGATCAGGAGCCCGGAGACCTCGCAGTTCGCGGCGTTCGTGGTGAACCAGCTCGCCGGCAGCGTGTAGTCGCACCGCACCCCGTACCCGATGTAGTTGCCGGTGCTATCGCGAAAGTACGACCGGAACTGCAGCGCCTCGTCGGCCTCGCGCAGGTAGGTCAGCGTGCTCGTGGCCGGGGCCGCGGGCACCGCCGGGGTGAGGATGGTGATCGCGCCGACGGTGAACGGCGGATTGCTGAGCGGCAGGAACACCGAGCGCGTGGTCGTCACCGTGCCCGACGGGTCGACCTGCTCGAGCTTGAGCCGGATCCCGATCATCCGGACGTCGCGTGCGAAGTTGTGCTGATCGTGGCGAAGATCCTGGAGCGCGAGACCGCCCGGGGGCGGAGCCGTTCCTCCGGTGCCCGTGAGGATCGTCCCGGTCCAGCCCGTCGCGCGGTCTGCGATCGCGATCGTCATCAAGCCACCGCCGGTGGTTCGGAGAGCGGCGCGGTGCCGAGGATCGTCGGATATCCAAACAGCGGCTGCTGATCATGCTTGAACGCGCCGGTGACACGATCGCGCACGTGCACCATCACGACGCCGGCGCCGGCCGGGACGTTCGTCGTGCTCGTCGTGATCCGGGTATCGAGGTCGTCCTTGATCTCGTCCTCGCTGCTGTCGAGCTCGCGGATCCCGCGCTCGAGCCACGGGTCGTCGTACGTGTACGTCGCCCACGCGAATTCGTAGCGTCCGCTTCCGCCGCTGACGACGGCCGTGACATCGCTGCTGCCGTCGTCACGTGCGATCACGCCGTACGCCACGGCGAGCGAGAAGTTCGAGGCCGGTGCCAGCACGTACTCGTTCTCGACGTTCACGATGTGATACGGCGACAGGTAGTACTGCGGGATTCCGTCGCCATCGAGGACGTAGACCTGACGATTCTCGAAGGTATTACCCTTGTCGTCCGCCGTCTTGGTGATCGCGTTCGCGAGGGTGGTCGCCGTCGCGGTCGTCCGCTCTCCGGTCAGCGGGCGCCAGCGCCAAGCGAAGCTGATGATCGCGCCCGCATCGCCGATCCGGATGTCGATGCCCGAGCCGAGCACATCCAGCTTCGCGTTGAAGTCGCGTGCGAGCTGCGGTTGCGCGCGATACAGCCAGTGATCCCACCCGGTCTTGCCGACCCGCGGCACGATCACCGGATCGAGCGGCGTCAGCGGCGGCACGATCACCAGGTTCGCGAGCGGGCTCGACGGTTGTGCCGCGCGCTCGTCGAGCGCGGCCTTGAACCGCTTGATGAACGCCTCTGCCTTGGTCTTCGCATCGGCCCCGGTGCGGACCGGCGCGGTCTGGCCATCCTTGCGCCACACCCGCTGGGTGTCCGTGTAGAACATCCAGCCGCTGCTCGCCGAGACCCAGAACTGATGGCGGGTCTTGTCCGTGACGCCGAGCAACTGGAACACGATGCGGCGCAGCAGATCCTCTTGCGCCTGGAACACCGGCGGGCTGACGAGCCAGTAGACGTAGGGATCTTCGTCGCTCATGGCGTGGGCGTGTGGTGATTCTCGTCCTCACCCTGGGGGCAGGGCAGACCCGTGCCGGGCACCGCGCCGCTCTCGGCCTGCAGGACGGTCAGCGTCGTCGGCACCGTGATCAGCCACGGCGCGACGCTCGGATCGACCTCGCCGACCTCCTCCTTCAGCTCGTTCGCGATCGCGAGGTACATCGGGCTATCCACGCCGGGCGCGGAGCCGCCGTTCCACGGCTGGTTGTCGACGAGCCAGCGCAGCGCTGCATCGTGATAACCGGGCCGCACCGGCACGATCACGCGTGCGAACCCGGACTGCAGGAACGCGAGGAACTGCGGGTCCGGATCGCTGAGCTGGTACAGCTGCTTCCAGTTGCACTTGCGTCCCCAGAAGTACGGATAGAACAGGTACGTGATCAGGTCCCACTCGAACGCCTGCTCGACGAACTGCACGTAGTTGCCGTCGCGCATCGCCTCGCAGCAATCGAACTCGGGATAGTCGCAATCGCCCTTGCCGGGGCCCTTCATCGCCTCCGAGGCGACGGGGTCGCAGTTGATGTCCATCAACCGGATGCAGGCCTTCTTCAGCTCCTCCATCGTGATCTGCTGGTTGATCGCCGGGTTTGTGCCGATGATCTGCGAGTCCGCCTTGGCCAACGCCTCGGCGAGCGCGGTCTGGTACGCGGCGAGCTTGTCGTCGTAGCCCTTCATGATCGCGGCATAGGTCTTGATCTGCCACGCCTCGAACGCCACGGCCTTGCGGGTCACGACGACCTCGATCGCGATGCCGTACATCCGGGTCCGCCCCATCACGGCCACCGGGATGAAGTCGTCCTCACCGGCCAGCGAGCCCGACATCGAGCCACCGCCCGTTGCGAACCGCGAGAGCTTGCCGATGAACACGGTGATCCAGTTCGGACCACCGTCGTGGTTCTCCGCGTGGAGGCCGAACGACGCCGCGAACGACGAGCCCTCGTAGCCCTCGGGAACCTTGAAATCGTTCTTCGCGTCGGAGAACTGCACGTTCTGATCGAGGCCATCGCGGTTGTAGGTCTTCGACATCGTCAGCTGCGCTTCGGGGATCGGCTCGACCTTCGCCTCGTAGAGCGCCGCCCACGCCGCGTAGTTCGACGAGTTGATCGAGAGATGCGAGGTCAGCGGGCTGAGCGAACCAGTCCCCTCGCGTGGATCGACCGGCTTGGTGATCGACATCGAGCCCTCGATCGGAGACTTCGTCATCGCGTAGAGGTGGAACGCACCCGGCTCCGGCACCATGAACTCGAACATCAGGCGCTTGCCGTAGTTCACGATCTTCGCCTGGTAGATCTTGTTGACCCAGCGATAGAGCCCGACGAAGTTCGTCGAGGTCGCGTTGACGAACGAGTGCTTGTTGTTCTCCTCGTACTCCTCGATCACCTTCTGGATCTGCTCTTCGCGCGTCTTCTTGACGACTCGCTCGAGCGCGCGGTCGGTGACCTCCTTCGCATACTTCGAGGAGGCCTTGTCGGACTCCGACGACGAGTGCGCGTAGGCGAAGTTGGTGTCCGCCTGGATCTTCACCACGCCGTAGGAAGCCTGGACCTGGACGCCGAGCGTGAACGACAGGTCATCCTTGACGACCTTCTCGCTCTCCTTCTCGATCTCGAAGCGATCGGTGGTCTGGGTGTCGCGCTCCTTCGTCGTCTCCTCGGTGGTCTCGGTCGTCAGCGTGTTCTCGGTCCGGTGCAGGAACCGGGTGTCGCGCTCGCGTGTCTCGCCCATCATCACGTTCTCGATGTGTGCGACCTCGCCGGGCTCGTAGCACCACAGCACCTGCTCGACCCTGCGATAGTCGGCGACGCCGAGCGGCTTGATCCGGCAGACGTCCTTGTCGTACATGCCGGCGTACTCGACGTCGATCCGCCCGCCCTTCCTGTCGATCATCGGTCCGTGCGTGTGCGAGTCCGGCGACGGGTCGTACGCCCACAGGCTGCCGCCGGCCATCACGACCCGGGACTGGCTCTTGTTCATCGCCGCGAGCTCGTGACCCGTGGAGGTCGCGGCTTCACCGATGCGCTTCAGCGCGTAGCCCACCTTCGTTCCGGCGGGGATCGCGAGCTGCTCGAGGATCTTGCGCGTCCCCTTCGAGACGTCGCGGAGCGAGTGCTCGTCGAGCACGCCGATCGCCACGGTCGCCTCCGGCCCCTCGTCGGGCAACTGGATGCAGCCATCCGCCGAACGCTTCGGCAGCGGAGGCGCGGCCGCCGGCTGCGCGCGCAGCTTCTCGACGGCGTTGCGGTAGTGCAGCGAGAGCTCGTCGTGTGCGGCTTGGTACTCCGCGAGCTTCTTCGCATGCGCGTCTGTCTGCGCCTCGTCCGGCGGTGCCGGAGGGTCCGGCACGACGCGGTCGAGGTGCTCGCCGCTGAGCTGCACGGTCGACGGCAGCACGACCGTGGCCAGCGCCAGCCGGCGGGCACCATCGTCGGTCAGCTTCGCCAGATCGTAGCCCACCACCTTCGACGCGCGGATCGCTCCGATGATCGCCTCGCGCGTCTCGGGCATACCGCCGACGAACGTGGCAACGAGCAGGTTGCTCCACAGCTGGTGGAGCACGTTGCCCGCGATCTGGATCGGATGTGCGGCCAGGTACTTCTTGATGTCGGCGACGGTCAGCGTGGTGTTGTTGCGTGCGAGCCACTCGCCGAACG
>Ga0307509_10011433_pt1 | contig 10744 bp, 10 predicted proteins | sample 10_EM_MG_FD_202245 | JGI IMG/M metagenome (GOLD analysis project Ga0307509, IMG submission 202245) | Populus trichocarpa ectomycorrhiza microbial communities from riparian zone in the Pacific Northwest, United States - 10_EM | ecosystem: Host-associated > Plants > Roots > Unclassified | place...
CAGTCAGAAGCAAGCACGAATTTCAAAACCTTTGACCAGTGGATGCAATCCTCCTTCCTGAGAGGGTAATAGACCTTCGGCCCGGTGTCTTTTCTCAGGTATGCGTAACGTCGTTGAGTCTCCGAAGCTCGGAAGCAGCGACAGGTGAAGGCAATATTACCTTGATAGGTCAGATTCAGGAACGATAGAACCAAGCAGAAATTGAACTCCTTAAGGTCCAATAGAACATGCAGCGCCGCGACGCATGTTACAACCTCACCGTCGACCTTGAATGAATACCACAAACCCACACAGGGACTCGGATATAGAAAACGGGAAAGAGGGTAAGACCATGCTCAAAAGGTTCAGGGTTCCGTCTCATGCGTTGATTTGGACTAGAAAATCTTGGACGGGATGGAGACACACCTGTAGAACTCGATGGCCCCGGGCAACAAGGTACGCACCTACCACTGGGATTAAAAGCATACCCTCTCACGGCGTTCGGCGAAAAGGTCCAGGAGACAGCAAGATATGGAAATTACATACCGAGAAATCAGAAGAGTACGACAAGGCACTCGTTGAGGGTTGGAAGACCAATACAGACTCCATACTCATTTTTGTGAGATTAATCTATCTTACTCCACCCTGCCCTTCTCACTCAAGCCATACCATGTTAGACTGGCCTGTTCTCGGCAATAGTCGCATCATTTCTCATCGAGACATACAAGATTCTTCTTCCTGATGATGGCGCTCAGACCGTCTCCCTTCTCAGCCAACTCGTTGCACTGTCCAATGGCACCGCTGCCGAAACCACCCGACCCCAGACCATCGTTCAGCAAAGCGCCGCGCCTTCAGCCATTCGTATCAACATCCTTTTGTTCCTCAGCCTCTTTTTCAGCGTGACAAGCGCACTCGTCTCGACTCTCATACAACAATGGGCCCGTGAATATCTCCAATATTCACAGTTGAATGCTGAACCCCACAAACGTGTCCGCATGCGCACCTATCTCTTTGATGGCCTTTCTCAATTCCAGATGAGACGCCTAACTTACGTTGTCTCCATCCTCCTCCACATTGCTGTCTTCCTCTTCTTCTTTGCCCTCAGCGATTGGCTCTACACAATCAATGTTTTGGTGGGTGTAACAGCGCGCTGCTGCTTTGCGGCCCTGTTGGGCGTGTACATAGTCCTCAGTGTACTGCCACTCATCTTCAAGAATGTCCCCTACCAGACAGCCCTCACCACACCGATCCGGGGATGTGTTTCACTCATTCGAGTCTTATCCGCCGTCCTTCTTCAGTTTGTGGCGAGCGCCTCTAGAGCGTCGGAATGGCCTGAAACTTGGAAAGGTTCCAGCCTCTGGGATCGCATCCACCTTGATCGATTTCATGTCCTTAAGATGGAAATCAAAGGGCAAGAACAAAAACTCGATCGATCTGCGATGCACTGGCTACTGCAACAGCTTGACGAAGATGACATGCATACTTTCCTGAGTGGTCTTCCCGGGTACATCCTCTCGACCCTGACGGATACGAAATTGGTGGTTGGGGGGTTGATGGAAGACAAGATCCCAAACCGTATCGTCACCCACCTCAAATTATGCGTAACGTCGTTGGAACTCTCTCACAGAGAAAGCATGTCCCGCGCATCGACCTACATCAAGTCGTTACATTTGATCTCCCAGTCAGCTCCCAGCCCCACTACCGGCCAACCTGGTTCAGAAGGTTACTCGACCCAGACAATAATAAAGGAACTCGGATTGCTTTGCGGCGTTCCCCATTCTTCGACAGCACTACGTGCATTCTGCGTTAGGAGCCTCATAATTGGGGAATTCCTGGTCCCCTTCGCTTCCTTGGACACTGAAGAACTACTGGCGAAGGAATTTCCCGACTCTTTAAAGCCGCTTTACAGGGTCATCCATGTTTATACAACGAGGGAGATTACTGAGTGGTCTAATTTCACTTCACAAGTCACGAGCCACCAGCTTCCTGGCGACCTGGAAATGTGGACCAGCGTTTTGTATGATGGCCCGCTAATCAATTTGGCTGTCTTGGCGTATGGCATTCTCTCATGCTCCAATGACGAAAGAGTAGACCTTGAGATAGCACGGAAGACACTCAAAACCCTTCTGAAGATTCTCGGGCTTTTCCAAGTCCGGGCATCCGGTCAAGTACGTGCGCGCTTCACCAATGTACTTAGCAAAGTACGCGAGAGGGTTAATAGCCACAAGAGAGGAAGAAAGCAGATTATCCCACTCCTCGACACCTTCAACAACGTTCTCAGTGGGCTTCGCCTCCTAGAAGTGTTGAAACACGCTCCAACCCTTCCGCCGAGACAAATCCAAGCTATATTTCTATCTGGACAAGAGCAACTTCGAAACCGCGAACTTCTGGAAGTATTTGCTACGCACCTGCCACTACATGTTGCAGGACTTCACCCCGAAATGTCGAAAAACTTCATGGAGATTTTAGTTCTGGAGGATAAACTCTGGGAACAGCTACATGTTAGTCTTTCAGACTGCCTCCACCCACAGGTCCCATTCCTAGACAAGTTGCGGACTGTCACAGCTGTCCTCGATGTACTCGACGTGACATTCGCGATTTTGAAGGACTCGTCCAACATCGATTGGCAATCCCCTGCCTTTGACCTACTTTTCAGCTATCTCATGGAATTCGAAAGGACGATGCTGACTGACCTGGACACGCACGTCAAGAAGATCGCCTCCTTCCGTTTGGACTTTGCCTCCATTCAGTTTTGTCATGCAGTGTTGGCCCAATTTTCCATTGGTTTTGGAGAGCCCTTCGACGTGCAGTCTTTCAATGCCCTCAAAACACTAGTTTGGGTTTTGGGACTCGGGAGCCAAGAGGATAGGGAATATTTGACAGCCATGAATACCGAGGCCACTCCTGACAGGGTCAAAGTAATCCTCCATGCAGTTATCCGCGACGGACCCTTGTCAAACTTCTGCAAGTTAACGAGGCTGACACTCGACATGATGCTAACACAGGCGTCTGATTTAACCCTTGACAACATCAAGAAGTCGTTGACGATGCTCCTGAGAGTGCCGGTCACCCCACACTTGCCCCTCGATAATGCCTCGGGAGAGATGTGGGCCAGATTTGATGTCCTTCGCGAAGAAGTTCGCTTCCGGGCTGGTGCCGTTGCTCTAGAGAGCAGCGCCCAAAATGCGGAGACACTAATGTCGCTCTGGGAAATTATCGAGGAAGTGGAGCACGTGCGTCCCTCTGAGGCCATGTATGATGAGGGAATGGAGAGGGAGGACATACAAATCGGTCCCCCCACCTCTTGGGTCGTGGACCAGGATACACAGCAACCTGGTGACACGCCTATCTCCAGATCGAGCGGACAACCCGCCGAGGTATCTCCCACGGAGACAGGAAACACCGTGGATTCGAGCCCCATTTTCCCCCTAACTCCAGCCTCCATTACCATGCCCGTCAATATGGGCCGATTCCCCCCCAGAGTCTGGACACCTCAGGCTCACTCCGATCGAGACGCGAATTCCGGTGCCCACCAGCTTTCAACCTTTTCGATCCCGACCACACCACCTGGTCCCAATGCTGGGATGTCCTACCTTTACTGCCATGACTCCCGAGTTCATCATCCGGTTAGGTCTACACCTTTCTATACCCGAGGCATGGGGCCTAGCCGGCGTGCCAGCTCATTGGACCATGAGAGGTTACTAACCTACGCACGTATGCAATCAACGCTTGGAACCCCCTACCAAATGTATCAACAAAGTCCTGTGCCACCGGGTGTGATCAGTTCGTACCCGAGTCCCGATTCTGAGGACGGAGGCTGTACGTACTTTTTTCTATGCCTTGATTCCCACCGATAAGCTCACTGCCATCTGATTGTACCAGGTAATTGGGATACGGGCGCTCTGCTCTCGAGGTCTAGCAGCCGTACCTCTTTGTAACATCGTACCAGCAGAGCTTCCACTCCTTACATCAACGCTACAGCACTGCCAATGGACGTGTTGGCGAATCTCGGTCCACGAAAGGAGGAACGCATGTGCCACTCTCAATCTCGGGGTTTACTTCGGCGATTCCGTGTAGTTCCTGGGCCCCGTCATTGACGCTCTACGTACCATAACTTCATACTACTGATTTTCACGTATTTGAACGCTGAAATACTGATTCTAAGTCATTTTATGTGTGAAAAATAGCGGCGTGACGTGCCTACGATGGCCGATTTCTCAAAATGATCTGTTGAATGTGATAGGATAGAAGCTGTCACGGTTCTATATGCAAATTCGTAGTAAGGAGGTCTGAGATGCTACTGCAGACATGCCTGGATTGGTGGCCTGAAATTGCGCACTGTTCGTAGTTGCCTTGTCATAGTCTAACGCAATGAGCGAGTAATCTCTGCTGCCACGTCTGTCAGTGACCATATAGTAGTATATAAATTTGAAATGAATTATTTGTCCTTCGAGCTTCAAACAGATTAACAAACAAAAATGAGAGACGCGTGTTACCACGCGCAACCACGACAAAACCTTATCATGAAACCATGTTCCTGCGGGATCACAAACTGGCAGTATCCTGGTGAAGTGCCCATCCCTGAGTCGAACAGGCAACCCGCAGAGGCATTTGTTCTAGAGACTGGGAGCCTCATGGTCATAGCCCCAACCGTTCCGAGTCCGCACAAGCTCGACTGGCAGATGCCAATTCCCTACTACGAGTGCTCAGCCTCTTCAATCCGATGACATACCCAGTCTCGACGCTGGGTCCTTCAATTCCTTCGCCCCTGCCCCTTCCAGTTGACTCGTTCCATCAAACTAGATTGACAGCTCCTTTTGTCCCGAGTTCTCCGAGGCTCTTGGATTCTGCGAATTTGCCGGCCTATGCTTCTATGCCACGGATACTTGTGTGGCCGAGTCAAGCGAGTCTTGTCTCACCGGGTGGGACTGGTCACTTTGGTAGGCCCCGGTCTCCCAGCATCAGGTAACAAGGCGATGGTACGTATCTTTTTCTCTGGCTCTACTACTCGCCGATAAAGCTCGAGCATCAGCAATACGCAATTTGGCATTTCACAGCTTACCATGTCTTAGAAAGAGTTGTTAAGGCGTGATAAATCCTACAACGGCTTTTCTGGTTTTAAATCTCACTTTGGCCAAGATAAAAGGTAGACTTCGATTTCACACCTCCCAGTTTCATAAGCCAGTGCTAAGGCGATTCTAACTTACCTTAACTTTTTGCCAGGGCGTGATAAGGCATGGAAAGCCATATGACATTTCTCCAATGGCCACTGCAAGTGACCGGGGTTGTCTCCGAGTCAGTCTGGTTTCTTTCGTTTTCTTTTCCATGCCTTCTGTTTATGACTTGCTAGGCTTATATCTTCTATCCACAACTCTGTACGCGTGACAATGCGCATCTACGGATATCCTTGTCTCGAATGTTTACGTGTTCTTTTCCTCTTGATAGCAAGCCGTGACAGAGCGTCGTCAAAGCGACGACATAGTTGTTCGCATTTTTCTAGTCCTATGTTCTTGCCTCACTACCGCATGTAGATAGTGTAGGAGCAAAGTAGCATTGCTGGAGCAGGACTTATGGCTCTTATTCGGGTCAATGTACGCCGCGCGAACGGACACACCGTAAGAACCCATTCTAAGGTGGAGTAGCAGGGCTCCTCGAGGTTCCGACGGCCACTGGGAGGAAAAATGCACGCAAATCGTCCAACGCTGTAAATTGATAGGCTCAGCGCATGTCAGTACCATACAGTGCTGTAACTAAATGGCGTACTAACACGATGTGGGAGTGACGTGGGCGGTACCTCACGCGCAATTTTTATTGGTCGACGCGACGCGACGCGCCTCAGCAACAAGCAAGTCGTACGACGTGGTCGGCTAATTGCGGGCTCACCGCACCTCATAAACCCAAGGCTCGATCCTCCCGTCTTCGTACACACCCCAGCGCATTTCCAAAATGTCCGGAAAAAAGGCTGGATCCGCCATCCCAAGCACTCCCGATCCAAAAACCTCTCAAAAATGCGACCCGCTCACCAAGTGGGCTACGCGGGCCATCTTCCTGTTTATGACGCTCGCCACGTTTAGCTGGCTCGACACGATCAAGGTACGTTCTTTGTTTTCTGAAATAAAATAATCTCTCTCGTGCATCTACTGAATAATGAAACAACGTACGCTTGCAGGATCGATGGTATGTCTTTGATCCGGTCCATCTGCACGAGCTCCAGTTGTCGGCGCTCGCCGCATCGCCCAACGACACGGCGGGCATGATCTCGCACATCGTCACCAATCTGACCGCGACCTACCCACGCACGCGCATCTCGATCAACACGGACAACTCGGAATGGGTGTTCAACAACGCGGGGGGTGCGATGGGGGCGATGTACGTGATCCACGCGAGCATCACGGAGTACCTGATCATCTTTGGCACGCCGCTGGGTACGGAGGGACACTCGGGCCTGCACCCCGCCGACGACTACTTCCACATTCTCGTCGGGGAGCAGTGGGCGTTCCAGCCTGGCGCGCTGGAGATGGAGCGGTACCGCCCCGGTGACGTGCACCTGATGCGTCGTGGCGTCGCCAAGCAGTACAAGATGCACGAGGGATGCTGGGCTATGGAATACGCGAGGGGTACGTGCTCGGCCATCTGGTCGTCTCATCCAGCGCCGATTGCCCATATTCATTTCGTACTTGCAGGTTGGATTCCGCTCATGTTGCCGTTCGGCTTTGCGGACACGATCACGTCGACGCTTGACTTTCCAACATTGTACAACACTGTTCGGATCTCAGGACGAGAGATGACGAAAAACTTGCTTTTAGGGAAGATATAGAGCAGGATTTCAATCACCTTTACATACAGCCGTTTAATTAATATAGAACGCGGTGTTTTCATTGTAGATGAACAAGTGACACCATACCCAGACGCACGCTTATCCATGAAATCCATACTAAAGTTTTCGGGTGATGCCTGATCACAATATCAATGAGGGACGTGTTGAGTTGCAGTTTTTCACTGGAACCACTGAAACAAAGTTCCACATCGGCTTCCCGCCCGGATGTCAAGACTTTCGACAACCACACGCAACTGGGAGCGCTCAGCAAGAAATAGATAGAATAGCAGTATACAGTAGTATGATACAGAAACCCATAGATAAACCAAACTACTTGGCACCTGCGCTGGAGAACTACGGGTGGTGTAAATAAACAGGACATGAAATAGGAGGGTGCTCCATACCTTGGTAACAGACTTGGTACCCTCAGAGATGGCGTGCTTCGACAATTCACCAGGGAGGATCAGACGAACAGCAGTCTGGATTTCTCGTGAAGAGATGGTGGATTTTTTGGAGTACGCGGCCAACTCTGTCCAATTTGTTAGAATGGTTGTCGAGTCACAAGTGTGGAAGAAAAACGAACTGGAGGCTTCAGTGGCAATGCGCTCGAAGATGTCATTGACAAACGAGTTAAGGATCGCCATCGCCTTGTTGGAAATACCGGTATCAGGGTGCACCTGCTTCAGGACTAATCCACCTGTGAGTCACAAATGTCGCTAAATGAGACCCCCAAGTCGACTCACCCTTGTAGATGTAAGACGAGTAGGTCTCCTTGCGGACCTTGCGACGCTTCTTCTTCTCATCAGAAGCCTCGGCAGCTGGCTTAGAAGATGTTTTCTTCGCAGCCTTCGCACCCTCAGTCGATTTGGCAGGAGCCTTGGAGGCAGTTGAGGCGGGAGCCTTGCCAGCGGTGGAAGCGGGTTTGGGTGCCATTGGATGTTAGAGTGGTGGTTTGTTAGAGTTAAAGTGGTGAAGATGCGGCGACGGTACTGGTGGTGAAGAGCAGAGAACGTGAATGAGAGTGTGTCATGAGCGGGATTTTATATACACTGAGGGAGTAACGCTTTGGGCGTGTTTGGTCACAGACGCGTCGACGCGTCTTCCGCTCTGTTGATCGCAAACTTTATTTTTGTGTCTCTGCCACGTGACACTTCCGCTCACAAGGCTTATAAGCCCATCACACATTTCCCCACACATCACTCTACTCCCGTTCGCACATCCTCAATACCTTCCACACCCACTTCTTTCTATCACCCATCCATCAGCGATAATGTCTGGCAAATCTAGCGGAAAGGCCAAGTCCGGAGGCAAGGCGTCGGGTGGTGAAAGCGTAAAGGGCCAGTCTCGCTCTGCTAAAGCCGGTCTTCAGTTCCCTGTTGGCCGTGTTCACCGTCTCCTCAAGCGTGGCAACTATGCTCAGCGCGTTGGTGCGGGTGCACCTGGTACGTCGTGCAGTTCAACTTAAAGCTATTTCGAGTTGTTTGTTCTAATCGGTTGCTCCCTTAGTCTACCTTGCTGCCGTCCTCGAATATCTTGCTGCCGAGATTTTGGAACTGGCTGGTAATGCCGCACGGGACAACAAGAAGCAGCGTATTGTGCCTCGGCACTTACAGCTTGCCATCCGGAATGACGAAGAGTGAGTTCGAGAACTTCTTTCTATCAATTCCCTACTTAATAGTTTCAAAATAGATTGAACAAGCTTCTTGGTGATGTCGTCATCTCCCAGGGTGGTGTCGTACCATACATCAACCCCGAGGTATGTGCTTCACAATGGTTCTGCAGGAGGACTCTGCTGACTTGCTATTTAGCTCCTTCCCAGCAAAACTCAGAAGGGCAAGAAGGAGAGTCAAGAAGTATAGACGTTCGACTCTTGACATTGCCCTTTATTGTATGCTTTGTATTATTGGTTGTTATAACATTATTTTTCTGGACCCCATCGCGTTTCCGGTATTTGGTACTGGATGATCGACTTTTCAGCTTTTTCCGTGATGTTTTCTCTCAGAATGACCAGTTATTGGAACTCCTTGCCTTTGACTCGGTGATGTGGTCCTCTTCCATGAGAGATTGTGGACAAGGTTTCCACAAGTGAGAATAGAATCTGCTGGTCACAACCTTGCACGGTTCGATGTTCTGTTAATCGGGAAAGCATGTCTTGTATGCCGAGTGAGCTTACGCTTGGTCTCCGGTATGACCCGGAACTCGCACTTTCGGAACAATAAGTAAAAGTCATGGCATGTCCTTCGCACCAGACCCCCCTTTCAATGTATCCAGATGCGGGTACACCCTCTTGGAGAGTATTCCAATCCTGTGGCATGCTGACAATTTCGTCTTATTGGTTTTGGTGTGTGTTCAGTATCATGGGCTTCAAGTTCATGCCACCATCGTGTCTGAACACCATACATACAACAGCAGTGGGTTACAGTACCCCTCTTCGTTCGTTGTGCCCCGCGTGAGTTCCGACGCGCAACGCACCGATTCAGAGGACGAGGCTAGGACGACCTGCCAGTGTATTTTTCTACCACTAACGAACCTGCAATGTCTGTGACGCGGCGCTCCGACCGAATACGGTGCCCGCCTCCGAGTCGTCTTTCGGCGATGGTCAGACTCTTAAACCGGATTGTTGCCAGGGGATGTGTGGGGTGCCCTTGATGACGTGAAATCGTAACCCGGATAGTCGAAGGGAAGGGAGGCGACTACAGTGGAAAGTAGAAGAATGTCCCACAGTAGTAGACCAGGAGCTCGTCTAGCCCAATAACTTCGAATGCTTCGGGTTCACGCAGTACTTGGATGTTACAGTGCCCGCCCGTGCGACGCGATATAAAGCCCTTCAAATAGAGATTCCGCGGAATCGCGGTATCAGTGCATGAAGTGGCCGTCCAGGTGGATGCGAAAACAGTAAGTACAGTAATCGGGGGTGGTATGTTGAACTTGAACTGAATGCCCGGCACAAATTCAGCACCCCTGCGACTGTCAGTTTCAGGACTACCCCACCACAAGAAACCGTGACGCGAGGAATGGGGCCCCTCTCCCCCCGCAGTGCCAGCGCAACGCGTTGTATGGCTCGCTCGATTGAAGAAGTGCATGGAGACGGATAAAAGGAGTAGCTCGTTGGTGTGTCGGTATTGACTAGAATTGAACGGAATACAGTAATTGACCACGGATTTATAACTTCAATTGAAGCTGCCATCGGGGGGACTCGTGCACCACGGCGTGCATCGTTGACGTTTCCGCCGTTTTGGTTTTGATGCGATCTTTCGTCCTATTAATAAACCGAGTACCGAGGCGATCAGGCCTCGAACTGTTGCGCCACAAATCAGAAATGAATCGTTGGCACCGCTACGGGGATAGTCCGCCTTTGCGTGGCACGGTGGCAACTCGGCTCATCATAGATCTCGCCGTTGGGCGTGACATCGTTAATTAGTAGCCGGTCTCTGTTAAGCTCATACTTTGCGAAGGGTGGTAAAGCGCAAACCGATTACGTGCGGCCACACCCTTCTTGTCACGGGTCACGGCAAATGTATTGATGCCTTCGCTTCTATACCACAGTATATCGTATCGTGTACGCAGTTTCGAAACATGGAGGCGACGGCAAACACCTCCGGGAAAAGAACGTAGATCGATCCATATTAATGTTCCGTAATCGGGCCTCCACGAATACCACACTGCCATTGCTATTGATTCGAAGGAAATAGAAAGAAGACATTCATGGAAAAGGGTAGCATGCACATGCTCTGCTTCCGTTGAAAGTGTCGGGGCTATGACCGCGGATGAGTATTACCATGCGAGTTACAAAGAGCCAAAATCGAGTCTCGGATTTGTCCTTTGCCGTTGGCCTTGCATGGGACTGCCCGTCGCAAGCCTGAGACCGCACGGCCTAGATCGTACCATTGTCTTATTGAGAGAAAGCCGGGCAGCACTTCTGACAGCGGAGAGGACGATCGTGGACTG
>Ga0307509_10011434_pt1 | contig 10743 bp, 9 predicted proteins | sample 10_EM_MG_FD_202245 | JGI IMG/M metagenome (GOLD analysis project Ga0307509, IMG submission 202245) | Populus trichocarpa ectomycorrhiza microbial communities from riparian zone in the Pacific Northwest, United States - 10_EM | ecosystem: Host-associated > Plants > Roots > Unclassified | place...
TTAGGGTTTTTCTCTCTATTTTATAAGTTTTTCTATCGATTCTATTGTTTAAGAGTAAATTGAAAAAATTATTGAAAAATCAGTTTAGGAAATATTTGCTGGTTGAGTATTATTATTAATTTTTTTAAAAAAAAAAAATTAGCCGAAGAGAAAAGAAAGGAAAAGTTAAGTTTATGAGCTAGCTCCATTTATACTTTTACATGGTGCGCTCAGTTCCCAATCTAATGAGACGAGGAAAGGTGTTGTCGTATTCAACATTGTGACATCTTTATATATTTTATATCTGGACCTACTGGCTCATTTGGTAGAAATTTGATCCTTATGAGTATCAGAGACCTCAATTTTCATAGATTTTGTTGGTGGAATTGTGAATATTTTTACATGATGCTTCTTTTATAGTTCCTTCCATGCCTTCCCTGTTGCCACTGTTTCTTTCGGTTCATCTCAGTCATAACAGTAGTTTATACAGTTTTATTAACTTGATCTATTATGCTCCAAGACTCCGACTAAACCAAAAACTCTAGCAACACCATCTCCAAAGCCGAAAAAACAACAGTTAAATCATGCCATAAAAATTTGTTTCAGAATAAATGGTCACTACAACATTTAATAGTTTTACCGACGGAAATATTCTGTTAGTGTAAGATTACCACTTCGTCGGTAAAATTTTTACCGATTAATTCTCCGACAGAAACCATCAGTTGGCATAGCATTCATCGGTAATTCCACATTCTGTTGCTAATTATGTCGGTAAAAAAATAATTCAAAAACCGATGGATTTATAGACGGAAAATGCGTGGCAAAAAAAAATTCCTGCTAGGAATGTACCGACGGACTATGTCTGTTTGGAAATCCGTCGGTGAAAGTGGCATAAGCAGTAAATATTTTGCAACTCTCGCTAAAATACCGATGGACAATGTCTGTCTGGAAATCCGTCGGTGAAAGTAACATATGCAGTAAATATTTTTCAACTATCTGTAAAATACCGACGGACTACTTCCGTCTGGAAATCTGTCGGTTGTTATTTAAAAAAAATTAAAAAATTATTTAGAATAAATAATATAAATTAATATTAAAAAAACAATTATGCAAATAAAATTGTATGAAACATTAAAAATATAAAAATAAAGTTAAATAACTTTCATCCAAATATTCATTACAAATTTAATGTGTATCAAAAAAAAAATTAAACTAGAACAATGGTGGAGCTGGAGGAGGAGGAGGAGGAGGAGGAGGCTGGTTGTTCCCGAGACCAAACGGCCAAAAAAGGAGCGCACATGTATCACCCATCTGTGATCTAATATCCATGATCATTTGGCAGAGTTGTTCATAATCCGCCGAGAGTCGCTTGTATTATTGATTCAAGGCCATGAACTCCTCAAACTGGGTGCTCGATACTGATTGGGAGCTCCCAATGGTTAAGACACTACAGGCTGCCCACAAGTTCTCGATTGTAGTGTTGGAGAGCCCATACACCCGATTTTTATCGGGTTCACCAGACGATCCTACCTCCATCCACAAATCCAAATCGAAATCTGAATGGGTCGAAGGATCGTCCCCATATCTCTCCCTCAACTGGCCATTATAGGTCTCCTGAAAATTAAAAAACAAATCATCATATTCAATTCAAGAAAATAATAACTTATGAAATAAAATGAAATAACGAACATACCATGAAGTGTTGAGCGCGGCTGTCCACGAACTATTGCACCCCTTTTTGGCGGTCTTCACTCTGCACATGCGTCTCTAAAAACCGCTCCATTGGGCTCGGCTCACGTCCAAGAAACGTAGCCTATAAGAAAAAAAATGTTGCAAGTTAAATATATTTATAAGTAACAACAAATTAATTAATAATATATTTCATTTAAATTAATCTTACCATCTGTTTAGCATGAGCAGCAAACGGAACGGAGCCGCCGGTGTGTGTGGTCACCGAACCATGAATTTACCGATTCCAGTTGTCGGCATCGGACTGTGAGCGTCGTGTGAACCGCTTAGACATCAAGTGCTGAATATATTGCGGCCATATATCCCCCATGATGTATAGCGGTTTGAAATCCCTCCAAACCGCCACGTCATTCTAGTCTTGGAGACCTTTATTTGACTTTTTTTGTGATTCATATAAAAAATCACGCAACCTACTTCCATAGTGACAAATTAGATTAATAATTTATTTACAATTATAATAATAATATATTAAAAATAAGCTGGAAATTAGAACTTAACACCAACCTGAAATCTTCGAAATCGTGCATCGATATAAAGTCTCCATTCAGGATGTCTGGAAACCTGATTCCATTGAAATAATAGAATCTCCATCGACGATTTAAATGGTGATGTTATTACTCGGGCGGCCTCAATGTTTGTGAACCTGAAAAAAAATTAAATTAATGAAATATTAATTAGTTATTCCTAAATTATGTTATAATTTTTTTAAAAAACTAAAACTGAAACAAACTTACATTGAAAGGTCGTTCTTCCAATGTGCATGGTACTTGCAGGTGAATTGATTCCGCTGTGAAGGCACACCGCCTCTGCGCTATGAAACCTTGCTCGAAGAGGCAACATCGTGAGTCGGTGCAGGTGCCTCTTTTTAATCGGCACCTAAGGACAAGTCATCCTCGCTGCTAGAAGAACCAGCTACAACCATATGCCCACGACGTGCTGTTGATTTCATTCTACGCATGTACACAAATTTATACGAATAATTACATAATTTAAATAGATTATTAAAAAAAAAATTGGCAGCACATCCCCTATACTGGAGACTACCCAAAGTTTTCAAACCTGCAAATATTGAGAACATCCACAAACCAATTCACTCCATTGAAAAATCTTATATACAACCTAACATCTATACAAATTTAACAATAAAATAAAGAAAAGAATAGCATTTAATTTTATATATTCAACTAACATCTTTAGAAATTCATCAATAAGAATTAAAATTAATGGAAATAATTAAATATATATCATGCAATAATATAGTAAAATTGAGATAAAATAATTAAATTTAATTCTATATATTCAATTACCATTTACAAGGTAACTTCAACAATAACAATTAAAATTCAACAAAGTATTCAATTATTATGGCAATACAAACAATAAAATATATTGAACAAATTTGTTAAAAAAAAACTACAGACTTTAGGAATGAAAAATGATTACCTTAATAGTGTGTTTATTGTAGGACTTTATCTACATACAATACAAAAAACACAACAAAAATATATTATTAATAAAACAAAGAAAAAATGAGAAAAATAAAATCATTAAGCATATTAAATGAAAATACATACCTTTTAATTTGTTGAAGATTACAAGAAGTTGAAGATTACAAGAAAAAAAATGAAAATTTTCACAATAGAAGAGAGAAAAAAGATGAGATGAAACGAAAGAGGAGAGAAATGAATTGAAGGGGCGGTCGCTGAGATTTATAGTGCAGTTTTACCGATGGACTCACCGACGACCTATTTAAATAATATTATTTTTAATTATTCCGTCGGTGAATTTTCAAACGTCCGTCGGTAAATTTTGAATTTCGCACTAAAATTTTTAAATGACCCTCCAGAATTTTCATAGACCATCAGCATATTCACACAGTCAGAGATGCATTAACACCCGCCCTTTGGAATTTGCACAGTCCATTGGTGAGTCCGTCAGTAATTGTGAACTGCACCGACAAATGCCGACGGACTGTATCCTTCTGTAGAGACGTCGGTGATTGTGGCATGTATAGTAAATATTTTGCAACTCTTTGTAAAATACTGATGGAATATGTCCGTCGGTATCAACGTCGGTGATAGTGGCATATGTAGTAAATATTTTTCAACTCTCTGTAAAATACCAACGGATGACGTCCGTCTGGAAATCCATCGGTGATGGTATACTGTTCATGACAGATTGTGTTTGTATTGCCTATTTATCCTCCTGCAAACACTTAAATTACAAAATAACCGCACAGAACAATAACAACAATTAACAATTATAAAATAAATATTTAGTGTTACAAAATAAAAAAATACTTTACACTTTCGTGTTCTGATAGTTAGTTAGAATTTTCTTCCTCGTTGTCAATTGAATCGTCATCATCTCCATCACAATCTTCAATGTGGATATCCTCATCATTATCTTCATTAACATTTGCTTGTCCGGTAGTGCTTAGAACAACATTCAACTCCTCTGCATCAACATCAACAAGACTATCATCGAAAACATGAAAATTTGAATTTTCTTCTAAGTCAATCGAAGGAGCAACTCGATATGAACAACCTCGACACGACCCCTGGGTTTCCTTTTTAAAATGTATAACCAATCAACTCTTGATCAGTCCTTTCTAAAGGAAAGAGTGTATGTGTAATAAACTTATTGACATTGCTTTGCGAAAACAAAGACATCGTTTACGTTGCGGAGTCTAGCTTTTGAGTTGATTTCGACCATACCATAGTGAGGATCTACTCTGATTCCTTTGTCAGTGGTGTCATACCAATAACATTTGAATAAAAACACTCTATTCTGCTCGCTATGATATTGCAATTCGACAACCTTTTCTAATTTACCATAGTAGTCAACTTCAAACTCACTACAAGTCGATCCCTTAACACAAACACTGTTGTTGTATGTCTTTCTTCCATGCCTGTATTCTTCAGTATAAACACATATCCATTGATAAAATACTCGTTGTAGCACTTAACTTTTCTTCCAAGGCCTAGGCTTAGTGAAGACAATGAAATAGCAACACTCTTTCCCATTTCATAAACCTTGTATATCATGTACAACAATGAACAGTAAACAAGAATTCTGTAATGACATACAGTAACTTTGCAAGAGATAATGAGTTTGTGATAGTACTTACATGTGTTTTGAACCACATCGTAAATTGTTCATCTTGTAATCGAAAGATTTGGGATTCGATTAGCTATGAGTTATTGGACAATATATATTGTTGATGTTGCCTACAAGGTTTTAAAAATTAGTTGAGTTTATGATATTACAATATATAAAGAGGACAATTTTAACAAAGTTTAAGTAGTACATATACTTACTGAATAAAAGGTCTTAACTCATCACAGTTAAATAGATCATAATTGTGTGCTTGTCTGAACTCTATTTCAGACAAATATCTTCCTCTTATGATATTTTTAGGTGTGGGTCATCCAGGATTGGAGAATATTGACAAGTTCCCACTGGAAGGCACTTCAAATGAGATTCAAAATAGTACAAGATAAATGTTGAGATCTCCTCAACAATATAGGCCTCACATATCAAAGCCTCAACATGCGCCTTGTTCTTAATCTTTTTCTTAAGATTGAACAAGTACCCTACATTGAATTAATGAAATATTTTCAATTAAGAAAAACAATGAAAATACTTATATATATATGAATTACATTGCAACTGTAATATCTAACCGTTCGAATGGATACATCCATCTATACTGGACCAATCCTCCAACTTTTGCCTCGAACGGTAAATGTATGGGGAGATGCTCCATTGAGTCAAAAAATGATGGAGGGAATATCATCTCAAGTTTGCATAGTGTCTCGACCATATTTGTTTCAATCCTCTTAATGTGATCAACATTCAACTTGCTGGAGCATATATCTTTAAAGAAATGACTGATCTCCTTGAGTGCACCCCATATCCCTTTTGGCAACAAATCTCGATAAGCTAATGGAATGAGTGTTTGCACAAACACGTGGCAATCATTACTCTTCATTCCATACAATCTGCATTCCTTCATATTAACCAACCTTGATATGTTCGAGGCATGTCCATCGAGAAAATGCAGAATCTTAAGCCATTTGTAGACTAGTAGTTGTGCATTTTTCTCTAACACAAAGCTTGCTCTTGGTTTTGCGACTCGTGACCCATCAAAAACCAACTCCATATTTTTACAGTTACAGAACAAAACTATATCCAATCTAGCCTTGATGTTGTCCTTTGTCTTCCCCTTCACATCCATGACGGTGTTGAAAATGTTCTCAAACACGTTCTTTTCTATGTGTGTTGTAACCCATTTTTGGGTCCCCCCCACAAAAATATAAATATATAGCCGGAAGAAATTAGAAAAATAATAAGAGGTGGGAGCGCTCAGAAAAGAATCAGAAAAATTGACTAAGGAGGTTCGAAAAGACAAGGAGTGAAACTTTTTACAGTATATACTTGAATGAGGAGAGCCCTGTTGGAAGAGAAAATTTAATTTGAAGAGAAAAGGCCAAAATTGGATGTTTATGGACTCAATTGGATTTTATTGAAGGTTTAATTGAATTTATAGAGGATTTGATTGCAAGATAAATTGATTTTTAAGTCAATTTAGGCTTTAATTGGAAGAAATTTAAGTTTTGGGACCAAAATATATTTTTTAGGAATTTATTAGGTCAAATCAGGGGCTTAATTGCATAAATATTGAAGTTTAAGGGCCAATTGGGGACTTAATTGAGAAAATCCAAAACAGTAAAAAGCCACGCCCTTGGCTCTATAAATAGAACCCAAGAACGCTTCAAGAAAGGAGGGGGGAAGGGGGAGAGAAGGAGAGAAAAAAAAAAAGGGAGAGAAGACCCGAAAGAGAGAGAGAAAGGGAAGAGAAAAAAGAACCGAAGAGAGAAAAGAAAAGCTAAAGAGAAAGGAGAACAAATCCAAAAAGGAGAGGAACCGAAATATAAGAAGGGAGAGCTAGAAACGGAGAGAAAAACTTGAAAAAAAACAGTAACACCGCAGTTCGGTTGAGACAGCAGCGCCGCTGCTTGGAGCCACCTTCCGTGAGCTAATACACCGCCACCGGCCTCCGCCACAGCACCGCCTCCAGCAGCAGCAGCACCACCAGAGCCACCGCCTCCTCCGCGCCAGGTAAACTTTCCTTCCCCCTCATTATATTTTTGTGACCTGCGTTTCCTTCTGCATGCAGAACATTCATTCTGCATGCAGGAGGATGGGGGGGAAATAATTCCCCCCGTTGGTTTCTTGTGCTGGGCCAGACTTGTTCTGGCCCAGCTAGTCTTGTTGATGGGCCAGGCTGATCCTGGCCCAGCCCTGCCTTCTGGGCCGGGTCTGGCCCAGAAGAGAAATACCAGATTCTTGTTGGGCCGAGATCGGCCCAACACATTTTGGGGCTGAGTCCGGCCCAGTTCGTTGGGCCGGCCCAGCCCAGCCCAATTTATATATTATATATTATGTATATTATATTGTGTTTTGTATTATTTATATATAGATATATATATATAAAAATTAATTAATTTCTTCAAAAATTATTTCAAAAAATATGTGGTTTTATGTAATTTTATTACTGTATTTTGATCAATATCGGTTTGTATTTTTATACTGTAAAGATAAAAATCCGGTATTAAAATACCCGGTTTTCGTCAAGACATAAAAAATAAAATAAATTAAAAATGTTTTGTTTTCATGCATACGGCCTAGTCTCTCCAATATATATATATAAATATTATAACATCATATTTTCATACAACAAAGGAAGTTTCAAAACAATATATGTATTAGCATGCATTCTGGCTTTAATAACCAGTTTATTCAAGCCATGAGAACTAGGCCAATATTTCAAAAATTCTAAAAAAATCTTTTTGTCTTCTTTTAGTATTTGGGATTACGAATTTATACGTAAAATGTATTCTTGATATTAAAAATATGGTTTTTTTACATAGATGTTAGAACGGTTAGGTTTCACCCGATAAGATAAAGACCTCCTTATTGAGGAGGACTTTTCTTGAACCATAGACGGACCAACAACTAGGAAACACAACGAGACTTTGAATTTTATCAGACAAATAAACAATGCAGCTTACCTTAGGTAGGGCGTATTTGGGGTGCTAATACCTTCCCTTTACACAACCAGTCCCCGTACCCAATCTCTGAGACCAGTCAGGGTTCCTAGTGACCAAAATACTAGGTGGCGACTCCCATTCCATTTTCTACCAACAAAAGACAATATTTTCTTGTCTCCCACATTTGCCAGATAGATACTATACACACATCCTACACCTTTTAGATAATTTTAAAGTGGAATATTCGCCGCGACGCGCGGGTGACGTGCGACAATGTGCATGATGTCAAAATTATGTCGGCGGAGATTGGTCTTCCAATAAGAAAGCTCCCAAAAAATACTTCGCTTTACCCAATTATAGGTCAAACCAAAACCAGGAAACTTTTGCTTACCTGATTGGAAACTAAACACAATGTCACCATGCAATTCTTCACCAGAAAGACGCGGGGGTGCAACATCCTTTTCAACTCTACCAACAAAGAAATATTTTCTATTCTTTCTGTACCTGTGATTCGTTGGCAAGAAACGACGGTGGAAGTAAAAAAAAAGAAGCTTTACCTCTGTTTGTTAGCGTGAATGCCTTGTTGTTTTCCATGCAGTATGGATGTTGCAGGGTCGCGCTGCGACGTCATCTGACGAAGGCGGAGGCTTTATACCGTGCCTCATGATGAGGTATGGTGTGTTGGGAAGGGTTTTTGGATTTAATTATAAAATTAAGAGTAATGTTTAGGAGTCGCCACCTAGTATTATGGTTACTAGGAACCTATGGTCTGCGAGAGTCTACATTTGGACCCTAAAAAAGATTGGAAAAAGGTTTTTGATATTTTGGTCATACCCAAATGGATGATCATAAACTAGTTATGATATCTATTTTTTTGGATTTTCAAAACATGAGAAAGATGCAATTTTTAAATGAAAATATGCTTGGAAAAATTTTAGGATTTGGTCGTATGCATGAAAACAATTTTTTTTTTGTTTTTGAAAGGGAAAATTAATTTAAAAGTTTTTGAGATTTTTTTTTGAAAATTTTTGGAGAAAACGAGGTATTTTAATACCGGATTTGTATTTTACAGTGTAAATATACAACCCGATATTATGCAAAATTGGTAGAAAATTATTTGAGAAAATCACAATTTTTTTGAAATGATTTTTGAAAATTTTTGGATTTTTTTTGTTTTTTGTTTTTTTTAAATACACACACACACACACACACATATATATATATATATATATACATGGCCTGGGTCGGCCTAGCTGACTGGGCCGAGCCCAGGAATGTTGGATGGGGTCAATCTCGGCCCAATAAATTTTCCCATCTTTTTGGGCCCGGGCCGAGTCCGGCCCATATAGTTGGGTTGGGCTAGAAGTGGCCCGACATAACATTCACTGCATGAATAGTGGACGTGAATTATAATTCACGCCCACTATTCAAGCGTGAACAGTAGGACGTGAATTATAATTCAAGCGTGAACAGAAAAAGAAGAAGAAGAAAAAGAAAGGGAAGAGAGGAAAGCTACCTGGAGCGGTGGTGCTCTGGCTGTGGAGGACGCCGTGTAGTGATAATTGATCATGAATATTTATGAGAAGTTGCAATTAGCTTGTTGGATAATCTCAAGGTAAACCAATATTTTTGTAAATTTATTTACCTAACATAGTTAATTAATACATGTTGTCATCATAATTTTATAGAGGTTCGATAGAAGTCATGCATGATCATTCATGGATGTATCGAGATTCACCCCAAGGATTGCGGAGGATGGATTATTGTAACGGGGTTCAGGGTTTTATTAATTTCACAACATCTATTCCCGAAAATTTTACTGGAGGCGGTATTGGGTGTCCATGCAGGAAGTGTCAAAATAAAAAGTATCTGTATCCAGATATTGTAATGATGCATCTTCTACACAAAGGGTTCATGGAGGATTACATGTGTTGGTATGCATACGGAGAACTATTTGTTCGTAATAAGAGCATGAGAGAAAGGGTGGTTGGGTCAACTTCTAGTGCTAGCAATGTTCATGAAGTTGCAAATGACAACAGTAATCCTTACAGGAATATGGTTATGGATGCAATGAGAATGAATCAAGGTAATGTCAGTCACTACCAGAAATTCACTAAATAGCAACGGATTTACCGACGGAATATTTCTATCGGTAATTTGAGGTTGAAATTACCGACGGAAACTTTTTCGTCCGTAATTCAGTCGGTAACTATCGACGAAAAGTTTTCGTCGGTAGTTATCGACTGAATTACGGACGGAAAAGTTTTCGAATTAAAAAAAAAAGGCGGGTCGCTGACGTGGAGGTTTTGGCGGGGTTATTTTTACCGACAGAATCACTGACGGATTCAAAACGACAGCCCGTACAGTGACGTGACCAGTTCGCCATTTAAATTGCCGACGGAATCACCGAGGGATTCGAAATGGCAGATCCGTACGGTGATGTGTCGATTTTTCTGTCAGAATCACCGACGGCATCACCGACGAAAAATCCGTCGGTGAAATCGTCGAAAAAAGTTAATATATGTCCTCTCTGCCGACCCTCTCCTCCCCTATTTCTCCTTCTTCTTCCTAATCCCAACTCTCCCCATCTGCAAACAACCAGCCCCCCCTCCCCCCCAAACAAAAATCTCCCTCATCTTAGCACAACAAGTTATATTTCTTGAACTTTTGTGGTCACAACATCCGTGTTCTGATTTACCGACGGATTTTATCAATTTTTGTAAGTAATTCTATCTTTTTAAATTTCAACATTTAATTAAATGTCAATTTTATTGTTTTTTATTATATGTATTTTGTTAGTAGATGTACATGTTTTATTGTTATTTCTCAAACAAACTTGTAGTATATGAATGTATAATTTTATACCTGTTATGGTTAATTTGTTTTAGATTTTGTAAGATTGTATTTGTTTGTTAAATTGTTAAAACTTTATGGAACTATCGAATTACATGTGCTGTTT
>Ga0307509_10011435_pt1 | contig 10743 bp, 9 predicted proteins | sample 10_EM_MG_FD_202245 | JGI IMG/M metagenome (GOLD analysis project Ga0307509, IMG submission 202245) | Populus trichocarpa ectomycorrhiza microbial communities from riparian zone in the Pacific Northwest, United States - 10_EM | ecosystem: Host-associated > Plants > Roots > Unclassified | place...
TTGTGGGTTGCCTCCCACATGCGTGATCAGAAATACTACGAGATGTAGGCTCGAGCACTAATAGCTTATCAGATCAGACTTTGAGATCGTTTTTTGAGATAAACTGCTCAGTACATATATGACTAGCAGCCCCTCGACCGACCGGTCAAGCTTGTATTCTAAATATAGGTAGTATACATAATGAAGGTACGTGCTCTGAGTAATGCAGATAGAGACTAAGGGAGACAGGTGGATGTGGAGCTATAGTGGGAAGAATCCTGTTATGTGGGAATGCCAGAGGTAATCACTATGACGGTAAGGAAAGGTTTACCAGGCTGCGGCACCTGGTGTCACTACTCAGAGAATCCTATAATGGCAATACCTCTCCACCATTCGATTGATTGCACTAAGAGCTACGAACGATCGGAGCCGCAACAACCCTACTGCCACCTGATAAGAGGCGCTTAGTAGCTCCCCTGGGCAGTGTTCCCAACCATCCCGTCCGGACGCCAGAGGCCTGGAGTCCAATAGTGCAGTCCATCCCGGGCCATGTGGGTAAGGATGGCCCGGCTCAGTGTGCGTCTTGTGTAAACGCTGTAGGACTGGAGGTTGACTGGCGGGCTATGCAGTCCTTTTTGGAAATGGTACTTTCCGGTAGGTACCTACTCTCCTGCATAATGACGGGCGTCACATCTCGGTTACCTACTGTCCTGAATAATAACGGGCATTACCTGTAGGCTACCTACCATCCTGAGTAATGACCGGCGTCCCTTGTAGGTCAAGGAAGTGGAATGAGGTCAGGGTGCTCAGAACCTGGATCGGATATCACTGGATGCATTGGTTGATTGATAGCGAAATTTGATACATAATAGTAGCACCTAAGCTTCTCTTTATTAGAATAAAAATGTTTTGTTCGGATTGGTCGATTGCTGCTCACCATACTAAAGGCCCCAAGCGAAACACCACTTAACCCCCCCCCCTGCTACGTACCTGGCCCAGCGGCCCCGCACCTATCCTACCCCGTTATCTTTCAGACAAAGAACTATCTGACATGCGGGCTGTATCAATACATCCATCGGAAGGAAAGCAAACACCCGGAAGCATATTTGTCCAGCAAACTCAGCATTGGTCCAGAGTGCACCCTTATCGTCCAACAAACCCTGGGGGAGGCACTCGTGATCAGTGAGAACGACTCTAATACGAGTAGGCTATGGACCCTGGAAGATTTTTCTTTGTTCTGTCATTTGTTAGCATGTTGGTTTTATGGAAGAAAAAGGGGAAACCTGCGTGGAAGGTCTGGGGGCTGCCATGGAAGCGGCGGTATGCATGGAAGAGCGTGGATCAGTATGATGATCGATGGGAGGATTGGACTCGGTGGGTGGAAGGAAGATATTGTTGTTTTTTCCTATATACTCCTGTCTTCACCATTAGTTATGTAAGTTGGTTAGTTAGATAGCATCATCGAGCATTGTGTGAGAGAGTGTGTGTTGTTGAAGAAATTGTTTTCCCCCGCTTTTGTGCGATCATTTAGTCTTACTCCTTGCCTTGGCATTTATTGTTTCGTTTCACACCCGGTCACTTGCCGCCGACTTGCCGCCGTTATTCGCCATCCAAACTTGGCTGATTTGTAAAATCTTTCACATCTTGATCACACTCACCTAATGCTCATGAAATTCGAAAATGAAACATAAACCAAGACACCAATAGGGCCCACTGGCCGCAGTCCGTCCCGGGCATACGTCAGAACGGACTCAAACTGGGCGGCTGTCCCGTCCAAAGATCTCAAACTTAACGTCCCTCCTGTCCTCGGCTAAAGTCTAACGGACTGGACCCTTGGGAACACTGCCTCAGGGGAGTCTATTGCCGTTATGTTCTGGTGTTCGAGGACTAAAGTTATTACATCTGAGTAGTATTTTAAGTCCTCCGTCGTGCCAGCACACTGGAGCCCTTCATAGTGGTTTCTGGCCAGCCTCATCTGATGTGTTGATGTTGAAGTCGTCCTGGCCGACGAGTATTGTCACCAATCTCCCTTGTGCCCTTTCAAGCACCCCACCAGAGTTCGGCGCAATGTTCCAGGTAACTCCAGATGACGGGCGGGCCCTCTTGGTGACTGGCTGGTCCTACAGGTAATTGGCGAGTACTGTAAATAACAAGTGAGGACTGCAGGTACCATTCGGAAGCCACCGATACGTCAACAATTGCAGCGCTCAACAGTGACACTCTTCGGCGATAGTCATTCCCAAAGGAGAGACACTCTTGCTCTATCGCTTCAGCCAAACCCAGGAACACCAGGAGACTGTATTTCTGGCGGTGCCTGAATGGCGGACGGGACGCTTGGGAACACTGGATGTGTGATTGTCCAAGTAGCCAAAGGGCGTCAGGGCAAGTAATTTCGCGCATTCCGAAAGGTCCCTGTTTGCCTCCATTCCGTAATATAGAGAATAATATAGGCCAAAAGGTGGGCCTTGGAGATAAGGATGGGGATTTGTTGTAAGTACCTTGAACTAAATTGCTCTTCATGAGAAACCAGGCTTTGCTGAAGGGGAAAGGCTCGTGGGGTGCGCATGGGAAATACTAAAAGATGCAAGGAGTAGTTAAAAAAGATCAGCACGGCGGAGTGGTTCAATGTTTGCGATTATCTGAGTGGCGCCTGTTGTCCGTGTGTATCCAAGGCGAAGGTTGTGGACTTCGATGTCTTTGATAAAGTTACCATCTGTGATACTGATCTCGTGCTCAGGCGACGGTCATCCAGGCAGGAGGCATGAAAGTCAAGGCACGGTGCTGGTGTGTTGGATAGTGGAAGGAAGTTATCTCAGAGGTGTGCTATGAGAGCGTTACGATAGCTGTATGGAAAGAGAGGGTAGTGCCAAGTGGAAGAGAAAAGATGAAGTATATGGTAACCAATAGGAAGGAGAAAGTTTCAACATTTCGCTTGGGATTTGGAGTGTCAGATGGTGTGATCATAAATACACAGTATGATATATGTCATCACAGACCCGATGATCAGATTGTGCTTTTTGGATAAGATGAGATAGCACGATCAGATAAAACTGCCTAGTACATATTAGATTGACACGACCGTTATGGGCGATTGGGAAAGGGTCATGAGTTTCTAGGGTAAGCTTTTTTGTTTAAATTAGCAGAGCGTTGGTAGCGGGGCGGATCCGATCCACTAGCAGAACAGGTTCCATTCACTCCTATAGTGCACCGAGCGGTTGGAGAAAACAAGACTGCGTCAGTAAAATTAGCATACCCGTGTCATGTATGATACAGCATATCCGTCAGAAAAAATTGAGGAAATGTGCTTAGATAACTGACTGGAGCTCAGGGGGACAGGTTGGTATGTTACTCTATTCGGTTTGTGATAAATGTCGAATGATCGAGTCAGCTCCCCACTATTGGTACCGGGTTCTAGTATTCAATTATGCATGAAGGATGCGTGGTTTTCTCTCTTTCGGTCGTTTTTGTTCACCGCGGTGTGCAGCCGATAATTTGGGGACTGATACTCGAGCACCGTAAGGACTCTTGCCGTTCGCTACCTTAGCAGGTGTCTGCATCGCCTGAATCAAAGAAAAAGGTCTCCAAAAGGGTTAGTCCCTCTCTGTGATGCATAAGATCAGTCTTCAAGATGTGTTGGGTCTCATTAACTGACGTACGCAATCCTGCTAACTTGTCAAGATAAACCTATCCTGGACCGACGGGGATAGCCAATCGAAAGAGTTTTTGCGGTACTAGGAAAGAAGTGATAAGAAGATTGATTTGTGATGTGTTGTCTTAGACGCGTGGCTCTCTGACGTCTCTTCAACCCCCACATCTCTGGTATTCGTCCCCCCGGGAAGCTACCAAGTTACTGGTTAGGACTTGTGGGTGGGGCATCTTTAGAATTAGGAACTCTCGCTGCAGGACGCAAGAGGACCAGTAGTCAATGAAACAACGTTGCGCTGAGAAAATGCGTGATAATAGGGTTGTCATACAGCATCACTCGGGTTTTGGGAGAAGCTGATGGAGGTATTGGTGTTAGTGCTTCTTGCGGCCCTAGAGTATCATCGGCTGACAGCTGTATCCTCAGTTAACTCTTTCTCGCCATAATGAATTTAGATATTTACTGAAGTGAACACGTAGCAAAGTGGCTCTTTCGGTGGTGTTTCACCAGATATACCATGTTTTATGCCTTCTTACTTTCTTAAGTTCCATCTCGGGAAATGTGGCGAATTTGGGCTCCACTGAGCGGTGGTCGAGGGGAATTGGCCTGCTTTTGAGGACATCGTTTTCGAGCGATTCCCGGCGAATGCAGTGGTTGGGAGTGATCGAACCAATGCTAGGGAAAGTCTAATAGAGTTGGGGAGTTATTCTCGCCGCGGGTAAGCTATAGGATTAGAATTAGAATAAGATATAGTTGTTTTGCCTTCCTACATTAAGTTTAATACTTGCGGTATCATGACAGCAGGTTTGTGTATGTCAGAAATGGACTCAGTAAAAACAGCTGTTCAACATTCCAGGGCTGTATCCCATCAATTCTCCACCATCTCCCGGAACCCGAGGTTTTTACCTTCTCCAAGTGGGGGTACTAGCCTTTGAGCCACTGTACTGCAATATCCCATTATATTTCCATTTTCTACCTCGCCATTTACTGATTGAGCCAAGTTCCTAGAAAAAAAAGAGAGAAAAGGAGAAAATTGGATGGTCTACTAGAGATGTGCGGGTTGAGATGCGCCCCCAGCAGAGGGTGGTGTAGTTATGCTGCAACAAAGGTTCGTCCGAAAGCGGACGTTGTTGGGATATGCTTTGTTCAGGATTTCAGGAGGGTTAAGAGCGGGAGGGGGGAAGGCAACGGTGGGAGGGAGGAATCGGCTAAGACTGCAGCGCTCACTATTAGATGTCCTTTATCCAGAGTGGATTACCGGAGGCATAGTGTAGTTCCGAGGCACTTTTTTACGCCTCTCCAAGGCACTCAAAGCTTGACAGATCCTGCGCGGCTATTTTGCCCCCCCCGAAAATTTCCGATGTTATTTTAAAGGCGGTTTCGGAAGTTAGATCGGGGCGGGGTACAATGGTGTCATTGCGCATCCATAAGGGGATTTCGGGGTTATCCCTGGCATACTCATAAGGTTTGATGGCCTGCTATGGTATAACGCAGCCCACGGCAAGTCGAAACACACGACGACCCGGCTACCAGTAACTTACACTAGCAGAGAGCATGAACCGGCTGTCTGGACGTCTCGGTCGACAAGCGCCACGCCCTGTTGTGGCTTTCATCGTGTATCATAGATATCTGTTTAAATTAAAGCTATTAGATGGGTGGAATCAATCATGTTTAAAAGCACTCTACTTCCTCAAAATGTGTATGGCCACCCACTTTTCAACAGAACAGCTTATCGAACTCGCACTCAGCTCCTTAAACCAGGCCCAAAGGACAAGAGTCACATTACCACCTACTGCGAGCTTGAGGAGCATAGGAGCATATTGGTATCGGGGTTGAGGCTGATGAGAATACCTTCTAATAATAGACATTGAATGATACTCTATATGCCGTTTCATGCCACTATGTGTTTTGACTTTCCATGGTGTACATTAAGTTTTTTCTGGCAATGCCTGATTCAATACCTTGGGGTTTTGCGGTAAGCAATAGCCTTCCTTTTATGAATTGAGGTGAACCCATGCAGGGTTCTACTACAGGTATAATATCAGATCCGTAGTGGAAGATACTACTTAAGAAGTATCCCTGATATGCAGGTACCACATATTCAGAGTATGAGTACTTCCTGGCATATCTTCCTATTGGTTAGCTTTGGTGGTATTGCTTGTATTTTCTACTATGAATACACACTTAGCCAAGGAAACTGCAGAATTTAGAAGTTGATTTGTGATTATTGTAAAAAAAATGGAGTTTAAGGAGTATGGGAGAGTGCATCTGAATTATATTATACTATTAGTAATATTGCAAGAGGCTCAAAATAGCCTTATATAAGGGAATTCTGAAATCTTTGCTAAAATCTTACTAGAGATATTCATTAATACAGCAGGTATAAGTTGAAATAGTTGGCATTTGAGTTACAAGTAGAGTTATTAGTTAAAACTAAAGAATCATATACTATGTATCTTCAGCACAGGTTCAAAAATCCTATTCTATTTTTTTTTTGTTTAATCCTAGAATTTATTTGCTTACAGGTGCAAACCTCTGCTTCAAGGGCAAAAGTGTTACGGGGTAGCTAACACGGTAGGATTCCGAGCTAACTAGGCCAAGGATATTCGAGACAACGGATTAATAGTCAGGAAGGCTCGTTGGTAATTGTTGGATAAAGGTAAAGTAATAAAGTGTAGAAGCCGGGGAAGACGGTGGGAGCCTGCGAGCGGACTGTAAGAGGCCGGGGAAGACGGTGGGAGCCCGCGAGCGGACTGTAAGAGGCCGGGGAGGCGGTGAGAGGCATGGAGTAGACGAGATAGGATGTGGAGAGCTGAGGAGAGAGCCGCACGAAAGGGCAAGAGAGGGGGGACGTCCGCCGGATATGGGAGGAGACGGCTGGGATCAGAGGGTGGAGGAGGAAGGGCTGAACGTGTTGGGAGGGATGAGGGCGGAGGAAGTAATGACGGGAAAACGTCCGCCGAATACGCGAGAGGACTGAGGGAATCCAGGAGTGTGGGAGAAGCAGAGATGATGTTGGTGGGGTTCCGGATGAGAAATGGATTCAGGCAGAGGTTAGTGACGGGGTTAAAGGAGAGAGGGTATCATGGAAAGAAAGCTGGCGGGCCGGGGTATCGGGGGGGGAGGCCGGGAGGAGGGATGTCGCGGCGGCAAGACGTCCGCAAAAGGGCAGCATGGGAACGGGTGCATTGGGAGCGAAGGTATGAAGAGGCTGGGCGCTGGGGGTAGAGTATCAGGGGGGTGGCTGCGCCAGGGGGGGTCAAATGCGTCAGGACGCGGCCCTTTCACTTCTGGACGGAATGAGCCCGGGCGGACGCACCCAGAACAGGAGTTTACGTTATAAGCGCCTGGAACGTCCGGCGCACAGGGTGAGCGGGGAGAGACAGAACGCAAGGTATTTTTTTTACTGATGAAGCGAGCATATCTGTCCTGAAAGACGGTCATTTCACTACCTTAAAGCTCTTACTCGACCAGTGGCGATCACATTGGGAGATGGGAATAAGGTGTTAGCTAAAGCCAAAGGGGTTATTCGGCTTCTACTATCCAAGTCACACTATATTGACATTGAAGCACTTTACTCCCCTGGGATGAAGTTCTCTCTCCTATCGATTAGTTCTCTGTCGAGCGAATTTGCAATTACCTTTCGGGAAGGAGTTTGTTATATCTCTCGTCAACAGATAGGATCTAAGGAAATCCCAATTGCGCAACTCCGACAAGGCCTATGGAGACTCCATGGTAATCCTATTCCAAAGTCACGGACACCGGCTATTCAGTCTCTGGTAGAAGATCAGAAAAATAGTACAATCGCTTCTCAGGTTTCCTCCGGTCCAGAACACCCTATGAGCGATCTCTTACTTTCAGTAACTCCTAGCTAGAGCGATGAGCTTGCTATACTATGGCACCAACGATTAGGACACTTACACTTTGCTGCCCTGAGGTCGATACTGGGAAGCAAGACTCCGCTTGCTTCTAGCATTTGTGAGACTTGTGTGAAAACCAAGCACCGACGAAGGTTTATCCGAAGGCCAGTTCCTAGAGCAACAAGGCCCTTCGAAATTATCCATTCAGATATTTGTGGCCCATTCAAGTGCTTGTCCTTCTCAGGTGCTCGATACTTTATCCTCTATATAGATGACTATACTCGGTTTTGTTGGGTCTATTTTCTCAGAACCAAGGAAGCAAATGAGGTTACTGGCCGCTTCCAAGAGTTTCGCGAGAGAATTCGCAAGATCTTCCCACAGTGGGAGATATCAAGGTTTAGGTGTGATAACGGAAAAGGTGAATACAATAATACCTTCTTTCGTGGCATTCTCAGTGCTACAGGAATTCAGTTTCAGCCGGCACCACCCTACTCCCAGCACAAAAATGGAATCAGTGAGCGAATGATACAGACTGTACTCTGTAAGGCAAGAGCTATGCTCTTAGATGCCTGTCTTCCTGCTGCCCTCTGGGCAGAAATTGTTAATACGGCGGTCTATCTACACTCGCTATCCCCGTCACATGCAATTGGAAATAAGTCACCCCAAGAGATGTTATATTGGACAAAGCCAACACTCGACCACCTTAGGAGGTTTGGGTGTATAGCCTATAAGCGAATCCCAAAGGCCCAGCAGAAAGATACAAAATTTGGCAACCGGTCAAAAAGCTGCATTAAGTTAGGCTATACCACAACGACTACAATATGGAGATTATGGGATAGTGATATGAAGACTACTATTCGTGCTTCAGATGTTATATTTGATGAATCTCGCATGGCGAGTACTCTGGTACAGTCAGAGGATATATTTGGTCTCTTACTTCCGGAGAAACCTCAAGTTATAGAGGTAGAAGAATCCGAAGACACAGAGGATGAAGAGGATGACAACCCTGAAGGTTCATTCCAGGAGATATCTGTTGGTCAGAATGTTATGCCTGTTGAGGAGCTACGCCTAAGCAATGAGCCGCTGTCTGAAGAAATCAAAGCAGTTCTACCAGCCAGAAAGGCCCAATCACGGCCTCCTCAACAGAAGACTCATGAGGAGTGTAGAAAATCTCCGGCTTTATTGGAGAGTGTAGCGCCACGACGCTCCGGCCGTTTGAGAGAAAAAGCCACTGCTGCACTCACACGTACCGAACCTTCTATGGTAGTGGGTGATGATCCACTTACCTACGATGAAGCAATTAGATTTCCTCACTGGCAGCAGGCCATGCGAGAAGAGTTTGAAAGCCTGAAGCGGCATGGTACTTGGAGATATGAGAGAGCCACAAGCAAAATTGCAGCAGCTGGCAAGTCCGTGATTGGGTGCAAATGGGTTTACAGAACAAAGACTCTCCCTGATAGCTCAGTGAAGGCGAAGGCAAGGCTGGTGATTAAAGGGTATGAACAGGTTGTCTATGGAGAAACCTTCGCCCCAGTAGCTAGACTGACAAGTCTACGCATGTTAACCGCACTTGCTGCGAAGAATGGCTATCATGCTGATCACATAGATGTCATTGGAGCGTTTCTGAATCCTGGTATAGATGAGCCAGAGTACATGGAGCTACCAGAAGGCATTGAGTGGCTCGACTCTACTGCAGTTAAAGAGAATGGAGGAGATAGTAGCCTTGTTATTTGCCGGCTACTTAAAGCTCTCTATCGACTGAAACAAGCTCCCTTGCTATGGTATAAAGAGATTGACACTTATCTGAAATCGATAGGCTTTCAACATTCATCCTTTAACCCCAATCTTTATACCTCAGACTTTCAGGTCTGCTTACTGTTATATGTAGATGATATCCTGCTAATCTCCAAACTCCCCTCTGAAATCCAGCCGGTAAAATTGTTACTCTCTGGAAAGTATAAGATGACTGACCTAGGGCGAGCCACCTGCTTCCTCAGTATTGAAATAAACCAAAGACGGAACTCAATTACCTTAAGTCAATCCCGATTTATTCAGACAATACTACGAAGATTTCAGATGGAGAACTGCAACCCAGTTCAGACCCCCTTGGAACCAGTCTTTAGTTGGAAGCTTGATGTACCTGGCTGTGGCTACTCGACCAGACCTCGGGTTCACGATTGCTTACCTCAGCAAGTATAATTCCAAGGCTACCTACCGTCAGCTCCAGACAGCAAAGCGAACTCTACGATATCTAAAAGCAACAATAAACCGAGGCTTGGTATATGTGAGAGATCAGGAAGGGTTACCACAAGACCCTCTTACTGGTTTCAGTGATGCCGACTTTGCTGGAGATACACAAGACCGCAAATCTACTGGTGGATTTGTTTTCCTGATGGCAGGAGGAGCCATATCCTGGCGCTCTAAGAAGCAATCAATGGTTGCACTGTCAACAACAGAATCTGAATATATCGCTTGTTCAGAGGCAACGAGGGAGGCATTGTGGCTTCGTGGCTTATATTCAGAGCTAAGTGGAACGAAACCAGTCTCTTCAACTCCCCTCAATGTCGATAACCAGAGCGCAATAGATCTCAGCAACTGACCACGATTTCATGAGCGGACGAAACATATTGACCTCAAGCGCCACTTCACTTGTGAAGCATTACAGAATCAGGAGATCTCAATTGTTCATTGCCCTACAGAGCAAATGACCGCCGACATCCTTACGAAAGCACTACCTCGGGTATTGCATTGGAAACATGTAGAAGCTATGGGTTTATCTCTTTCTGAGGATAGGAAAGAAACACCGCCGAAGTGTTAGCTATGTTGTGAATTTTTGCTTTTTGTTTATCTTTTTATTTCTCTAAAGCCAACCTGTACATGACACTCTTTTCCTACCCTTAAGCTGCCTATCTGAAGGCCCGAGGGACGTTTTTAATAAGGTCACATTATTATTGCATGTGGAGAACATAGGCTTCTTTTATTGCCTGACTTTCTTTCTCTTTTGTGTTTCATTTATGGGTCCTTCGAAGAGTGGGGGTGTTGGAATATGTGGCTTCTCAGGATCTAGTTACTTGTGGTTGACCGCATCGGATGCCACTAGTAGATGAATGTGGAGATGGAAGTGTCACTAGTGCGTCATGTTAGGAGAATGGTTGATATGGTATAGGACACAGTGTCCGGTGTGACTGCTAAGTCTATTGTGTATATTAGGAGCTCTTTCCTGCCGAGATGGTAAAAAGGATAGTAGTGGTGGGCTTCCCT
>Ga0307509_10011436_pt1 | contig 10743 bp, 18 predicted proteins | sample 10_EM_MG_FD_202245 | JGI IMG/M metagenome (GOLD analysis project Ga0307509, IMG submission 202245) | Populus trichocarpa ectomycorrhiza microbial communities from riparian zone in the Pacific Northwest, United States - 10_EM | ecosystem: Host-associated > Plants > Roots > Unclassified | place...
ACAGAACGTTCCCAAAGATAGGACGCGTGCGCGTTTCTTCCTGAGAGCTCATTGTCAGTATCCGCCGGCTAGCATCTCGCGACGATGGCCCACGAGAAAATCACCTCATCCGAGCCACCGTCATGTTACGAATCGATGGTTTGCGAGAAAGACCGGCGGGACCCTCCGGATATTCGTGTGATCCCCTGCGTTGCGGCCACTGCGCACGGTAGCTATCCTACTTTCGACCCTGTCAAGAAATCCCCACAAATGCCCAAATAGATACCCCAGACATCCTCGAGGCTTGGCATGAAACATTGTCTCCTCCCACAGATCGTTCGTGATAGACCCCTAGTTGATAGAACTTCGAATTAGCTCAACCTGGTTCCCACCGAGTTCTTGACCCACCACACACACAAATTTTGGTGACCACCGAACTCCCTTCAGGCAACCCCCCCGAGGTACCGCGTCCCCCTCCCCGTTAGAGCTAACCGCGGTGGGTCAGAATCAAACAAAGACCCCCCGGTACCACGGATGGAGCGTAAGGTTGAGTTGCACTCTGGTTGAGTAAACTGGAAGTGTTCCTGCATTTTCGGGTCGTGGGGAACACAGCACACGTACGACGTGGTCCGAAAGAAGAGAACCCCAGCGGCTAGCGAGACTTGCGGGGATGGGCATGGGTTGTTGCTGGGGTCTAAGGGCGAATTCTAGCTGGCGAGCCACTCAACTCTGGTCCTCTAATTCGGTGATTGGAAACACCAGGTCAAATCCCATCAATTCTTGGTATTGTTTGGAGGTATTTGTGTCTCACCCTGCCGCCCCAGGACGTGGAGGTCGGACTAACCAGGCTGGCAGGAAAACTTGCTGCAGGTTCTAAGTATCTGCAACGCCGTGCTGGAGACCCCCCGTCAGAGGATTTGTCTACCTCAATCAGGCGTCTCCAGTTGATTAACGGCGATTTGTACTGGCGCTCCGGAAGATCAATGCACGGCGCGGTTTTTGAAATGGATGGCCACCTTCCTTTGCAATTCTTAGCGGTTGGCCAATAGTGTTCGGGGTATTGCGGCTGACAATACCCGTTGTCCTGGGTCGCGTACGAGTTGGCCGAGGTCACTGGCTCTGGGGGCTCGCGCGTCGAGCACTGACCAATAACGATTGGATTGACACTCACCGCAGTTGCTGGCTGTAGTCCACAGACTGGTTGGCGAATATACCACAGATCCTGGCTGTCCGACCATACTCCACCAATCGGAGAAAGTGGTGTGGTGTAGGTGCAGCTGCCGACCATATTGACCTCTTCAGTGGCTGACGTCTGCGCCAGGAATGGATAAAAGTCGACCTCTCCAGGAACGTTAGAGATGGGGTAGAAGCTGGCGCTGTTGGTGTTCTGAAGTAGGTCGTTTGGGTCAGATTAGAAGTGTTGGGTAGAGCGAAGGGCGAAGCCGTTGTGAACGCGGAGGCAAGTGGCATTGGATATGTGAGGAAAAAGCCCCGTGGCCCGGGGAAAATTCGCCCCAGCCGAGTACGGCCGCGGGAAGACGGCCATAAGCTGTGTGACTGGGTGTGGCGGCGAGGGAAGCTCCAGGAAGCTCCGAGCTTCAACGTGGCTCTTTCCAGTAAATACATATCCCATTTCGAACGACGCGCCTGACCTGATCGATTGTAATGCAGCTGCAGTTGAGATTATTTCGACGATCCGGTCGCGGGTATACCTGGAACCCCGCCTAAAAAATGGAAGGGGGTGTGGACTGCAAAAGGTTCGATGAGTTTGAGAGGAGGAACGCGGAGCGCGGGCTGTACCGTGGGCTAAGCCGGTACTACCCGCTGGGGTGGTGGAAGAAGGAGCTGTGGGCGCGCCCGCCGCTGTTGAAGGGTAAGCACGGATACGATTGCACAATATACCGACGACATTTCACTTATCCAAATTCATCTTAGTGTTGAAAGATCTCGAGGGTCTCCCGGCTCTCCCGGAGCCATCCAGCGGGTCACAAACTTGAGCTTCGACGTCGACGGTGGCCGGTTCGGAGGAGAGAAGATGCCTGGACTTTGTTATGTATTTAAGTTACCTTACCACATAGAGTTGAATCGTACTTTGTCTCGTTCCCATCCTCGAACCACTGGATCCCCGTGAGATGAATGTGTGTACAGGGTCTCCAAGGACGGGTGGGATTTATACGAAGGCACGGTTTCACAGACGCAGCCTGTCAGATCAGGTGCAACGGGGTCTGAATGGCGTTACATACTTAAAACCTGGTCGGATATCGTCAAATCACAATCGGTCAAATAAACCGCAACGGTCGCGATCCATATCAGAGAGAGCACCGGCCATTGGCGTCCCTCCAACGACCTGAATGAGCGCAGTGACCGATCGTCCTTATGATCGATGATCACAGTTGGCGAAATCCAGTTACAGCTGGGATCGGTTTGACTGCTCCGGGCACAACAGAATCGATAGGAATCGGTCGGAAGATGGCGAGGTGAAGGAGGTGATCATCGGCGTGGGAAACGCCAATTTATGTGGGTGTATGGGGAATCGGAGTTCCCCGAACCCTCGGAGACTATCCATCCTCTATCCCGAATGCCCCCTCGTCGTTCGTCACGCTGGGCGGCCCTTTCATGGGCATTACCAAGGAAATACTGAACCGGCACCCGAGCGACTGCCATGATCATGAGAAACACCGGCATTGGGGGTGCCATCAGAGATCCTTGGCGGATCGGACCGACTGAATGTGTGGATGAACGCACCCTTCAAGATTGGGCCGTGAGGGCATAAAGTAACGACCTTACGAGACAAAGTTCGCCCCACTGCGGGCGGGCCGATCCTGTCGTGTGTCAAATGCGAGGATCCCGTATTGGGAAAGATACCCCCGATGAGGCGTGTCACTCGCTGGGATGTTCACGTATTTTAGCTGCGTGCCCCGTAGGAAAACGGACGTGGCTTTGGGAGGAAACGCAGTGGCCGCAGTTGTCCGGCAATAGCCGGTGAGTCAGGCCGGCAGGCCGTGTGGTTTAAAACTCCGCCCGTCCGGGGCAGGGAAGGATCCAGCTAGCAGCAAACTTCGACCACCTCCAAACCTCCAACGAGTTCACCGTCTTCGACTCAACTCCTTCCCCGTTTTCTTTCTTTTTCACGTTAACGTTCTACTTCAACTATGGGTCTCTCTGTTTCCAGGCTCCTTTCTGGCCTCTTTGGCAAGAAGGAGATGCGTACGTGGTTGCATATTCGTGTCATATGGTCACCTCTGGACTCACCTGCGCCCGTTTTCTTCAGGCATTTTGATGGTACGCAATCATCTTTAGACCGGCCTAGGTTCCCTGGATACTCAAACCCAACGAAACCTGTGTTATAGGTCGGTCTCGACGCTGCTGGTAAGACGACCATCCTGTACAAGCTCAAGCTCGGCGAAATCGTTACCACAATCCCCACCATCGGTCAGTACTATCCAAACCTTAAGCATGGAAAGGGCTCTTAATCCAGCGGTCGCGTCAGGCTTCAATGTCGAGACGGTCGAGTACAAGAACATCTCCTTCACTGTGTGGGATGTCGGAGGACAGGACAAGATCCGTCCACTCTGGAGACACTGTCAGTTGACCCACACTCTCTCCACACGCTACATCCTGACCTCGGGCTCTGATCCCCAGATTTCCAAAACACCCAGGGTATCATTTTCGTTGTCGATTCAAACGATCGGGAACGTATTTCGGAGGCTCGCGAGGAGTTGCAACGGATGTTGAACGAGGATGAGCTCCGAGATGCCCTGCTCCTTGTCTTTGCCAATAAGCAGGATCTCCCAAATGCCATGAACGCCGCCGAGATCACGGACAAGCTTGGATTGCATGGGCTCAGGCAGCGGACGTGGTTCATCCAGGTACATATTTCCCATTTCCCGGAGCGAATAGACTGATCAGATCCCTCCAACCACACCTCAATAGGCTGCCTGTGCCACCAGTGGCGATGGTCTCTATGAAGGTCTCGAGTGGTTGAGCGTCAACATCAAGCGACGAGTGTAATGAGCGTTGGATCCACCGTTATGAATCAAAGTCCTAGATGTTTCGTGGTTCCTCGCCTTTTCACTTCACGACGCCGACACAAACAAAACCCTTCCGCCTCCGCTTGTGTTTTCTTTTGTCTTACACTATACTTGTGAATGCCCCCTTCACCGACGGATATTTCAAATGATCTCGGTACGAATGAACCTGAATTGTGACGACAACCGTCGAAGCTGGCGTGTGACTCCCAGCAAGCGACTAGGAGGAAAGCTGCTTGTGGAAGAATCCTTAAGCGTCCGCTACCCCGTCTGGATTTTCGACTTTACGGCTCTCAACCAACAGTAATCCCCCACGCGATTCCGACTGGGGCTCTCACCGCCGGCCATAGTGTGCGCTGCCTGGTGGAGACGGTGTTCGTCAAGTAAACTCCGGGCCACCTTCGAGCTCTCCGTTGCTCTGGCTCCCTGTGGCTGGTCCGCATCTGCGCCGACACGCGGCGAAGAGCAGACGAAATACCAGTTGTGTGGTAATCTTGGAGCATTTATGCTATGCCCACGATGAACTAGATGCCGAACTGACAATAGGACTCGCGTTGTCGGTCAGCCTGGTGGGAGCTGGCAAAAGCACCACCACTGAAGCCGAAGATCTGTGAGTCAACCTCATATATAAGCCTCAGCCTTCGTCGTCAATTCAAACCACCCAGGTACTTGTTGAGAGCCGCGGAGGAGTTCCGAAACGCCCTAAACCTGCAGGGTGATAAGGAGGACGCCTGATGTAATGTATCTGAAAGTGCGGAGTTTAAGCTTCTCCGGATTCGCATTCTGGCCGTGCCCTGGCGCCAGCTCCCAGCAGGAAAACCGGGCGCACTAGCACACGAGCTGAGTGGGACTCTTTGATTCGGATGCACACTACCTGGTCCGCGCCATCCCACCTGGCCAAAATAGAAGCGGTAGGCTCTACCGTTATCACGGATCGCCTACAGTGAAATCTACTTCGTGACCGCATCCAAACGCTTTGAGCTGAACGTACAGTCGGATTCGAATCAGCGGATCTTGGTCGTTGGGGACCAAATCGTGATACCGATCCGTGGCGAATGAATTTGTCGAAGGTGGCCTGTTCAGGGTTATCCAGATCTTTCATGAGTTTCGTGTTTTCACTCTACTTTTCTCCCTGTTCTCGGCATCAACGACAGACAGCACGCCCGACGGCGGGATGCCTTGCCGTTGTTCCTCCGCCTACTATTTCGGCGTTCATTCTCCCTTCCTTATTTTTTTTTAGCGTTCACTGCTTTGGAGACCCTTTGTATTGCCCTCTTGCACAATACGCGAGGATTGATACGTGACCCTTTCTGACACACTTCGGAAGTAAACGCAAACCGTGTATCAATCCGGTTTCGGATCCTCCCACCGTCTCAAGATCTCATCTTTTATCCCCATCGATCCCTTCAGCTCCCGATCCTCCCATGACCGATCCTGCTCACCTGCTCCCCCCGAGTTGGAAGCCGCAGGTCACGGCTTGGCTTACCGAAGATACCCCATCCTTCGATTACGGTGGGTACGTTGTCGGAGAAGTCCATAGGACCGCATACCTGCTTGGGAAAGGTAGCTCTGAAGCGGTCCTCGCCGGTGTACCTTTTTTCACAGAGGTATTCAACCAACTTGATTGCGAGTACGTATTCCCACCGCTCTTGGTGTTCCCAGTCCATGCGATCGTGTGCTGACGCTGTGGGCAGGGTGGAATGGCATATAAAAGAAGGGGAGACGTTCCAACCCGTCAAGCACGTGGCAACTGTAAAGGGGAAAGCCAGGCATCTTCTACTCGGAGAGAGAGTTGCTCTCAATCTACTTGCCAGGTGTAGTGGCATTGCCACAAAGTGCGATCCCACCACAACTCTATGAGATGGGACACGGATTTACCCGACCTTGTGCAGATCGAAAAGGATCAGCGACCTCGCCAGGGGTTACGGATTCACAGGCGTTGTTGCTGGGACTCGGAAGACGACGCCGGGTGAGTGCCCAAGGCCCGCGTAACTGCAGGTCTGGTCTCAAGACCCGTTGCAGGGTTCAGGCTCGTCGAAAAGTACGGCATGCTGGTCGGGGGTATCGACGCCCACCGACACGACCTATCGAGCATGATCATGCTTAAGGATAACCACATCTGGTCCGCTGGTGCGCCTCGAAGTCACTAAATTTACTGGGTAGTATGTCTGATATCCCCTCTGCCGCAGGATCGATCACGACCGCCATCAGGAACGCCCGTCGGGTGGGCGGCTTCACACTCCTTCTGGAGGTGGAAGTCCAATCCGAGGTAGAAGCCGACGAGGCCATCGACGCTGGTGCAGATATCATCATGCTGGATAATATGGATGGCAGTCAACTCGCCGATGTCTCAAAGAGACTGAAAGAGAAGTGGAGCGGGACGCGCAAGTTCCTGTTCGAAAGCAGCGGGAACATCACAGAGAATAATCTGCAGGAGCGTGCTATCGATGGTGAAGCCCTTTCCCTCGCCATTATTTGTCCCTCGTTGTTCTCTTTCATCGCTAACACCGCCACACACAGGGATCGATATTCTGAGCACGAGTGCCGTACATCAGTCGGTACAGCATATAGACTTCAGCCTAAAGATACAAAAGTCGAACTAATGTCCACAATCAATTGATATTTTCGCGACGCGATTCTGTGGGATGAGTCACAGGGTGCACACAGCCTCCTGCCTGTGCGGCCGGGTTGTCAGCACGGGACACTGGAGAATCCATCGAACCAGTGCCCTTGCTGAGCGGCAGCAGCACAGCGCGTTACAGAGTGTACGAGCAGCCCCAGTGGCATCGTACCCCCCACCAGTCCTGCACAGGCTCGAACCCGCCTCAACACGAGAGGGCCAAGATAAAGAGCAGCGTTTACCCGGGCTTGGCTCGCGGCCGGGGGTCCCGCCTGGACAGGCATGAGGGTTCCAATGACTGATCCTGAGATTTGTGGGTTGGGGTTGTAAGAGGGCACCAGACGGTGGGTTCCCGGAGAGAGGGGCGCTAGGGGCCTCGCGGAACCTGAACTAGCTTGAAGACCCAACCGAGAGCGGACGCGGGGCGCGGTCAAAACTCGAAGCCAAGCATGAGCGTGCAACACAACGTATGTTGAAACCCCAGAGGGGAGAAAACAGACATCAGGGTAGATCACGGAGGTCGTACCTTGCGGGCCCGGCAGTGAGTGGGCATGTTGTTAACCAGCCCGGGGGGTCAAGGACAAGGTAAAACTTTTGGTGGATAGTTAGGCCGATGGTTGTTAGCGCCTTGGATTGTTTCTCACAAGTGGGTTCAAGGTTGGGCATTGCCTCGGAGGCCCTCGGCCCGCCCCACACCCCGAACATTCGAGACAATTGGGTAGTCCCCAGCTTCTGAAATCCGCTTCTGCGGATCGAAAGGGAAAGTTCACGGGGACGGGCCTTCCGTGAAGGTTGCTGAAATCCAGATATGCAAATTTCCAAGTGAAAAACTCCTCAAAAACACAAAGGAGGAACCAAACGGTTAGCGTAAAATTGGTTGACGACATGAAGGAAGTGCGTAAAGTGACTAAGGTAAAGAGGGTAAAGGGAGTGAGGCGGAAGGGTAACAACCGGTTCTACGGAGGGGGGTCCTAAGAGCGGAGCGGTTTACTCTTCGGGTTCTTGGCCAAGTTCCTCCTCGTATTCGACCTCTTCCTCAGCACTAGATGATTACGATCAGGACAAGTGAGAGACAGAAAGGGAGGAAACCCACGTAGCCTCCTGGTATTGCTGGTACTCAGCAATCAGGTCTTGCATGTTCGACTCCGCTTCCGTGAACTCCATCTCGTCCATACCCTCCTGGGTGTACCAGTGCAAGAAGGCCTTCCTCTTGAACATGGAAGTGAACTGGTCACTGACACGCTTAAAGAGCTCCTGGATGGCGGTTGAGTTGCCGAGGAAGGTAACAGCCATCTTCATTCCCCGGGGAGCGATGTCACACTGAGCCGTGAGAACGTTGTTGGGAATCCATTCGACGAAGTACGCATTGTTCTTCATCTGAACGTTTTGCATCTGTTCCTCGACCTCCTTCATGGAGACCTTTCCACGGAAGACGGCAGCAACCTAGAGGCACGGTAAGAATCCGCGTCCGATGACAGACAATTGTACCCACGGTAAGGTAACGACCGTGCCTGGGGTCAGAGGCAGCCATCATATTTTTGGCATCGAACATTTGTTGAGTGAGCTCTGGAACGGAGACAGCGCGGTACTGTTGGCTTCCGCGGGCGGTCAAGGGGGCGTAGCCAGTCATGAAGAAGTGGAGACGTGGGAAGGGGACCATGTTGACGGCCAACTTCCTCAGATCGGAGTTGAGCTGACCTGGGAAGCGCAGACAGGTGGTGATACCGGACATGACGATAGACACGAGGTGGTTAAGGTCGCCGTATGTTGGGGTCGTCAGCTTGAGAGTACGGAAGCAGATATCGTACAATGCCTCATTGTCGATACAGAACGTCTGGTCAGAGTTTTCAACGAGCTGGTGAACTGAGAGGGTGGCATTGTAAGGCTAAGGGTGGACACGTCACATGGGTGGACCAGGGTTTGAGGGATGAATAACGAACCTCGACGACAGTATCCGAGACCTTGGGGGATGGGACGACGGAGTAGGTGGCCATCATCCTGTCCGGGTATTCCTCGCGGATCTTCGAGATTAACAAGGTTCCCATTCCGGAACCAGTACCACCACCAAGGGAGTGGGTGATCTGGAACCCTATAAACTGGAGTTAGCCGAGATTTCCTCACGATCCTGGGAGGTATGCACCTTGGAGGCATTCAGTGCCCTCAGCTTCCCTCCTCACCACATCAAGCACTTGGTCAACGAGCTCGGCTCCCTCGGTATAGTCTGTAAGACGCGCGTCGGTGAGTGTCCGACTCGGTACGGGTCACATGGAGACAGAAAGCACGCACGTCCTTTGGCCCAGTTGTTACCGGCGCCGCTCTGGCCAAAGACAAAATTGTCCGGTCGGAAGAGGGAACCAAGGGGTCCAGAGCGGAGGGAGTCCATGGTACCAGGCTCGAGGTCGACCAAGATGGCGCGGGGGACATACTTATTCGACCCGACTTCGTTATAATAGACATTAATTCGTTCAAGCTGGAGCTCGTTGGTGCCCTTGTAAACACCATCACGTTCGATGCCATGTTCGTCAGACACGGTCTCCCAGAACTTGGCACCTGTTAAAATGGGAGTAGGAACCGTGAATATGGGAGAGAACGCGGTAGGACAGTCGCGATCGCGCACCGATTTGGTTACCGCACTGGCAAGGTGAGAAAGATCAGCATGAAGCAGAGGTGTGCTGGCAGTTGAAAGGTGGCGTAAAACGTGACTACTTACCTGGCCAGTCTGGAGGTGAACGATTTCCCGCATTCTAGAGAGAAGAGAAGTCAGAAACTGGTAGTCGAGAGGTGGTTCGAGGAAAAGAAAGAGGGCGACGCGGTGAATGGGCATAGGCGCCGCTCGTTGGTTTGGATTGGGGAAGGGGGGGAATACGCGTCGGATGTGGATTTTAGGAGACATACCTCGAAGGTTTTGGGTGAGTAAGGGTCGTAAAAGAAGATGGGAGGGGGAAGGAGAAGGCAATGGACGGAACGAACAAGGATTGCACGAGTGGCCAGAAAACTCGTTGTCCGTCGGCTATCCCCGATGGATTTCAATCTCCGCTGATTGCCGCGTGACGCCAGTTTCCCAGCAAGAAACATCACCACGCACCGAACACGAGGGATACGATACCAACGGATGACAAGTACGCAATTCCGACAGGCGAGGAGGTTGGGAGAAGACGTACAAGATTACCCTCAGCTGAGGCATCAGGGAGATAAGCTTTTGTCTCATCAGCCACGGTTGTCATGAAACCCACACAGTTTTGACCCGAACGATCCGCGAGAGTGCAGATGCATTCAAGGGGTTTACGCACGCGTCAACACACCCTCTGCGGATGAATGCATATATGGGCGGGTGAGGCGCACTACCGGATTCACCAACCTGACTGAGGCGTTTTACTCCGGACATGAACCCGTGTGGGCAGGTTTCCGCATGTTCCACGCATGGCAAGGGGTCCATATTATCAACGTCAACGTAGCAGGGACATCAACAGAGCGAGTGCAAAATGAGTCCGGGCAAGAGAAATAGTTTTAGTCGTGATCACGGACGGCAACAAGATTCAAATGTTCACAGGATATCTAAGCGTAATGGGAATAAGTAGAATGTCAGAACGTAAACTAGTGGAAGCCTAAAGGTTCGTCGCGAGGCGGTACGTGTCAAAGAGAAATAGTCTAAGCGAGCAGAGCACCGACGAGGGCAAGCCCAGCAACGAAACCAGTTTGGACAGTGAGGCCCATGGCGCCGCCGCTGTTGTTACCGTTGCTTCCGGTCTCGGAGGAGGGGGGTGAAGTACCGCTGAGATAAATGGGTCAGCCAGAGATAGGTTCAACACGTGAACATAACTTACGTGGATGACGATACAATGGAAGAAGTGAAGGGCGTCGTTGTGCCATTGATATTGAACTGCTGGGATTGGGCGAGGATGCTGAATCCGGTGGGGTTTGACTGAACCAAGTTGATCTGGAAACCCTTGCCGGTAGGCCAGCCGGTGGAAGGGCCGTCCACATTGGCGGAACCACCAGAGGAGGGGACATTCGCCTTCAAGGTGACGTTGACGCTCGGGGTCGATTGCTGTGGTGGGTAAGCGTGAATCTCGGTGAAGTAGAAGTGCGAAGGAGACGAACCATGTTAATCAAGAC
>Ga0307509_10011437_pt1 | contig 10743 bp, 15 predicted proteins | sample 10_EM_MG_FD_202245 | JGI IMG/M metagenome (GOLD analysis project Ga0307509, IMG submission 202245) | Populus trichocarpa ectomycorrhiza microbial communities from riparian zone in the Pacific Northwest, United States - 10_EM | ecosystem: Host-associated > Plants > Roots > Unclassified | place...
TGCTGCTCGAAAACGAAATCATCAAGGGAGGTGTTTACGATATCGTGACTGCTCGGGCTATGAGGGTCACCACGTGAGTGGGTTTCTTTGGCGTTTCTTACCTTGGTTATAATCTTTTCCCCAGTGCCGTGACATACGTTCGGATTTGGACCGATGTCGCAAAGGTTCTCGTTCCGAAAATGTACAAGCTCGCAATCCCAGTGGGACTTGCAGCGTTGGCCTACACGTATATGTACATGTAGCAATCTGTAGCATAGTCGTATCTCCGTAGGCGATACCGTTCGTCTTGGTCATAGAGTCTCTTGGGTGGGACCCTGCAAGGTTATCAGAATCTATTTTTATTCCCTCCCAATAGCCCGCGTAGCTCAATCGGATAGAGCGTCAGACTCTTAGCTTGCGCGGGCGATCTGAAGGCTGCGAGTTCGACCCTCGCCGTGGGCTAGTTGTTTTGTTGTTTATTTCTTGTGCCCGTGTCATGAGCTGCCTCCCCTGTTTCCACATCGGAGGGGGGCACAGGACGTGTTCCCGGCCAAGGTCTCTGAGGTGGCTTGTCAGGTGTCCCACATCGGCAGGAACACATTCGTGTGCCATACCACAAGGAAGAACGGGCGTGATGCTGGCTCGTTCCTGGGGGAGTGACTGTCAGCGAGTCGCCCGGCGTTGTAGTTGGGTCCGGCTCTCACGAATGAACGTGAGTGACGAGAGCTGGACGCATGTTGTTGGCCCGGAGAGAATACACGATCGTCAAATTTTCGTGTAAAAAGAAGACGAGGACGGCTCCGCCCACCGTGGTGAATTCTCCCGTCCCGTGCACGGGTGTGTCGTGTGACGAACGAGGTCGTGTGAGCGGAGATCTTATCGAGTGGATCCGAGGAATCTGCTCAGTCTGGGGCGTCCACGTTCCAACTTTACTTGAGTAGAGCAAGTGAGATGGGACTGAACGTTTGCCGGCGCATTCCCGGACGGTGAGGTTACGACCGCGTCCCATGTGCGTCCCGTTTTGACCCACAGTGGCTAGTACCGATCGCGCACGTTCGTTCCAAATGCCAGTCTACTCTGTCTGGCCGCTTTTATTAGCAGCTGAGGATGACTTCTCTCTCATTCCTCTTCCCCTCGTTCCTTCTCGAGCCCACCTCGCAACCTGGCATACCCCATGTCCACCGCTGCTCTCGATTCCACCCCTCATCGCGTGAAACGCGCGAAAGCCACCGCTTCGCCCCCAAAACCCGCGCACACGACAAAGAAACGGGGCGCCTATGACGAAGATATTCCCTCGGGGTCAGACGAGCTCGAGGGAGACAACGATTCTGACTACCATGAGGCTACCGTTCCTCCATCCTTCATCCAGACAAAGGGTCGACCGAGGAAGTCTGGCAAAATCTCGAGGTCGGCACGCGACTCCCTTCGCAAGCAAAACCACTCTCGTATCGAGAAGGCTCGCCGTACCAAGATCAACGAGGCTCTCGATGCCCTTCGCACTCTTGTCCCTTCAAACATTGGTGAGGACGGACATGACGAGGATGAAGAAGGTGGCGAGGGCAGGAAGCGCAACCAACAGAAGGAATTCAAGCTCGAGATACTCGTCAGGACGGTCACCTACATGAAGCAGCTGATTTCCCGAGTCGATGAACTCGAATCCAAGTGCCGCCAATCCACGCCACAAGCAACCCAGCCTCGAGGTGTCAAGAGGAAGCGGGACGAGATCTTCCAACAGCTTCTCGACGAGGAGCCCGTCCCCGTCTCCACTTCAAAGACGAACGGTGAACCCACCTCACGCGGCACCACAATATCCCCCCGCCTTCCTCCTCCCATCTCCACCCTCCTTCGACAACAGAATGGCAAAAGCTTGGATTCGTTGCCGAGCCCAAATCAATTGCCTTCCCCACCCGCCACCACCGAATTCCGACCGAGATCAGATTCTCTCGAGCTGTCGTACTCCACTCGCCTTCCCTCCTTGACCCTTCCCTCTCCTAGAAGCGACAAGTCGCAACCATCCTCTCAAGATGACGAGTCTGCTGCGACCCTGTTGCTGCACATGAAAGCCCGTTCTCCTTCTTTTACCTCCCCGTCGAATCCTCTTATTCAGACCCCTGCTTCCGCTCTCGGTTTATCATAACTGGGACACACCTGGACAGTCTTATCGTTATTCCTTTTGTTATCGTCGTTGTATTCCAGTACCTTCTTTTGACCACCAGAACTACACAGCTGTGCGTGTATCAAAGGTCTTTGTTCTCCTCGTTTTTGTTTCGATGGACGGTTATATCTAGGGATTGGATACAGAAGTTTGCTTGTATATATACCTCCCCTGCTAATGACCGAGACTGCTGGTTATCGGGATGTGGTAGCAGCAGCCTAACAAAGCCAAATACCACCACGTCACTTCTGGTGGCACATCACAAAAGTTGTGAAACCGAACCAACAGCTTGGCCCCAGCCGCTCTCTCTTTCCTTCCCCCCCAATGTTCACCGAAGAGCTCAAATCGATGCGACGCCTGGGTTGGCGACATGTACTGCCTCCTTCCTTCGTCGCGAAAGAGGACGATGAACTGACCGCATACGATCTGTCCCTCCAGGTCCTGCTGCAAGTACTCAACTTTGCATCGGTCATGGCATCCGGCCTCATGATCTGGAAAGGTCTTGGGCTCCTGACCAACACTGAGTCTCCTATTGTCGTAGTCCTGAGGTATCTCCTTTGTGCGAACTTTCCCGACGACGTTGATGTCTCATTCAATGAATGTCTCGGACCTTCTCAGTGGATCGATGGAACCCGCATTCTACCGCGGAGACTTGCTTTTACTCACGAATCCCCCTCAACAACGTTACGACATCGGCGATATCACGGTCTACAAGATTCCAGGAGCGGATATACCAATCGTGCATCGGGTGATGGAGACTCACGACGTTGTACCGAAGAAGTCGAGGTGAGTTGGCTATCTTTGCATTCTCCGCGCAAGCGCTTGATATTTTCGTTGAACAGGAGGAGCACTGAGGCAGCCATACCAAATCCCGAAGACCAACTCCTCTTAACAAAGGGCGACAACAACCCCGTAGATGATATCGGTCTGTACCGCGGTCTCAAACATCTGGGGAGGAAACACGTCGTTGGGAAGGTTAGAGGGTACGTGTCCACGTTCCGCGTCCGCAGTCGGGTTCATCGCTCAGCCAGAAATGTCTAGGTTCTTGCCATATGTGGGCTATGTTACCATCGCCATGGTGAGTCTCAATGTGCCCTCGCGTTTTTATCGTAGCGCCAACCAAACACCAAACAACCCATAGAACGATTTCCCCCAGCTGAAATACGCCTTGATTGGCGGTCTGGGTCTGCTAGCGCTCATACAGAGAGAGTGATACCAACCATTGTCTAATTTTATGCTAATACTATTGCTTTCCTGGTTCCCCTCCGAGCTCCGGCCCCGTCTCTGTTTCAAAACGCCCGTGATCTAGGTTTACCCCCTCATTGGAACAGACACACCCGAATACCTCTAACAGGAGGCCGGAAAATCCACGATTCGCTTATCCACCGGGATTGCTTTGCACCCCTGCCCTCGTATCTCAGGCTTCCATACCTCACACCTTCACAAATACGCACCGCTGACGGTAATATCTTATCCAGCATCAGTAAGAATAAGCGCCGCCTTGCCTTTGGCGCGCCTTGGTCGCGTGCCTATCTCACCCCCTCCTGTACGCCTTGGGCGCTGAGTTTCGAGATTCTCGCTGCAGATCTCTTTTTCGGATACGACTTCTCTATCCGTTTTCAATGAACAACCTGACGTAGTTGGATAACTGGTGTGGGTGATATTTGCACATCGCTCGACCTTTCTGCGTTGCGGCGCCGTCTGGGCTTGACCCCCAATTTTGACCCCCAGAATCCGGTTCTCCAGAAAGTGGCTTGGCCACGCGCAGATTCTAGGAACGGCATTCCCGGCAAAGCATCCACCCAGGATTGTATATGCCGCGCCACCAATCATATAACATGAGTTTCCAGAGTGTTTGGGAACACGCCGAATCCATGACCCCCTTCATCTCAGTATATGTGCTGGATCCGCCCCCCGCTCCGACTCTTTCCCCAACTACCATCCTTCATCCCCCCACCGATCTCCTCCGTCCAACCCACAAACCACCGTTTACCGCGGAACCTGCGCGGTTGTTAACCCTTGCGCCCGGTTAGGTTTCCTTGATCACCACGCAATATGCCACATTACGCAACATCCACCCTCACCGCCGACGACAAACGCCGGATCATCGCTGCCCTCCCACCCTCGACCAGCCATATCTTCGCGATGGCGCGAGGACAGATCTACCACGCACCATTCACCGCTACCTCTTCCTCCGAGTGGAAACCTCTCGATTTGCGCGGGGCGATCGTGTTCGGGAGGGACACGAGGGAGTACGAGATTCGGGATGACGCATCCTCTGAAAAATCCTCACTTGGCTCGTTCGGATCAGCTGGGACGTCTGGAACGTCTGGCAGTCCGGGGTTCATGGGACTCGCTGGTGCTATGAGTGAAGAGCCTGGGTCTCTGCCAGTGATGGGCGAGGCCGATAGAGTCGTGAGCCTTGCAGGAGGCTTGGGGGTTAGGGGTGACGACGATCTGTGGTTCAGGCTTATCGAGATCGACCCGCATCAGAAGAAACCTGCAAAGGTCGTTTGGAGGCAACCCGTGCTACCTGCGAACTCGGACTACAAGATGTTGGTTCCGTTTTTCCATGCGTTCTCAGGAAACGTGAGTGGGCTTTCTGTAAATCGTGGTTGGCCGACGGCGCTGATTGTTGGCGCTCAGAGCCGGATGTTTGGGTTCAGGTTTGAGGATGACGACGAGGCGTACCAGTTTTATGAAACCGTTATGGTTCGTACGAAAGCGAGGCGTGAGTCTACTTTTCATTCTGGGTCGTTTCATCTCCTGTCCATCCCATCTCATCATATCTGTCTCCTCTCCCGTCATATCTCTCCTTAGCTCTGGTAAAACCGAGTTCCAGCCCACGCGCGTGGAGCAAAGCCGTCCGCCGCCGATCAACGATGACGTTCACCCCGGCCATCGACCAAATCGCGGGCCCCGAACCGGGAAGCTTCCAACATAAATCCCACGTCGGGATCGATGAGAAGGGGAACATCGTGGCTGAGGGTGAGGTTGAGAGGAAGTGGACTGACTTTCTGAACGGACCGACACGGCCAAAGGTCAGTTTTTACCCTCAATTATCCGAGGCTTGGATTGGGGTTGATCTGAGTGTGTCGTATCTAGCCGCAACGATCTCCGACCACGCTTGGTTCGAGAAGGCTGAAGAAATACCTACATGATTGATACCGACACCCCCCTCCCTATTCGATACCCCTACCGACCTCTACCATTTCTGGACGACATCCAGCTTGAGATCTGGGATCTCCATGCCATCGATCGGTCGCGGATCGCTATAGCTCGTTTTTATGTATTATGGAGAATGGAGTGGATTGTAGCTGTACAGGTTACGGTTACGCGTGCATGATTTTTTGGAGGTTCTGGTCAACCCATTCGTTCCTTGTAGTCTGTAGTTCGTACTCATTCACGCTGACTTTTGTAACTTCCCCCTGGCCTGGAGAATACGAAGAGTGTCGACCACTCGGGTTGAATGCAGTTGGGAACTCCCCCCAATCTGTGTGTGGTGATTCAACACATTCTCATAGCGGGTCTCATGTGCGACCTGGAGGGTGTTGTTCCTACACCCGGTAGCACATACAGTGCTCTCAAGTTGTCCGTGCCTTTTGGTAGACCGTTGGCGGGAGCTGTGATGACGGGCGGTCGAACCCAGAGTGGGGGGACCTTCGCGGGTCTGAGCAAGTGGGCATTTCGCCGCTGTGTCCAGTTTTTTAATGAACTCGCCTGAGGTTCAGAATCCGGCACGACAGCCAAATGAAGGTCCCTTCGAGAAGGGGTGGGGTCTGGGTAACTTTGAAGCGACACCCTTTGGTGATATCGACCACCGTCAACACTGGCGCCAAACCACGTCACGTGGTGATCCCACCTTCACCTTTCGGGAAATTCGGGCGAGGTCCAGGCTCATCCAAACCATCCATCCTCTGGATTCAGACGGCGATCATATACCTCGCTTGGGCCAAAGAACTTTTCGTGGAACCGTGGTTTCGTCTCCATGCTACCCAGGCCGTGCCCGCCTCCAATGCCGTTGACTCGACCGTGGACTGAGCTTGAGACCGTCCCGTTGGACACCTCAATTTCATCATCGCCATGCCTGGGGATTTAAAAGTCGTTGGAAGCCCCAGGAAATAACCATCCCGCTCTCTCCTTCACCGATGTTCCACGTCTCGAAATACGCGTACTCTTTCGCAACTTCTTCTGTCCCAGAGCTCATGACACCGACGAACGAGGAGGTGGAGGTTCTGCAACCCCTTGCGATAGTGCAGGGAGTGGATAAAATCGCGGAGGATTACTATCGCGACAGTATGGCTTTTTTTGAGGTGTGCTATCTCTTTCAGATTCTGCGTTTTGTCGGTCGCTGACCTGGCTTGTAGGTTGAAGATGTTTTCTTCCGTGTTCCCAAATGTCTATTCGAGCCCGGCCCGGGAAAGTTCGAACCCCTACTCCTCGACGAGGATGTTATCTCCTTGCCTGACCTAACGGCAGATGAATTCCGCGCTTTGATCGATTTTTTCCTCCCCTAGTAAGTTTGTATGTGATCGGGTCACGGTGCTTTGGCATTGATGAGTTGTCCAGCCGTTGCTTGAACCGTGGGGAACACTCGCTCAACCACTGGATTAACCTCCTCTCCATCTCGACGAAGTACCAGCTCGACTTGATTCGTCCCATTGCGATCAGGGGGGTTGACATGTACAAACCAGAGATTGATCCCGTCGAGAAGAACGCACTGGGTACAAAATATGGGATCAAAGAATGGGAGGCTTCTAGCTTCGAGATATTGTGTCAACACCCTGAGCCTCTCACGGACGAGGAGGCGGAAAAGCTCGGTGCGGTTCTCGTAGCCAAGATTTTCAGGAACCGCGAAATCCGCTTCAGGTCGGACATGGCAAGCGGACAGACTGCAGGGACGCTCCGCCCTTTTGTCGGACTGACGAATCCCCCTCGCGACCCCACAGCTGTTCCAGACCCTGTGCCCGGTCCCCCCGGGGTCTCTCAATCGGATGCGGTGCCAACGACCCCTGGGGTAACCAACGTAAAGCCCGTCGCCAACTCTACGAATGCGACCCCTACAACCCCCGACGACACAACCATTAGGTCCACCTCTCCCAAGGTCAAACTTGAGCCATTGGAGGACCAGAATGTTTTCGCGAATCCCCAGCCTGCTCCCAGTCTACCTAACAACGGTCCCTCCATCGACATCGGAAATCCACTCCCTTCAGCACCTCGATCGCTCTCGCCGCCTGTTTCTGGGAAGACACCCCAGAACTCGGGTCCCTCGAGTCCTACCCCCACCACTTCCCAAAGCCAGGGCCACGCGTTTTTTAATGGGGTCAGCACTTCAGACCCCCCATTTACAGTAAAGCTTGCGGAGGCGCAGAAGCCCCCTGGGGAGTCTGCCCTACCCGCCACCGCATCCCAGTCGAAGTTCACGTTTAAGCAGTAGCCGGGATGCTTTGCGTCCACACCCTTATACCATCTACCCCATGCTTCGTATGCTTCTTACCGTTTGTAATGATATGCTATGATTTTTCGTGACAGGTCTCTGCGCTTTGTTTAGTGGTACGAGTTCCACCGGCGTTATTTATTCAATGATCGTGTCGTACATAAACATAAATAAAACCATGATGCTCCGAGCCAAGAATTGGAGGATCTAGCAAGGAGATCACTTTAGGGTCGTTGTGAGCTCGCTGCGAATGGAAACGTCGACGCTCACTCTAGGAACTCTTCTTCCATGGGCCAGAGTAATACTCTCCAATGGATTTTCCCCAGTTTCCCCAAGTCTGTGCCTTCTGTTGGCCGAATTGCGGCATCGTGTTAGGAGTGCGGTACTGGGCGGAGTGGGACTCTCCGACGTCCCTTCCCCACTCGGCCCACGTTTGCGGGGGAGCGTCTGGGAGACGAGTCTTTCCGGTTCCCGGGAGATCCTCAACTTTGTCCGGAGAGCTGTACTTCTGAGCGTAGAAGCTTCCGAGACCTTGACCCCACTCAGCCCAGGTCTGGTTGGTCTGTGTCATCCCAGCGGATTGCGGATTGGTGTACTTCTGAGCGTAGAAGCTGCCGAGGTTTTTTCCCCATTCAGCCCAGGCTACGAAAGGGGAAAGAAAGTGATCAGACACACGCCTGTACAAAATCAATGGAAGCAGGTCGTACTTTGGCCTTGGGCGGGGGTTTGGGAAGAAGAGGGAGGGGAGGAGACTGTGCTGTCGGTGGCAGTGGCAGTCATGGTGATAACGTGCGTTCTACGGGATGTGATGGACAACAACGGCGAAAAGCCTAGAGGTCGTGGGCGAGGAAAGTTGGAGGAGCTTTGTGTGGGGAGTCGCGCAGCGGCTGAAGAAACCAGCTCTCCCCGTAATCCTACAGCTTTTATATGTTTAGCCTGACAAGAAATCAACGCGCAGCAGATATGTGGTGTACGTTTCAGCGTTGGTCGAATCATCGCGACCTGATCGCGACGAGATCAACCTATACGGAGCTTGAGTAGGGGAACTAAAAGTGTCGGGGGTGTCTCCACCACATGTACAGCCATCGGAGGCATCGTGTTTCAGGGATGCAGATGCGCCCATAAAGATGCCCGAGGGTGATAGTAGCCTGGCACGTCAGATCGCTAGGTGGGTTTACAGTGCGTTGAACCGACAGCTGTAGGACGTCGTGTCAAAAGCCTTGGGCTATTCCAGTTCCACAGCCTCGGGGATGAGAGAGATGGGTGATATTCCACCTCTGTGATTAGGTATCAAAACTCGCGGCAATCCTTGGGTCCGACTCCCGATTCCCAGGGTAGCCCCAACGACTCCCATGGCATGGTGCATTGCGTTCACGAATCCCAGAGTAATTGGGTCGGAGGTCAAAGGGTACGAGGTTGACGCCAGAAACCGAATCAACTTAGACTTTTTGGGTTCGGCGAATACCGAGCGCCATGCCGGGCGGCTGTTAGAGGTGGATCGACTTCGGTGTATCACTGTATGGGCCCTTGATGGGGTGGTCACGATAGGCACACAACCGAGTTTCGGACCACTACCTACTGGTGCTGGTTACTCTGTCCACCATGTCCGCCACACAATTTGCCGCTCCTGTACGTAACTCCAAGTTCTACATCGATGACAGAAAGCCGTACGTTACGCTTTTGGTACGTGCACCAACCTACCGCGGCAGCTTCGGATAAGTAACGGACGTGGACAGGTCGAGGAGCAATTATTCAGAGTTCATCGATGTGAGGTCGTCGCCGATGGAGGTCCAAAGCCACAATGCCTGATTCCCCCCAGATTTTTCCGAACTGGAGTCTGAAGTGTTCAGAACGATGTTCGAGATCCCTCAGGGGTACGGGAGTACAGAAGGGGAGGCGGATGAAACCCCCATTGTTCTACCGTCGGTCACCGTCCAAGAAATGGAGGCTCTCCTCAGCTTCTTTCACTTCAGGCGGGCGCGACAGCATTGTTCCTGATCCGTGACGTGAACCAAACACGCAGGCGGGGGGTCGAGGAGGCGAAGTTCTCCAAGGACGATTGGTGTAACCTCCTCTCGATCTCTCATAGATACGAGTGCGAGGGTGCACGTAAATGGTCAATCAAAGGAATCAACAAACTTGGGTCATTTGTCAGCGACGCAGACAAAATCGCCATGGCCAGAATGTTTGGGGTAGATGAATGGTTAGTGCCAGCTTGCGTGGCTTTGGTTGAGCGGGAAGACCCGTTCACCTTTCCCGAGGCATATACGCTTGGCTTGGAAATGGTGGTGTTGGTCGGTAAGGCCAGGGAGAAATACATCCGAGTCAAGCGACAGGGGATCGGATCGTACCACTCGTACAACTCTTTCGGGCATTCGAGGCCATTGTTTCCGCAACCAACGTCGACCGCCACACAAACCGTAAAGGATATTTTGTGTATTAAATAGCTCACGATGTAGAGATTCAAGTTGTGCATCCGCCGTTCGGTGTGGTTTCGGTCCCGGATCCAATGGCCGTTCTGGGGTCGAAGGTGTGCAAAACTACATTGCTTGCAAGGTTTACTGAACAATTCCGTGGTCAGGATGTCCGCCAGCTCAGGTAAATCCCCGGCATTGCAATTTGTGTAGCAATTGGCAATACATACTGGGGGTAAAGAGCTCGGAGTTGGCGGAGTGAGATCCAACACTCTGATGGGAAACTCAAGGTGCTCAGCCACCAGAAACCTTTCGCCACCATCGGATGACTCTGGTCTACGTGCGTCCGCCGCCTGTCACACTACTCGCAGGTCAATCATCTCCCACTCCAGACGAGAACGCACGTCGATACCAGGGTTAGCAAGCTCCTCGAGAGATTCGAGGACGGGGTTGAGCTCTAGTCACTTCTCCGCCTCCCCGGGTCATTTTCCTGTTGGGTCTACAAACAGATCGTTTGTCGCTGCTGCTGCAAATAAGCTTTGGCATCGGCGAATACCGAGCGCCCGGGCCTCTGTGTGGCGGAGCGACTTCAGCGAACGAGGCCCCGAGGGACCGGTGCCGATTAATTATATCCACCATGTCCATCAGCAAGTCGTGGAAAGTCTGTTATAACCTTGCAGCCCTAGTCGCTTCCCCAACAAGGGCTTATAATGAATTATATGGGGTTACAACGGGTTACAACGAGTTACAGGTTACTT
>Ga0307509_10011438_pt1 | contig 10743 bp, 14 predicted proteins | sample 10_EM_MG_FD_202245 | JGI IMG/M metagenome (GOLD analysis project Ga0307509, IMG submission 202245) | Populus trichocarpa ectomycorrhiza microbial communities from riparian zone in the Pacific Northwest, United States - 10_EM | ecosystem: Host-associated > Plants > Roots > Unclassified | place...
CTCCACAGTACCAGTTGATTCCTTTCCCGTGAAGACCAGCTGACGGAGCAATTCCTTGTTTACAATGCCGTTCTCTTCTTATTCAGCGGTAAGCGGAGAAACGATGCAATGACCTGATGGGAGGCACTCTCCGACAACTACCTCCAATAGCTCCATACTTAGACTTATGGTGGGTGGAGTCCTCCGCCCCTCGAACGGTCGTCTTGAACAGCTAATTAGCCCGGTTTGGTAGTTCACAGGGTACGAGTCTCTCAACATCGAAGTGAAGTGAATGTGTCACGCGCCATGTTGGCTGAAGTCGCTAAAGCTGAGCAATTGCAAGGTTGAAACGATTTATGCGTTGAAGCAAGGCCGGCCGCTGACAAGGGAAGGACGCCCCCATCGTGTTGCCAAACAAATCCGGAAGTTTATAGAGGTGAACATTGCCCACCCATTGGCTCCGCTGACTTGCGGGTGACATGACCCCCGAGGTCCAAACCAAGTTGCGATGGTCGACGGGGAGTTGACCCGGGTGCCACGGTGTTGACGAATAGGCTGCTTGTTCGGGTTTACCACATTTTGAAGGGTCAATGGCAACCGGAACTCTAGTTGAAGAATCCCTGAATCGAGGTCTGGAAATCACCGTGGTTCCATGTCGTACAAGCTCGCAATACATTTGGCGGAATAAACACCACCCTCAGGGACACTACATATTGGCTCTGGAAAAGGTATCCGATAATCGGCGGATATTGTACGATCCCAACTTTCCACGTCTGCCCTCTCTTAATTCTTTGGCTTTGCGGATGCCGTCTGGTTTATCGTTAGGGTTATGGCGTATTCTTTCAAAACGCCAGCACTTACAGGAGCGGGACCGATGGGTTTGCAATGTTTGTTCGTCTAAAATGTGGATTATAATGCGCCCAAGCTGAGTCGAATGGCGGTCGAGTACTCACCCCGCAATCTGCAGGGAGACCGTGAACGGTGATTGCAGCGGCCAAGACCAAAATTATGTGAATGAAACTGCGCATGTTGGGGCGTGATACTTGGAGTGGAGGAGATGAGGCAGTTGGAGCAGTTGGAGGTGGTAGAATTGGTAGGTGTCGTGACTTACTCCTTTCCACATCCCCAGCTTATATATATACCCAGAGTCAACCCTTCCAGTCCCGCCTCACTGCCTCAGTGGACTGCCATAGGCAATGGGCAGTGAAGCGGTTTCGAGGCGCAGGCGGACAAAACGGCCGCGGAGCGGAACGCCAAACGTGTTGGTGGTGCGTAGCATTCTTACAGGGGTTCAAAAAAACACCGGTTTATCCGACATTGACCTCGTATCCATCGATCTTTTCCTTGGCAAGTGCTCACCTGCTCAAGGAAATTTCATAGGGTTGATGGTACACGGGAGGAGGGTGAGCGTGAGAAACTTTTATGACACTATTTTGTGATCACTTTCCGGGTGTCGTGAAGCATGGGGGTGCCAAAGTCCAGAATTCGAAACGCCCGATCAGTTCCGGATCAAAACTTCAGCTGCTTCCCCATCGTCACGATCGAAGTGGGATTGGAGCCGGAGCTCAACCCTGGAGAAGACGGTCCATCGAAACCCGAGCAGCTGTACCCCGCCATCGCTTCTTGCATACTCATGTGCACCCAAGTGGTCGCCTAGCTTTTAAAAGCAGCTCTTCGTTTGCATCCCGTCATTCGTGAGCTTTCACACTCCAGGAGTGATTGAGCGAACACACGCGCTCACAGCCTAGTCCTAGTCTTGGCACAGACCTGGATCTGGGATCTACCTCGCGCGAGGAGAAGCCTGATCTTCTACGGGCTGAGGAAGCCGGCGGGATTTCTGGAGCGTTGGCATCGCCCCTGGTTCCCCTATACGCATGTACGGGTGTTTCCGAGGCCATTTTAGGGCGGTGCGCACGTGTGATACTCAAACTTGAAGTTGTGGGGGAGTAGAAGGCACCAGTCATCGGATGGGATGCTTTCCCCTTTAGGATCTTGGGGTCTACGGTCTCATATTACTCCAGGGTAAATTGCGGGCGGGCACTATTTGTCCCTTCATTACCATCATGCATCCCTTCTCACGCTTCGCGCAAAGGGTGCCGCAAGCCTTGTGACGCGTGGGCGATCGCGCTGGTTACGAGTTCTGGGGTTGGCAACCCAGAGCTCACCGTCCGTCACAAGAACCAGGATTTAGATCCGAAGGCGCCCTCCCGGGTAACAATGAGTTCGTCCAATATACTACATAGACGTCCGAGATCGTGTTGTAATGACCATCTGGGACCAATCTTGCAGAACATCGCGGAGGCGTGGGTAGGGTTGAAGCTCTTTATGCGCGACGCGGCAGTAGGGCACGCTGCGCCCGACATGATTTCGTGTGTTGGAGCGAGCGAGAGATGGTGTAGTTGGTAAGGGCGTTCGGGGTATGGTTCACAGGCAAACTCCCCCTCATACATACCCTCTACGCCCCGAATCCCGTCCACGTCCCACCGAGTTTCCGCGGAACAGACCGCGGGTGTCAAACGGACCCACTGCCTCAGGTTAGATGGTGAAGAGTTCCTCGAACTCTTGGGGGTAGCCAAAGATCCAGCGGATCTGGTCGCTTTCCCCTCTCGAGTTTCTTTCAAATCGACGAGTAACCAGATGCGGCCAGTTGAGTGATCACACTTGTTCGTCGTGCTGTCAAGCAAATACAGAAGTTTATAGAAATGGACCCCTGGCAGTAATGTCTGCTCGTGGATCCCGTTGACCGATCAACGTTCAACAATGAGATTTCGGACAGAAGCTGTAACACAGGACTTGCAATGGTTGATGTGTGGTTAGCCAAGGCGCCGCCGTGTTAAAGAACTGACTGAAAGTCACAGCGGTTCAGTGTCGTAAACTTTTGTAATACATTTGGCAGAATAAATACGACCCTCGGGGCCGCTACGTGCTGATTCAGGCAAAGGTATCCGAAACAACCGGTGAATATTGTATGATCCAGACCCTCCACGTCTATATTGACTTAACGTAACGCCGGTGTCTTAGGCCCCTGACGTATGCGGTCTGGTGGGATATCAGGGTTATGGTCATCTGACAATTGCCAGCACTTACAATAAGGGGAGGGGGTGGTTCATGGGCACAATTATTCTAAAATGTGGGTCATAATGCTGCAGGTTGAGTAGGACGGCGGTCGAGTACTCACCCCACAATATACGGGGAGACTATGAACGGTAACTGCAGCGGCCAAGACCAGAATGCCGCTAATAAAGTTGCGCATGTTGTACCGTGATATTTGAACCGGAGGGGAGGAGATAGGCGAAGGTGGTGGGACAGGTGAATGTTGTGAGCTCCCCTCCACACCCGCAGTTTATGTACCCAGAACCGCCTCCCCCAGTGCCGGACCGATTGTGTGTCTGGGCATTACTCGAGATCATTGCCTGACACGCCCGGGAAAGGCGTGTTGCGGAGTGGATGTGGAAGTGGTTCCCCGTAACGAACGTTCTACAGGGGTTCAAACGAAAATCTCTTTATCTGGTGGTTCCGAGACCCTTCCCCCGAGTACCTGTCTGCTCAAGCAGACCCCTGAATTTGTCAATGGCGTGAGCGCGATGAACTTTTACAATATTATTTTGTGGCCACCTTCGTGAAACGGGGATATACCAAGGCCAAAGCCATCAGGAATCGCCCGATCACTTCTGGACCTTCAACGTTTCAGAATTTCAACAGCCGTTTACGTTTCGATAAGATCAGGTGGCCGAGAACGAATCGAAGCCCAATCCTGTGGAAGGTAGTCTACATTCTGCCGGAGCGCGATTAGCTGTGCCCCGCCATCACTTCTTGCGTACTTACTCGGGCGCGCCCGGGTACATGCTCGGCTTCGAAAAACGACCCCAGACAACTTCCCATCACTTTCCGCACTTCGAAAGTGATGATCGGGACGTTCGCTCTGTAAGCTGTAACACCCGCCTTCACCGCCCTGGTCCCCGCCCGGACTCCCGGACCACTGGTCCCCTTGTACGCATATACAGGTGTTACCCCGTGGCCGCTAATTTAGGGTGATTTGTACGCGTGGCTCCACTCCTGGGGTTGTGGGGGAGTGGGAGGCGCTGTGGGATGCTCCCCCTTTAGGGTTTCGGGGTCGACGGTCCCTTCCTCCAGGGCAAATTGGAGGTGACCTCGACGTCTCTCTTCATCGTCTTACATGCACCCCTTCCACCCCACGGTAAAACCACCAAAGGAGCCGCCAGTCCTGCGACACGCGACCGGACGTTGTACTGGCTACGGGTTTTGTGCTTCGCGTCGTCGTCAAAGATACCAACGAAGCCTTCGCTTGTGCGTGGCGGGGTCGGCCCACCATCAGCCTCACGCCCATCACTACTGTTGTTACATTTATATTGATTGTCACTACCGCGAGCGCGACTATCGCTCGACTACGGTTTCTGTGACTCCCGAGGCTGGCAACTACGCATGGAGTCTCACTCGTCGATGTAGGCGTACGGTTCTAGGTTCTTGATCAACTCCACCCACCTGCCCCCATCCCACGTCTCAATGTATTTCCACTCCTTTGAATCTCCGCCGTAGAGCAGCTTCATGCACAACAACCACGAGGCGGTTACGAAATCTGCCCAGCCTGGCTCGCTTCCTTTGAGGAAAACCCCTTCCGCGGTCTCGTATACGGGGAGTACAACGGTGCTGAAGGCATCCTTGTACGCATCCCAATGCGATTGGGGGTCCTTCGCGATGTTCGCCAAAGTGTCTCCGAAGACTTCTTCCCTCAACGCTTTGAAGGGAGCAGCGGACTCGGGGGACATAATTTCGTGCAAGTCCTGGAGTGTGACTTTCGGCCATTTGGCCCATACTCCAAGGTGGATGTATTTGTAATACGCGGTTTCGAACGCGAGGGTTCCTGGGGTGATTACGCGTGGCGATGAGGGGTACTGTTTGTCCAAGTACTGGACGATGTCGAACGAGTTGGACATTACGATTCCTGTGGATTTGTCGTGGATGAATGGGACTGTGTACCAAGGATCTCTGCCGCGATGTTATTTCACTGCACCCGTCAGGACGAGATAAAATAACCCTACCCGTTGGGCTTAGTTTTTGTTGCCTTTGCGCCGAGTTTCTTCGCAGTTGGCTCGATCTCATGGAGTTCGATCCACACGGTTCTGTAGGGTAACTTCTTGTAATTGAGCGCATAACGAACTGGACTGGGTGTCCAATCAGTTGCTGGTGTTAGTTATTTTGGGTGTACTCGTACAGTGCACTCGGTGCGAAGCATTTGGATGGATGGGCAGCGCTTTGAATAGACCCGTCGTAGAAGAGGATTTCGTTGGACATGACGGAGGAGGGGTGGGTTCCGGCAAACGACAAATAGATACCGCCACTTATATGGGTATTCAGGTTGTCATCAATGACTTCCCGCAGAACGGACGATGAAAGGGGTTTTCCGTCGAAGAGATGATAGTTTTGTGTTGGAGTTTGGATCAATTATTTCAGGATAAATGCGAGTGGTAGTACTTGGAACATATTCAATCGCCCCATTGCTTTTGGATATTATAGTGTCGACCCTTTCACCACGCAGAATCGTCCTCCCGAGACGCTTTCAATCTCTATGTGGCGCCTGCATCTGCGCCCGACTAGTGGAATTACGGCATAGTAAGGTCACTTTTTCGCTATCGGTGTCATCCCACTTTTGTTTCGTGCAAATATGGAACGGTTCCCAGCCACGACCGAATCGACGGTCTAGCGTCCGTGGGGTAGGTCGCCCAGATGACAGGCAGTATCAGAAGAGGAAGCACCCTTTCACACCCACGATTACACAACCAGTATAGCAGAAATGGGCGTTAGGTGCATTATCTTTAGGTAACCAACGTGCCTGTCAAGTCTACCATGGACATATTGTATCACAGGCGCACATGTTCTCGGAGATGACCATTCCACCCTGAAATTGGAATCGTTGTCTCCGTCTCGTCTGCAACCGGGAGCAGCTGTCAGGTGTCCCAAGGGGAGGCGCGACCACAACTTCGACTCGAAAAGTTGACCATTGGCCCTGCCCCACGGGTGGACGAGTTGTTCGCACTTGGTTTCGGAGATTCGAAGTTTGGATTTGGCTTCTGGCATAGGGAGGGGGGGGACTGCATGGGGACCGTCAAAACTCGATATCCTTGACGACGTCGCGGGCTGTCTGCCTGTGGTCACCGTGGTGGCTCTTATTCGATTGCCGTGCGCTTGACCACTTGTGGATGGCAGAATCGATAAAATCTGTTCGGGTGCTTCGTGAATGGTCCAGGTTTGGACGCATCTGGTCCACGGGGTATGGAAGGTTGGTGCTGAGGGCAAGTAACAGATTGTGGGAGCAAACAGGTGAAATTCTGTGCGCTATCGTCGTATTTTTCGGTTCCTCGGGTACACGTCTACGCCAGGAGGTTCTCGCTGCTAGGTTGGTGTCAAGACAGTCAAACGCTCTGTGAAATGGCAAGACTCACCCGCGCAACTCAAGGACGATTTTTGCCGCTTCGACAATCACACCCCACTCAGTCTGGTGAACCCTTTGCTCGAAGTCTTCCAGCGCATCTTCCTTCTTGATCTCAACCGTCCTCACCAACACTGGCTCTCCTCGGTCGACTTCCCTGATGACCCGGTGGACCATCACACCGGAGTGCTCGATCTCACCTCGCCCAAAGGCATCGAAGGCTCGCTGGATGGAGTTCACCCCATCGAAGGCCCCGGGGAGAGCCGGGTGGAGGTTGATGACCGGGACGTTCTCCCTCTCAACCTCTTTCAAGAACGAGTCACCCAGGACGTGCATCCAGCCCGCCAGGACAACGAGGTCCGGAGACGCGGCCAAGACGATCTTGGAAACCTCGTAGTCGTAATCGTCTCGCGTTTTGCCTGGATTGGCTTTGAGATAGGGTTGGAGAGCCAGCACCTGAGTTGGTATTGGTTGGACCACGTTTTGGGCTCGCGTGAGGCCGTAGGCCGCTTTGCGATTCGAGAGGACGAGGATTATGTTGGCGTTCGGGAGTGATGGGGTGCCTTGGGCATCAATCAGGGCTTGAAGGTTCGTACCTGGTGTCTATTTGGATCAGAGCGGTGGTGAATGCGCGGGGGTCCTAGGCTTACCAGAACCAGATATGAGGACAACAATGCTGCGCCCTTCCGACGCCATTTTCGTGGATGAGAGGCCGTGAGAAAGTTTCGGCGCTGAGAGTTCTCCGCTCGCTCCCCCGACGGGCAACCGCCTCCGTCCTCTGCTGTCATCGCATTCCCACCCGTCTTGATTCGAGCACACAGCAGATCTCACGCCCTCGCGTTTTTATACGCGTTCATGGGATGCTTTACCCCGACCAACCCTCGTTTCCCTTTGCTCTTCTCCACGACCCTTCCTTGCAATGTTACCTACGCGTTTGCACGCGAGCGGCGGTATGCCTTCAATACACGGAGCCCCTGGCCATAGAGAAGTGACCCAGAGTCCAGACCGACGCCGACACGCCCGGCCGACCTTGTTGATCGGCCTCCGACTCGTTGACATCCGGTGGTTGACTCTCGAACCAAGAACACCTCTGGATGCCCATAAAAGCGACTCGACGCCCTTCCCTTTCCACATCGCCTCTTGACCACAAACTATCAGTACATCCCACTCGACATGGATTCCTCCATCGCCAAAGTCGCTCGTTTAATCTTATTCTTTGGTGTGGCAGTCGCATCTATCGGCGCACAAGCGGTTTGTTCCAACCCTAGCGTACGTAGGGAGTGGAGAGCTCTTTCTGCTCACGAGAGAGCCGAATGGATCGAGGCCGTCAACGTTCGTCTTTGCCTTTGCTCTGTCCCCTGTTCGCAACTTAACCCCCCCCCCCGTTAGTGCCTGTCGAAACAACCCCACGATCCCAACCTGGCCGCAACCCAGCCGCCAGATGTGTCGCTCATCCCGCCCATCAACCCGGATTCGTCGTACTATGATGGTTTGTCTACGCTGATCCTCGACGTATACCATGCTCACAACATTCTCCCCTTGCAGACCTAGTTTACCTACACATGGACCTCAACCCTGCTGTAGGCATCTAGTTGTTCAACGCGACTGCGGGACTGACCACTATCACAACAGGTTCATTTTACTGGGTTCTTCCTCCCATGGCATCGCTATCTCGTCAAGCATTTCGAAAACTCATTGAGGGACAAGTGTGGCTACCACGGAACGACCCCATACTGGGACTGGACCCTTGGTACGTCCTTGCCGATCTCTCTCAGGTGTTCCGCATTTTAACGTATCTCATGCAAGATTCCTACGATACTGAAAACTCTACGATGTTCGACGACGATGAAAGAATCGGACTCGGTCGCTGGGGCGATCCCAACGACGATATCCAGATCACGACCGGAGGCTTCAGGAACACCGTCAGGGTGTACCCAAGTCCTCACCGAATCCGAAGGAAATACACTCTCCAGCCCCTCGTGAATATCCCCAACCCGTTCCCCAACGATCCTCTCGCCCCTCCCATCGACACGAGTATTTTGATCAACGGAAGCTTTACCCGGGCCAACTACGACTTCTTGTTGAATGGGTTCGCCGGTGATTTTAGAGGTTTCCAGGCCTATCTTGAAGGCCCACGGGTATGCAATCGTTTGCCATTGCACTCCGTTTCTTTCGGCTCCTGACCAATACACAGGGCGCCCACGGTGGTCCTCATCTTATCATTGGAGGCGATATGACCGGTTTCTGCCCCGGTGGTACTGGCGCGCCTGCTTGCTACGCAGGACCCAAGTGGACTCCTAATGACCCAATGTTCTTCCTTCACCATGCTGTGAGGCCTGCTCCATCTTCGTCCTCCTCGATCTCTGCGGCTAACCCGCTCTCGCTCTAGATGATCGACAGGCTCTGGGCAGGATGGCAACTCGCGGCACAGCAGAACGCTCTCTCGTTTTCTGGGGGATCAGTTCAGGCTCGCCAGACGTTCGCGATTTACCAAGCCTTCCCCAACGGTGGACCCCCCTTCCTCGGCGTGAGTCTAACCTACCCCGATTCTTACCGTTACTGATCATTTGTTGCGTAGCTCGACTCCGTGTTGCCGAGTGACGGGTTGTGGGAGGACGTGAAAGTCATCGACGTAATGGATACGAAGAGTGAAACTCTCTGCTATACCTACGAATGATTCGGCACACGGCTGCCAAGATCACAATCCCCCCTTAGCACTTGCCCACGATCCGGACACCGTTCTTTGATACCCCCATCCCCTTCCGACTACACACCCATACTAGTGCTCGATCACCCCTAATTTGCGCACCTGGCACCCATAGACTACAGCACTACATATAATACCATTCGTTCGTTCAGCTCTCGGGGCAGCTCGGTTACGACCTGTTGTAATCGTGGGAAATCACTCGGTCGGTGTCGCCGCCGGACTTCGTACCACGCTGCCCACACCCTCCCCCCTGGCCCATTTTCTCTCTCCTGGAGAGTGGGACCGTTCCGGTGGCCTAGGCTCGTCCGCACCCACCCCTTTTCCGTGGATGCAGGACTGGCTGACCACTCGTAAAGCTACTTATCAGCGGAACCATTGGTAAAAAAAAACCGGCATCACGGTTGCGCTTGAAATCGGTGCCGGGGGAGGGAGCTCGACGCGCACCAAAGCCCTCACGGAATCCGGGCATCCAATCCCGGTCGTTCCATGATACCTATCACTATATCACGGTTAGAGGTCGCTTGTGCATAAGCCAAGAGTGAGAGCCGTATAGTCTCCGGCGACAGCGGAGAGTTAGCTGCAAGGTATGGATTCAAGCAACCAGCCCGGATGTTAGGAAGGAGTTGTATTCATAAGGTTTCGTGCCTTTCCGGGGGTGGAAAGTTTCTCTCCGCGTTGGCCTCGAAATAAACTGATAGTTTCCCCACAGGACCCCACGCGTTAGACAGCACAGAATCTCTGTCGCACTAAACCGACTTCCTCCATAGCCAACTTTCCAAAGGGGTGACCCTCGATATCGGAGGGTGCGGACCACGAAGACATCGAGGAACGCAGGGGGTCTTTCAATGGGACTACAATCAGGTCAGATCTGAGCTTCCCAAACCACGAGCACTTGCGACGGTCCTACTGCACTTGCGGATTGTTACTTACTCGTTCACACTCCAGGAGTTGTTCGACAGATCCGTTGCCTGCCGCCCGCGGTGTTGGTCGAGGAGGTATGCCCTCTGGAGAATCACGTTGGGGGAGCGGGTGGCATGGTGGCTGAGGTGGGCTCTGGCTCACGCCACTTTCGACTCATCACCGCACTCTATTGTTCCCTTACGTAACATAGTGAGGCCCGCTCTCCCACCGCCACAATCACAATGGGGGACGTTGAGAAAGCCTTGGGTTTCGCGGTCCGCGACTTATCCGACAAGAACTACGCACAATCCCTTACCTTTTGTCGCTTTTGGCTCGGAATCGGACAAACTTATCACCAAACCTCTCCTGACCAGATCTTTGACGCAATCTGGAACAACAGAGCGGGGAGCTCGTTCAGCCCCTCCGGAGGGCGCAGTGAACTCATCCACCCAGTTGCTCGCTTGATCATTCGTCTTGCGAGCGATGTAGAGTCGGATCACACCATTGCGCCGCAAACGCCCGGGCTGCAAGGTCGCCTCTGCACGAGATCCCTCGGAGAATTCTTCGCCAAGAATTTGGAAACCGTGTGGTACAAAATGAACCGTTACGGTAACGAAGCCCCGGACGGTTTTTTCGCAGACGCCAACCTAATCGCACACTGGGTCAACCTCGGATACGTGGAGGAAGCTGCGATCCGTGATCACATCCT
>Ga0307509_10011439_pt1 | contig 10743 bp, 7 predicted proteins | sample 10_EM_MG_FD_202245 | JGI IMG/M metagenome (GOLD analysis project Ga0307509, IMG submission 202245) | Populus trichocarpa ectomycorrhiza microbial communities from riparian zone in the Pacific Northwest, United States - 10_EM | ecosystem: Host-associated > Plants > Roots > Unclassified | place...
CAACCGCGAAGGCGCGTCCGGCGCGGTGAGGTCGAGCTGGATCGCCCGGCCGCGCACGTCGTTGGCCACCCCGGCGAGCGCGTCCCCGGCGGCCGGCACGTCCAGCGCGATCACCTCGGCGCCGTCCCGGGCGAGCACCCGGGCGATGGCCGCGCCGATGCCCCGGGCCGCGCCGGTGACCAGCGCGGTCTTCCCGGCGAGCGGGTGATCCCAGTCGGCCGGGGCCGGCGCGCTGCCCGCGCCGATCCGGATCACCTGGCCCGACACGTACGCGGAACGGCCGCTGAGCAGGAAGCGCAAGGTGGACTCGACGGCTTGCTCGCCACCTGGCTCGACATGGACCAGCTGGGCGGTGATGCCGCGGCCGAACTCCTTGCCGATGCTGCGGGTCAGGCCCTCGAGGGCGCGCTGCGCGGTGGCCTCGCGCGGGGTCGCCGCCGACGAGGGCGGGGTGCCCAGCACGATGACCCGCCCCGAACCGCGCAGCGAGCGCGCGGCCGGGTGGAAGTAGTCGTAGAGCGCGCGCAGCCCGGTCGAGTCGGTGATCCCGGTGGCGTCGAAGACGAGCGCGCCGTACCGCGTCTGCTCGTCGAGGTCGGCGGCGGTATCGACGCCGGCCGACGAGGCCAGCTTGCCGACGATCTCAAAAAGCCGGCCGCCGGGCGCCGCGCCGAGCAGCACCGGGCCGTTCGTCAGCGGGTCGCCGACCTGGTAGCGCCGCAGGCGGGGCGGATCGGGCAGTCCGAGCCGCTTGACGACGCCCCGGCCCACTCCGGAGTTCGCGAAGGTCGCGTACCTGTCTCCCATGCGCGTAGCCTACTCGCCAGTAGGGATAGCTCGTACAGCTCGTAAAGCTCGTGAGGCTCGTGAAGGAGATTGCCGTGCAGAGCGTGCGCCGCGTCGCCGTGCTGGGTGGAAACCGGATCCCGTTCGCCCGGTCGAACAGCAAGTACGCCGAGGCCTCGAACCAGGACATGCTGACCGCCGCGCTGGACGGCCTGGTCGCCCGGTTCGGCCTGGCGACCGAGCGGCTCGGCGAGGTGGTGGCCGGCGCCGTGCTCAAGCACTCCCGCGACTTCAACCTCACCCGGGAGACCGTGCTCGGCTCCCGGCTCGACCCGCGCACCCCCGCGTACGACATCCAGCAGGCCTGCGGCACCGGCCTGGAGGCGGCGATCCTGGTCGCCAACAAGATCGCGCTGGGCCAGATCGACGCCGGCGTGTCCGGCGGCGTGGACACCACCTCCGACGCGCCGCTGCAGCTCAACGAGGACATGCGCCGCGCGCTGCTCGCGCTCAACCGGGCCCGTACGCTGCAAGATCGGTTGAAGGCGGTAGCCCGGTTGCGTCCGCAGCAGGCGTTCCTGCCGGCGGTTCCGCGCAACGCCGAGCCGCGCACCGGGCTGTCGATGGGGGACCACGCCGCGATCACCGCGCTGAAGTGGGGCATCACCCGCCAGGATCAGGACGGACTCGCACTCGCATCACACCAGCGCCTGGCCGCGGCGTACGCGGACGGCTTCTTTGATGATCTTGTGACGCCCTATCTGGGGCTCACCCAGGATCAGAACCTGCGCGCCGACACGACGATCGAGAAGCTCGCCAAGCTCAAGCCGGTCTTCGGCACGGAGGAGGCGACGATGACCGCGGGCAACTCGTCGCCGCTGACCGACGGCGCCTCGACCGTGCTGCTGGCGAGCGAGGAGTGGGCGGCGGCGCGGCAGCTGCCGGTGCAGGCCTGGTTCGTCGACGCCGAGGACGCCGCGGTCGACTTCGTGCACGGCGAGGAGGGGCTGCTGATGGCCCCGGCGTACGCGGTACCCAGGCTTTTGGCCCGTAACGGGCTGACCCTGCAGGACTTCGACTTCTACGAGATCCACGAGGCGTTCGCGTCGCAGGTGCTGGCCACCCTCGCGGCCTGGGAGTCGCCGTCGTTCTGCAAGGAGAAGCTCGGCCTGGACGCGCCGCTCGGCTCGATCGACCGGGCCAGGCTCAACGTCCACGGCTCCTCGCTCGCCGCCGGCCACCCGTTCGCGGCCACCGGCGGCCGGATCGTCGCCACCCTCGCCAAGCTGCTGGCCGAGAAGGGCGCGGGCCGCGGCCTGATCTCGATCTGCGCGGCCGGCGGTCAGGGCGTGGTGGCCATCCTGGAGCGCTGAAGGTGGGTCGCGAACTCGGCCGGCGGCACCGGCTTGCCGAACAGGTAGCCCTGCAGCAGCGGGCAGCCGGCCTCGCGCAACGCGTGCCAGTCGGCCTCCTCCTCGACGCCCTCGGCCACCGCCGACATGCCCAGCGACCCGGCCAGCCAGAGCACGGCCCGGATGATCGAGGTCTTGCGCGGGTCGGCGGACAGCCCGGCCACGAACGAGCGGTCCAGCTTCACGATGTCCGCGGGGACCGACTGCAGCCAGGTCAGCGAGCTGTAGCCGGTGCCGAAGTCGTCGAGCGCGATGCGTACGCCCAGGGCCTTGATCGCCTCCAGGCGCTCCTGGACGTCGACCGAGGAGGCCAGCAGCGCGGTCTCGGTGATCTCCAGGACCAGCCGTTTCGGATCGAGCTCCGGGTGGTCCGCGAGCAGTCCGGCGAGCAGCGGCACGACGTCCGGCTCGGCCAGCTGGCGCGGGCTCACGTTGACCGACACGTACCGCAGGCCGTCGCGCCACGCGAGTAGGTGCCGCAGCGCCTCGATCAGCACGTGCTCGCCGAGCGGCACGATCAGCCCGGTCTCCTCGGCGGCCGGCACGAACGTGACCGGACCGTGGATCACGCCGTCGGGCGTACGCATCCGGACCAGCGCCTCGGCGCCCATGATCTCGCCGGTCGACGCCGAGACGATCGGCTGGAACCAGACCGGCAGCGTCTCCCGGCGGTCGCCGTTGAGCGCCTCGCGCAGCAGCTTCTCGGCCACGATCCGGTCCTGCACGGCGACCCGCATCTGGTCGCTGAAGATCTTCATCCGGTTGCCGCCGCCGCGCTTGGCCGCGTACATGGCGGTGTCCGCGGAGAGCACCGCGTCCTCCGCCTGGCTCGCATCGCCCGCCACGGCCAGGCCCACGCTCGCCGACAGGGCCAGCACGTGCCCGTCGACCGGCGTCGGCTCGGCCAGCTCGGCGACGATCGCGTGGCCCAGCGGCGCGCCCGCCTCGAGGCCGCCCGGCAGCGCCACCACGAACTCGTCGCCGCCGAAGCGGGCCAGCAGCGCGCCGCGCGGCACCAGCCCGTGCAGCCGGGCCGCGATCGAGCGCAGCACCAGGTCGCCGGCCGCGTGCCCGGAGCCGTCGTTGACCGACTTGAACCGGTCCACGTCCAGGTAGAGGACGCTCGCCGGGCCCCGCAGCTCCGCCATCATGGCCGCGAGTTCCTGGTCGAACCCCTCGCGGGACAGCAACCCGGTCAGCGCGTCGTGCCGAACCTGGCGGCGCAGCTCGTCCTCGTGCCGCCGGGTGGCGGTCACGTCGATGCAGTGCGCGACGATCAGCCGCAGGCGGCCGTCCTTGTCGTGCAGCGCGGTGCCGTGCACCTCCACCCATATGGTCGAGCCGTCGTCGTGGCGCCGGTAGGCGCGGGTCTGCGGCTTCGAGCGGCCGGCGACCATCTCCTCGAAGAGCGGCGGCAGCGCCTCGATAGCGGTGATCGGCAGGTCCCGGACGGTGTAGCCGGGCGGCAGGTCCTCGGGCAGGCCCAGCCACGCCCGGTAGGCCGCGTTGACGCGCAGCAGGCGTCCGTCCGGCGCGAACATCGCCATCGGCAGCGGCGTCTCGTCGAAGGCGATGCCCAGCTGGGCCTGGCTGTCGTCCAGGTTCTCCTGGGCCCGGCGCTCCTCGGCCGCGGTCAGGTGCCAGCCGACCACCTGGAACGCCGAGCAGAGCAGCACCGCCACGCCGTGCAGCAGCGCCCACAGCAGCGGGTGGAGCTGGGAGCCCTGGTGGTTGTGGTCGAAGGTGCGGTCGTTGAGGAACGTGCCGAAGACCCCGTGGTGCAGCGTCGTGGCGACCAGGAACATCCCGAACGGCGCCCAGTCCCGGTAGAGGGCGAGCGCGGCCACCGCGATGAAGAAGGTGAAGTGCGCCTCGGTGAGGCCGTGGCACATCGCCACGAAGCCGCCGCAGGCCGCGGTGAGGCCGAGCGCGACCGCGATCGAGGGCAGCCGGCGGCCGGGCAGCCGGGCCGCGGCGACCACGCAGGGCAGCACCAGCAGCACGGTGGCCAGCCAGGAGCGGGTCAGGCCGTCGTCGCTGAACGCGCCGAAAATGGTTAGACCGATGACGGTGGCGGCGAGCAGCATGGTCAGCAGCCGATGGCGGCGAGCCCAGTCCTCGTCGGCGAGCCGGCCCGCGTTGCGCAGCCAGCCCAGTCTTCCGGTCGTCACGTCCTTTTGATCGGCGCGACACCCGTGCGGATCAGGATCTGGACGGGTGCGGGTGGGTTGCCTCACATTTCGATACGGAGACGTTCCGTTTCGCTTCCGGGCGGCCTAAGGTTCTCTTCGGATACGGAACCGTCTCGTTTCGAAATTGCGGGGAACCACATGGACACTCCTGCCGCTTTGCAAACCGGCCACCCGAGGCGCTGGGTCATTCTCGGCGTCCTGGTGATCAGCCTGCTCGTGGTCGTGCTCGACAACACGGTGCTCAACGTCGCCTTGCGCACCATCGCCGACCCGGTGCACGGACTGGGCGCCACCCAGAGCCAGCTCGAGTGGGCCATCAACTCGTACACCCTGGTCTTCGCCGGCCTGCTCTTCACCGCCGGCATCCTGGCCGACCGGCTCGGCCGCCGGATCACCCTGATCACCGGCCTCGCCCTCTTCGGCATCGCCTCTCTTGCTTCCGCGTACGCGGACTCCGCCGGCCAGTTGATCGGCGCCCGCGCCCTGATGGGCCTCGGCGCCGCGGCCGTCATGCCGGCCACGCTGTCGATCATCGCGAACGTCTTCTCGCCCGCCGAACGGGGCCGCGCCATCGGCGTGTGGGCCGGCGCGGTCGGCCTCGGCGTCGCGATCGGCCCGATCGTCGGCGGCCTGCTCCTCGAGCACTTCTGGTGGGGCTCGGTCTTCCTGATCAACGTGCCGATCGTGGTGGTCGGCATCGTCCTCGGGCTGGTCATCATCCCGGAGTCGCGCGACCCCAAGCCGGGCCGCATCGACGTGGTCGGCGTGCTCCTGTCGATCGTCGGCATCGGCCTGCTCACCTACGGCGTGATCAAGGGCGGCGAGGACGGCTTCGGCGACACCCTCGCCTGGTCCGCGCTGGCCGCCTCGGTCGTCGTGCTGGCCGGCTTCGTCGCCTGGGAGCGGCGCGTCGCGTTCCCGTCGCTGGACGTGCGCCTGTTCAAGAACAAGACGTTCGCGGCCTCGACCGGCATGATCGGCCTGGTCTTCTTCGCGGCCATGGGCGCCATGTTCTTCGGCGCCTTCTACCTCCAGCTGGTCCGCGGCTACGGCCCGCTCGCCTCCGGCGCGCTGTTCGTCCCGTTCGCGGTCGCCCAGATGGTGTTCGCCCCGCGCAGCGCCGCGATGGTCAAGCGGTTCGGCCCCAAGGCGGTCAGCACCGTCGGCCTGCTGCTGGTCGCGGTCGGCCTGACGAGCTGGCTGTTCATCGGCGCCACCACGCCGATCTGGATCGTCGGCGCGGCGTTCTTCATGATGGGCGTCGGGATGGCCAACGTGATGCCGTCGGCCACCGAGTCGATCATGGCGTCGCTGCCCCGGGAGAAGGCCGGTGTCGGCTCCGCGGTCAGCAACACCATCCGTCAGCTCGGCGGCGCGCTCGGCGTGGCCGCGCTCGGCGCGATCCTCTCCTCGGTCTACCGCGACCACCTCGGCAACGCCACCGACGGCCTGCCGGCCGGCGCGGCGAACGCGGCCCACGAGTCGATCTCCGGGGCGTACGCGGTGGCCGAGAAGGCCGGCGCCGCCGGTCCGGCCCTGATCCAGAGCGCCAACGACTCGTTCCTCACCGCCATGCACTACGCCTCGATCGGCAGCGTGATCGTCGCCCTGCTGGGTGCGGTCGTCGCGCTGCTCTGGCTGCCCGGCAAGCGTCCGGCCACCGCGCCCACCGCAACCTCGGCCGAGGGTCTGGCCGAGGAGCAGGGCGTGGAACTGGTCGAGGCGTGACCCTTAAGTAACAATGAACGCCATGACCACGGCTGTTAACGAGACCGGCCAGGACCGCAAGGCTCCTGGCCGGCCCCGTAGCGCACAGGCCGACGAAGCCATCCTCGACGCGGTGCTCGAGCTGCTCAGCGGCGGGCACAGCGTCGCCGCCATCTCGATCGAGGCGGTGGCGTCGAAGGCCGGGGTCGGCAAGGCGACGATCTACCGCCGCTGGCCGAACAAGGAAGCGTTGATCATCGACGCGGTGGCCTCGATGAAGGGGCCGCTCCCGGTCCCGGTCGGCGAGTCGGTCCGCGACGACCTGGTGATGCTGCTCAAGGCGTCGCGCACCGGCCGGTCGCTCCGGTTCGGCCAGGCCACGGTGTGCCTGATGCCGGAATTCCTGAAGGATGAGGGCCTGCACGACAGGTGGCGGGCGGTCATGGAGCCGCGCCGCGACGTGATGCGTGAGGTGTTGCGGCGTGGGATGGCCACCGGCGAGCTGCGGGCCGATCTCGATATCGAGCTGTCGGTGCTGATGCTCAACGGCCCGTCGATGATGCAGAACATGTTCCAGTGGAACATGGCGGTGCCGGCCGAGGGGTTCCATGAGGCGCTGGTGGAGGCGTTCCTGCGGGGCGCGGCGGCCTGAACCTATGTTGACTGCATGTTGATTTGTTGACTTGACTTGATTGGCCCCATCAACACGTCAACATATGCAGTCAACATAGTCGACGACGTCCGGCTTGCTTCTCGCCCAACGTGTCAACGTAGGGCGGCTTGCTTCTCGCCCAACGTGTCAACGTAGGGCGGCTTGCTCTCGCCCAACGTGTCAACGTAGTGCGGCTTGCTTCTCGCCTCGGATCGCTACGCGTGCCACCGCATTGCGGAGCGCGATGCCCGGCCTGGTGCTGGGCACGACCATTGCGGCGGCGACGCGGGCATTTCGGCCTTTCGGGTCGGTGCGGCGGCGGTGTTCCGCCTCGTAGCGCTTCAGCGCCGTCGCCGGATCGCCCCCCCCCCCCCATCCCCCCCCCCACCCCCCCCCCCAGGCCCCACCCCCCCCCCACGCCCCGCAGACCCCCCCCCCCCATGCCCCCGCCCATGCCCCCGCCCTTGCCCATGCCCCCGCCCTTGCCCGTGCTTCCGCCCCTGCCCTCGGCCGCGCCCTCGCTCAGCGCGTTCGCGAGCGTCTGCGCGCCGGCCATCGCCATGCTCGACCCGTCGCCGAACAGCGACACCGACGCCGCCGCGTCCCCCAGGAGCGTGACCCGCCCGTTCGTCCAGCTCGGCAGCACCACCTTGCTGACGCTGTCGAAGTAGAGGTCCTCCGCCGTTCGGACCCGCTCCAGATACTCCGGAACAAGCCAATTCCGATCATTTGCGTACGCCTGGAGCAGCACCCGCTTGTGCAGTGCGACATCCCGATGGTCGAACCCGGGGATGGCCGCGCCCCGGAAGATGAACGCCAGCAACGCGTGGTCCCGGGACGGATGCACGGAGATCAACCGGCCGGGCGTGTTGTACATCAGCGCCTCGCCGGGATGGTCGACCGGCTCGCCGAGCGGGGTGGTCGCGACGTAGACGCCCAGGTGCCGGACGAACTGCTCCTCGGGGCCGAACGCGATCCGCCGCACCGCCGAGTGCAGCCCGTCGGCCCCGACCACCAGGTCGAACCGGCGTGGGGCGGACCGCTCGAAGACGACGTCGACGCCGTCCGGGTCCTGGGTCAAGCCGGTGACGGTGTCGTCGAACACGAACTCCGCGTGGTCGCGGGCCGCCGCGTACAGGATGGTGGCGAGATCGGCCCTCGGCACCTCGATCTCCTCGGTACCGGCCGCGCTGCGGCCGGCCGGCATCGGCAGGCGCCGCCCGCGCCGGCCATGTGAGTCGATCAACCGCATCGCGGTGACCGTGGTCGCGGCCTCGCGCAGGGCCGGGATGACGCCCATCTGCTCGGCGACCGGCAGGGCCGGACCGCGCACGTCGACCGGATTGCCGCTCGAGCGCTGACCTTGCGCCCGCTCCACGACCGTCGGCTGGAAGCCCGCGCGGGCCAGCCAGTAGGCCAGGGTCGGGCCGGCCACGCCGGCCCCCACGATGAGTACGTTTCGCATGCCTTCTCCTCGCGTGCTTTCTCCTCGCGTGCCTTCTCCTTGCATGCTTTGACGGTAACTGCATCTAATGCAGAAATGCAACGAGTGCCGACTTGCCATGTGTGCCGTAGGATGTGGGTCGTGTCACTGCGTGAACGGAAACGGGCCCGGACCCGGCAGGCCCTCGTCGACGCCGCCGTCGACCTCTTCGAGCGGAACGGGTACGAGGGGACGACGGTCGCCGACATCGCTGCCGCCGCCGAGATCGGGACCAGGACCTTCTTCAGCTACTTCCCGAGCAAGGAGGAGGTCCTCTTCCCCGAGGCCGACGCGCGGGTGCGGGCCACGCTCGCGGCGATCGACAACCGGTCGCCGTCGGAGGGGCCGGCCGAGGTGCTGGTGCGAGCGCTGCGCGAGGTGACCGCCGAGAGTTCGGAGCTCACGGGGCGGACGGCGCGGCTGCGGATGCGGCTGATGCGAGAGGTTCCGGCGATCCTGGGGCGCGGGCTGCAGATCCAGCTGGCGGGGCAGCGGCAGATCGCCCGCCACCTGCGGGCGGCGTATCCGGCGACGCTCGACGCGGTGTCGGCGGCGGCCCTGGCGGGGGCGTTGACCGGGGCGGTCACCGGGGCTTTGCTGGCCCTTTTCGAAGATCCATCCCGGCCGGACGATCCGGCCGCGTTGAAGTTGGCCGTCGAGCGGGCGACCGAGATCGCGCTCGCACCCTGGAGGGAGCCGCATGACTGAGCCGTTCGAGACTCTGGCCGTGGAGGGGGCGCCGGTGGTCGCCGCGCCGGACGGTTCGGCGGTGCGGCCGTTGTGCGTCGTGCCCGGGGCCGGCAGCTTCGCGCACTTCAGCCTGGAGCCGGGCGAGGTGGCGCGGGCCGTCGTGCACGCGACCGTCCAGGAGATCTGGTACGTCGTGGGCGGCGACGGCGCGATGTGGCGGCGGTCAGGATCGATCACGGAGACGGTCGCGCTCCGGCCGGGGGTCTGCCTGACGATCCCGGTCGGGACGGCTTTCCAGTTCCGCGCGGGGGAGTCGCGGCTGGAGGTGGTCGCCGCGACGATGCCGCCGTGGCCGGTCGAGAGCGACACCGAGGCGACGCCGGTCGACGGGCCCTGGGCGCCGACGGTCTAGCCTCTTTTCCTTTTCATCGAGGCGGGTCTATGCTGACGCCGCGAGGCCTGGGAGCGCTCCCAGTCGCGGTGCCGCCATCCACCGGGCGGCCGTCCGAAGGAGAACCCGCCATGGTCCGTCGTCGATATCGCCGTCTCGCGGTGGCGGTCGCGGCCGCCGCCGCGCTCGTGCTGCTCGCGTTCCCGTTCCAGATGCCGGCCAGCGCCGCCACCGTCACCGGCAACGCCACGTACTTCGATGCGCTGGGCTCGCCGTACGGTGGCTGCGGTCTGCCCCAGGCTCAGCTGGACTCGCCGGACTTCGTCGCGCTGAACGTCTACAACACGCCGGGGGACTACAACTTCTACCCGCGGCCGGTGACCGACGCATCCAAGGTCGGCCAGTGGAACAACGGCCTGAACTGCGGCCGGTACGTGCAGGTGACGATCGGCGACTACTGCACCGGCGTGAACGACGGCGCGCAGAACCAGGCGTTCTGCCGCAACGGGTCATGGACGGGCGACGCCTACAACGGCGCGACCCTGACGATGATCGTCGCGGACAGCTGCGGCGACTCGAACGCCTGGTGCCGAGACGACCCGTACCACCTGGATCTGGCCAAGGACTCGCTGAACAGGTTCGCGCTGAACGGCGCCGCGGTCGGCGACATGTATCCGAACCATTGGAACAACCGGCACATCAGCTGGCAGTACGTGGCCGCCCCGAACTACACCGGCGACATCAAGATCGGGTTCCTGCAGGGTGCGCAGGCGTACTGGCCGGCGATCGCCGTGTCGCACCTGGCGAACGGCATCCACTCGGTCGAGTACTACTCCGGCGGCACCTGGCAGACCGCGAAGATGAACAGCGACATGGGCCAGTCCTCCATCATCGCCGGCCTGACCTCGGGAGCGACAACCTTCCAGATCCGCGTACGCGACGTGAACGACCAGCTCATCAACGGCGGGCGGGTGTACAGCTTCTCGCTTCCGTCCGCATGTGGAACCCAGTGCTCGCCGGCGTACACGGCCACGACGTACACAACGAGCGGCGGCAGCACGCCCCCGACGACCCCGCCCACCACGACGCCGACCACCCCGCCGACGACGATGCCGACCACCCCGCCGACGACCGCTCCGACCACGCCGCCCACGACTTCGCCGACCAGCGCGCCGGCCGGCTCGTGCAGCGCGTCCTCGGCCGTGGTGGGCTCCTGGTCGGGCGGCTTCCAGAGCACGGTCACGGTGAAGGCCGGCAACGCGCCGATCACCGGCTGGACCGCCAAGTGGACCTTCACCAACGGCGAACAGGTGACCCAACTCTGGAACGGCACTTACACCACCAGTGGCTCCACGGTCACCGTCCACAACGCGTCGTACAACGGCTCGGTGGCCGCCAACGCCTCTACCACGTTCGGCTACACCGGCTCC
>Ga0307509_10011440_pt1 | contig 10741 bp, 8 predicted proteins | sample 10_EM_MG_FD_202245 | JGI IMG/M metagenome (GOLD analysis project Ga0307509, IMG submission 202245) | Populus trichocarpa ectomycorrhiza microbial communities from riparian zone in the Pacific Northwest, United States - 10_EM | ecosystem: Host-associated > Plants > Roots > Unclassified | place...
GCGGACTGCACGATCCTGCTCGCGCTCAAGGGCTTCGCGCAGTGGTCGACGTTCCCACTGGTCCGCAAGTACCTCGCCGGCGCGACGTCGTCGTCGGTCGCCGAGGCCCGGCTCGCGAAGGAAGAGCTCGGCGGTCAGGTCCACGCGTACGCGCCGGCGTACTCCGATAGCGAGATGGCGGAGCTGGTGACGCTCGCCGATCACATCGTGTTGAACTCGCCGGCGCAGTGGCGCCGCCATCGCGCGGCGATCGAGCGCGCCGGGCGATCGGCGGGCCTGCGCGTGAACCACGAGCATCAAGAGGTCGAGGTCGCGCTCTACGACCCCGCCGGCGCGTGCTCGCGACTCGGCACGACGCGCGCGAACCTGCGCGCCGAAGATCTCGACGGGCTCGACGGACTGCATTTCCATACGCTGTGTCAGACCAACAGCGACGCGCTCGAGCGCGCGGTCGGCGCGTTCGAGCAGAAGTTCGGCGAGTTCATCCCGCAGATGAAGTGGGTCAACTTCGGCGGCGGCCATCACATCACGCGCCCCGACTACGATGTCGAGCGGCTCGTGCGCGTGCTCGTCGCGTTCCGCAAGAAGTGGAACGTCCCGATCTACCTCGAGCCCGGCGAGGCCGTCGCGCTCGGCGCCGGCGTGCTCGTCACGCAGGTGATGGACACGTTCCGCAACGGGATGGAGATCGCGATCCTCGATACGTCCGCGACCGCGCACATGCCCGACGTGCTCGAGATGCCGTACCGGCCGGTGATCGTGGGCGCGGGCGATCCGGGCGCGAAGCCGCACACGTATCGCCTCGGCGGGATGACGTGCCTCGCCGGCGACGTGATCGGCGACTACTCGTTCGACCGGCCGCTCGCGATCGGCGACAAGCTCGTGTTCCTCGACATGGCGCACTACACGATGGTGAAGACGACGACGTTCAACGGCGTCCGGCTCCCGTCGATCGCGACCCATGACCGCGGGGCGATCACCGTCCACAAGCGGTTCGGCTATCGCGACTACCGCGACCGGCTATCGTAGTCCGGCCGAGCGCCGGACGAGATTGTCCGGGCGGCGGACGCTCCGGACAGACACGCGCGCGATCACGCGGCGTTAGCCGTGGCACGTGCGCTGCTAGATGCCGGGCGCATGAAGAACAACAAGAAGCCCGAAACGATCGCCGAGCACTTTTCCGCGTTCGCGCGTGCGGTCGAGAAGCTGCTGCGGGGGCGCTGTTGCGACTGCGAGCTGCCTGGTGTGGAGGTGATGCTCGAACGCACACGCGCCGACTTCGCTGCAGCGTCGCCGCACCTCGCACAGATGGAACGCGGCGCGACGCGCGCCGAGCTCTGCGAGCTCCAGCAGGTGCTCATCGACAGGGCGCAGCGCTCGGTGCTCGCGATCGCGGTCGCGGTCGCGAACGTGATCGGAATGTGGCTCGGCCAGCCCGATCGGATCGACGATGGCCGAGCGATCGCATTCGAGATCCTGAGGAGGTTCGAGCCGTTTGTCGTCGAGGACGACGTGCGCGCGCAGGACGCCTTCATGGCGTCGTCGTGGAGCTGCCACGACGAAATGGCCGGCGTCCATGCGAGCTAGCCATGCTAACGTCGAGCGGATGGTGCAGGTCGAAACAGTCGGTAGCGGCGTCATACTCATGCACGGCGTGTCGTGGGACACGTATCAGCAACTCGACACCGACCGCGGCGACAACAAGAAGTGGCCACGCCTCGCGTATCTCGACGGAGAGCTCGAGATCATGAGTCCGGTCGGCTTCGCACACGAGCTGCGCAAGAAGATGCTCGCGCGGCTGCTGGAGATGTACGCGCTCGAGCGCGACATCGAGCTCAACGGGTTCGGAAACACGACGTTCGCGGACCGAGCGCACGAGTGCGGGCTCGAGCCCGACGAGTGTTACTACATCGGCGAATGCGATCCGACAAAGGAGCCGCCGCACCTCGCGATCGAGGTGTCCTTCACGAGCGGTGGGGTCGACAAACTCGAGATCTATCGCCGCCTCGGAGCACGTGAGGTCTGGTTCTGGATCCACAACCAGATCGACGTCTATTCGCTAGCGCGGAACAGTTACCAGAAGAGGCTCGCGAGCAAAGTCCTTCCGGACCTCGATCTGGCCGACCTCAGTGTGCGCGTTGCGAAGGCTGATTTCGACAAGCAGACCCAAGCGGTCCGCGCGTATCGCGAGTCACTGCGCCGCGCGCGGTAGCTGCACCGTGAACACGGTGGTGCCGTCGCTCGAGTCGACCGCGATCGTGCCGGCGTGCGCGACGACGATCTGGCGCGCGATGTAGAGCCCGAGTCCGAGGCCCTTACCCGGGCGGAGGCCGTCGGGGCCGCGCGTGAACGGCTCGAACAGGCGCTCGCGCTCGGCGGCGGCGAGCGTCGCACCGCGATTCGTGACCGCGAGCGAGACCGTGCTCGCGACGCCGCTGACACCGAGCTCGACGGGCGTATCGGGCGCGCCGTGGACGAGCGCATTGCCGACGAGGTTCGAGACGACCTGCGCGAGCCGGGCCTGGTCCCACTCACCGCGCACGTCGCCGTCGGTAGCGAGCGCGATCTGGCGGCCCGGCGCGGCCGCGAGCGCCTCGTCGATCACGGACGTGCAGAGCTCGTCGAGCGCCATCGCGTGGCGCTTGATCGGAAAGCCGCCGTGGCGCGCGCGCGTGAAGTCGAGGACCGTCTGGATCATCTCGCCCATCCGGCGCGCGGCCTTGTCGATGTGAGCGAGGCCCTTCCTCGCCTGCGCGGACAGCGCCGGATCGAGGTCGAGCAGGCCGACCACGCCCTGGATCGCACCGACGGGGTTGCGGAGATCGTGGCCGAGGATGCCCATCATCGTCTCGCGATAGACGAGCGCGAGCGCGAGCTCCTCCTCGGCGCGTTTCGGATCGGTGATGTCGACCGACGAGCCGACGAGGCCGACGATCTCGCCACTCGCGTCGCGCCGCGGCTCGAACGCGAGGAACAGCACGCGCTTCACGCCGCCGATCTCGAGGTGCGCCTCGAACACGCGGCCCTTCCCGGTCGCGATCACGTCGGCGAGGATGGCATCGAGCTTCGCGCCCTCGGCGGGAGACATCAGCTCGGCGAGCCTGCGGCCGATCATCGAGCCGGCGCGGCGTTCGAGCTGCGAGTTGTAGATCCACAGCATCGTGCCGTTGGGCTCGGCCTCGTACAGCGAGATCGTCGAGCTCCGGATCGCGATCCGGAACCGCTCGAGCTCGAGGCGGTGTGGCGCGAGTGCGCGGGCCCGCTGATCGACGAACCACGTGGTGAGCCGGCGTGCGTCGGCCGGTGCGAGCGCGATGCCGCGCGCTTCGAGATGATCGAACACGCGAGCGCGCAGCTCCTCGAGCTGATCGACCGTCGCGTCGCACGCGGCGTCTGCGATCAAAGCGGCGACGGTCGGTGCAAGTGCCGCATCGATGTCGAGCCGATCGAGCTCTAGCCATGCCACGGGCGCAGCATACTACTCGGCGTCGTCGAGATCAGCGTCGGCGCCGGCGAGCCCATACTTGCGCAGCTTGCCCTGTAACGTCGCACGATTGACACCGAGTACGCGCGCGGCGCGACTCCGGTTCCCCCGCGTCTGATCGAGTGTGCGGACGATGATGCCGCGCTCGTACGCGTCCATCCGGACCTTGAGGTCGGCCCGCGGGTTGTCGTCGGTGACATCGCTCGCGGTCGCTGCCTTCACGCGTGTCGCGGTTCCGCCGGGGAGCACGCCGAGATCGAGCTGGTCGTCGACCGACAGGGCGACCGCCGACTCGAGCGCGTTCTTGAGCTCGCGCACGTTGCCCGGCCACGCGTAGCTGGTCAGCCGCTCGAGCAGCGCGGGTGCGAGCTTGAACGGCCCGACGCCGAACCGATGCGCGAACTCGCCGAGGAAGTGGCGCGCGAGCAACGCGATGTCCTCGGGCCGCTCGCGCAGCGCCGGGAGCTGGAGGTGAACGACCTTGAGTCGATAGTAGAGATCCTCGCGGAACTTCCCCTCACCCGCCATCTGCAAGAGGTCGCGGTGGGTCGCGGCGATGATCCGGACGTCGACCTTGATCGGCTGTTCTTCACCGACCGGGCGGACCTCACCCTCCTGCAAGACGCGCAGGAGCTTCGCCTGGATCGCGGGCGGCAGCTCGCCGATCTCGTCGAGCAGGATCGTGCCGCCGTCGGCTTCGCGAAACAGCCCCGGCCGCGCCTTCACGGCGCCGGTGAACGCGCCCTTCGAATGACCGAACAGCTCGGCCTCGGCGAGCTCCGCCGTGACCGTCGCGCAGTTGAAGCGCACGAACGGCTTGTCGGCGCGACGCGACGCCAGGACCAGCGCCTCCGCGATCCGCTCCTTGCCCGTGCCGCTCTCGCCGGTGAGGAGCACGGTGACTTCGCGCGGTGCAACGCGCTGGACCAGCACCGCGAGCTGCTTCATCGCGGTCGAGCCGAACACCAGCTTCTTCGCGAGCGTGAGCTCGCCCTCGAGCTGCTCGACCTTCGCGGTCAGCTCGATCGATTCGATCGCACGGCGCAGCACCGCGAGGATCTCGTCGACCTCGAACGGCTTCTTGAAGTAGTCGAACGCGCCGCCCTTGATCGCCAGGACAGCCTGGCGCTCGGTGCCGTGCGCGGTGACGACGATGACTTTCGGGCGCGGCGCGGTGCGGCGCTGGATCCTCGCGAGCAGCTCGAGGCCATCCATCCGCGGCATGTGGATGTCGGTGACCACGACCTGATAGTCGCTGGCGTCGACCTTCTCGAGCCCCTCGACGCCGTCGCTCGCCTCGTCGACCACCACCCCGAGATGCTCGAGCAGGCCGCGAACCGCGTACCGTACCTGCTCGTCATCGTCGACTACCAAAGCTCGCATGGGGCTGGGCACGAGCACGAAGGGTACCAGGCTACAAGTTGGCCAAACGAGGCACGGTTTTGGCCACCTGTTCGTTTTCCCGGCACCCCGAGCTGCCGAGGTTTCGAACACGTATGAGCGCAAACCGCGCCGCTCCAGGAAGTTCGGAGCTGGCCCGATCGCTGCAAAACGGTCGGCCATCATGACGAACAAGAACCCTTCCATCGTCCTCATCCCTGGTCTCTGGGAGACCTCGCTCGCCTGGGAGAACTGGGTCGAGTACTACAGCGGCCGTGGCTTCGACGTCATCGCGAAGAGCTGGCCCGGCATGGAGGGCAAGTCGATCGCGGAGCTCCGCACCAACACCGAGTCGTACGCGAACCTCGGGATCACCGAGATCGTCGATCACTACGCCGCGCTGATCGAGCGGCTCCAGCAGCCGCCCATCATCATGGGGCACTCGTTCGGCGGCGCGATCACCGAGATCCTGCTCGACCGCGGTCTCGGTGTCGCCGGTGTCGCGATCGCCCCGGCCCCGCTCAAGGGCATCTATGCGCTGCCGTTCTCGTCGCTCAAGTCGTCGTTCCCGGTCCTCAAGAACCCGGCGAACAACCACAAGGCGGTGATGCTCACCCACGACGAGTATCACTACGCGTTCACCAACACGCAGTCGCTCGAGGATTCGAGGGCCGCGTACGATCGCTACGCCGTGCCGGGCCCGGGCCACGTGCTGTTCCAGGCCGCGCTCGCGAACTTCGCGCCGCACGCCGCCGCGCACGTCGACTACAACAACCCGAACCGCGCGCCGCTGCTGCTCGTCGGCGGCAGCCTCGATCACACCGTCCCCGCGAAGGTCGTCAAGAAGACGGCGAAGCTCCAGGACCGCTCCGGCGCGATCACCTACTACAAGGAGTTCACCGGCCGGAACCACTTCACGCTCGGTGCACCGGGCTGGGAGGAGGTCGCCGACTTCGCGATCAACTGGGCCGTGAACCCGGTCGAGATGGACTAGCGGTACGTCGAGGTACCAGCCGGTGACGCGCGCCGGGATGTGGGCGTACCGGTGCGGCCCGGGATTACGCGCGGTTGGCGCGGTACGCCGCTGGCAATACGCCGTCGCGATGCATCGCTTGTGGTTGACGTGCGCGCTCGCGGCCTGCGGTGTCGATTACATGGACACGCCGGACCCGGGCCCGGGATCCGGATCGGCGGTCACCTCGACGCCTTTGATCGCGGGGGACTGGTCCCTTCCGCCGGACTCGGAGAACTACATCTGCGTCCGCAGGACGGTCACCGAGGACACGTACATCAAGACGATCGTCCCGATCGCCCCGCTTGGCACGCATCATTTCGTGCTGATGGTCGGCGATCCGGACGGGCCCGACGGCACCACGACCTGCGACAGCTCGCTCGGGAAGCCGGCGATCTTCGCGTCCGGAGTCGGCGTCGAGCCGCTCGCGATGCCCGACGGGATCGCGGTTCACCTCGCGGCAGGCCAGCAGCTACTGCTCAACCTCCACCTCTTCAACGCGAGCGACGAGCCGCTCACCGGTACCTCGGGGATCGCGATCGAGGCGTCACCGCAGGTCGATGCGGCGCACTCCGCGGGCGTCGTGCTCGCGGGCAAGACGCTCGGGCTCACCGTCGCGACCGGCGTGACCACCCAGGACGCGACCTGCACCACCGCCGCGGGTCAGACCATGTTCGCGATCTCGCCGCACATGCATCTGCTCGGCACCCACCTGAAGGCCGAGTACAACGGCGCGACGCTCTACGACAGCGACTACGCGTTCGACGAGCAGCAGTTCCGCATGATCACGCCGGCGGTGACCACCGCGAACGGCAAGTACCACATCACCTGCACGTACACGAACTACAGCGGCGAGACGATCCACTTCGGCGAGTCGACGACCGACGAGATGTGCTTCGCGATCACATTCGCGTATCCCGCACCGACCCAGAAGACGTGCGGGATCTAGCGCAACAGCACGAGCTCTTCGGCCGTGGTCGGGTGCATGGCGAATGTGCGATCGAAGTCGGCCTTGGTCGCGTTCATCGTGATCGCGATCGCGGCGGCCTGGACGATCTCGGGAGCGTCGAGCCCGACCATGTGGAGGCCGAGCACGCGATCGGTCGTCTTCTCCACGACCAGCTTGATCAACACGTGCTCGTCGCGGCCGGACAGCGAGTACTTCATCGGCCGGAACCGCGCCCGAAAGATCTCGATCTCGCGTCCACCGGCGAGCGCGGCCGGCTCGGTCAACCCGACGGTCGCGGCGGCCGGCTGCGCGAACACGGCGGTGGGGATGTGCTCGTGATGGACGGGCGTGGGCCGGCCACCGAACAGGGTGTCGGCGACGGCGTGGCCTTCACGGATCGCGACGGGCGTCAGCGCGACGCGCGCGGTGACATCGCCGACCGCGAACACGTGCGGGACATTCGTGCGCGAGAAGTCGTCGACGACGATCCCACCCCGCGGATCGACGTGCACGCCGATCTCCTCGAGCCCGAGCCCGGTCGAGCACGGGGCGCGTCCGATCGCGGCCATCGCGACGTCGTACTCGAGCCCTTCGATGCCATCCGCCTCGTGGATCCGGATCCCGTGGTTCGTCAGACCGCGCGCGACCTCGGTCTGGATGTCCGGATCGAAGCTGCGCAGGATCCCGCCGCGGTGCACGAGCGTGACCTGCGACCCGAACCCCGCAAAGATGTGCGCGAATTCGACGCCGATGTACCCGGCGCCCAAGATCGCGATCCGCGGTGGCAACTCGGGGAGGTGAAATGCCTCGTCGGAGGTGATCCACTTGCCGCTGTGCGGCAAGCGCGGCGTGCCGCCGGTCGCGATCAAGATGTTCGCGGCGGTGATCCGCTCGCCGTTCACCTCGACGGTGTGCAAATCCACCACACGTGCCTTGCCCTCGAGCAACCGTGCACCCGCGGCGAGCAGTCGATCCGAGTAGGCCTTCGTCAGGCGCGCGATCTCCTTGTCCTTCAACTCGAGGAAGGTCGGCCAGTCGAACGTCGCATCCGGAATGGTCCAACCTTGTCCCCGCGCATTCACCAGCGCCGAGCGCACTTCGCTTGCGTAGACCATCAGCTTTTTCGGTACGCAGCCGCGCACCACGCACGTGCCACCCCATCGACTCGACTCCGCGATCGCGACGCGAGCTCCGTAGCTTGCCGCCACGCGGGCCGCACGTACGCCGCCCGAACCTCCACCGATCACGAAGAGATCGACGTCGTAGCTGCTCATGTGATGCGCAGTCTACGTCACAGCAGTCAGTCCGAAACAGAACTCGAATTCAATAATGTGTAGACACGCCGGCTGGGGTTGATACCCTTCCCCGGCCATATGGGGGTATCCATGCGCTTCTCGACGATTTTGCTCGCTTCGATTCTCGCGATCACCGGATGCAAGAAGGACGACGGCGGAGATGATCAGGCGACGCCTGACGGTGGCGGGAGCGGGAGCAACAACGCCGGGGCGGCTTTCACCATCACGAGCGAAGACGTGATGATGCCGGCGAACACCGAGAAGACGTACTGCTACTGGTTTCACACGCCGAACACCACGCCGATCGCGGTGAACAAGTGGGTGTCGGACATGACGCCGGGCAGCCACCACATGATCTTGTTCCTCGGTGGCCCGGAGCACGCCGATGGCATCGATCCCACCAACTCGTGCGGCAACGGCACCGGTGCCCAAGGGAATCAGCCGAACTGGACGTTCGCGTCGCAGAGCCCGCATCTCGAGGAGAACCTTCCGGCTGATGACGGTGGCGGCAAGCCGCTCGCGCAGGTCATCCAGCCCAACACCGTCGCTGCGTTCCAGATGCACTATCTGAACGCGACCGATAACCCGCTGACCGCGCACGTCACGCTGTCCGCGTTCAAGCTCGACGATGCGGTGGCGTACACGCGCACCGATGCGTACGTGACGTACCAGTATCAGATCAGCATCCCCGCCGGCGCGACCAACGTGAAGGTTCCGGGCTCGTGCCCGGTCCCCGCCGGCGTGAAGTTCTGGACGGTGTCGACACACGCGCACAAGCAAGCGATCGAGACCCAGGTCGAAGACGGCACGTCGATGATCTTCGACTCGAATGACTGGGAGCACCCTGGATCGAAGGACTGGATGAGCAACCCGTTCTACTCGTTCTCGGGAAAGATGAACTGGGCGTGCACGTACAACAACACGGGCGATAACGCTGCGCACGATATCCAGCAAGGCACGAGCGCCGCGACCGACGAGATGTGCATGGCCACCGGTTACTACTTCCCGGCGACCAAGGCGCAGTTCTGCGTCGCGTTTGGTGCCAGCCAGTGCCAGTGCCTCTAAGCGTCTGAGTTTTTCAGACGGCGAGCCGTCCGGTCCAGCTGGACGGCTTTTCTCTTTTCGGAACCGTGGCGCGAATGGCGGAGGCAACAACACGGATCCAGATCGCCACCACGGGCGACCACCAGTCGGAGTGGCAGGTGGTCAGGAACCGGGCTCTGCCGGTACTTGCCGCCGAACGTGATTGGCCATGCCGGCCGCGAGCGCGCGTCGAGAACGCGCCGTGTGCGGTCGCCGGTCATCGATCACGTTCGCGATCCGGATCTGCTGCGTTTCAACAGTCGCTGCCGCGCTTGCAGGCGTGCGCTCTCACGGCCGCTCGTGGCGGCGCGGAGATCCGTCACCGGCAGCCGAGACCGCCGGAGGCCGCTATCGACGATCAAACGTCGCGCGATCGGCGAAGTGCCTCCCGAAGCAGCTGTTCGAAACGCGCCACGAGCGGTCGGCGATGATCGCTCACGTTCGCGATCCGGATCTGCTGCGTTTCAACATTCGCTGCCGCGCTTGTAGGCGTGCGCTCTCGAGGGCCGGTCGTGGCCACGCGGAGATCCGTCACTGGAAGCAGAGACCGCCGGAGGCCGCTATCGACGTTCAAACGTCGCGCGATCGGCGAAGTGCCTCCCGAAGCAGCTGTTCGAGCGTGAGCTCGGGTGGCCCGTCGGCCAGTGCTAACTCGACCAGTTGCTTCGCGATCGGCCTCGCGAACCCGAGCTGCGCCAAGCCCTGAACGGCATCGATCTTCAGCACGGCCTGTGCGTACTTCGAACCTGGCGGATGGCCCACGTGGGCCGTCGGAGCCTCCGCCGGCTGGTCGATCGCGACGGGCTTCGGTACGCCGGGCGGCCGCGCAACGACCGCCTCATGTCGCCCGCTCGCATGCTCGGCGCGGCCCACGTGGGCCGTCGGCGCCTCTGCTGGCCGAACTGGTGCTGCCGGCCGGTCGATGGCGACGGCGTTCTGCTCGCGGGGCGTGGTCCGCGCAGCGACACCTTCATGACGCGCGCTCGCATGCTCGGGTGCTGCCGGCCGGTCGATGGCGACGGCGTTCTGCGTGGTCCTAGCCGCGACCGCCTCATGGCCCACGTGGGCCATCCGCCTCCATTCGGCGACGAGCTCCGGCGTGATCTCGAGCAGACCGTCATGGTGTGCGCTGTGGTGACCACTACATAAGATCGTGAGGTTGTCCGCCCCGTGACCTCCACCTTCGGAGCGCGGCACGATGTGATGGACGTCCACGTTGCGCGCCGAGCGACACTCGGGGAGGACGCACTTGCCGTGATCACGCCGCAAGACGAAGCGACGCACCCTCGGTGCCACATCCTGTGTCGCCCGACCTGGCTCGCGATCGGACCCGATCCGCTGCGCATCACACTCGGCGATCGCGACGTCGGTCGCGGAGATCGCCACCTCACGGCCAGCAGCCAGCTGCCAGCCCTGGCCGCATGCTTCGCAGACCGTCGTCATCAGCTGATGCCGCGCTCGACCTTGATCCGCGTGCGCGCCCTCGCCGTCGAGGATGGCCGCGCACATCGCCGAGACCAGCGCATCGTCGTCGAGCT
>Ga0307509_10011441_pt1 | contig 10740 bp, 7 predicted proteins | sample 10_EM_MG_FD_202245 | JGI IMG/M metagenome (GOLD analysis project Ga0307509, IMG submission 202245) | Populus trichocarpa ectomycorrhiza microbial communities from riparian zone in the Pacific Northwest, United States - 10_EM | ecosystem: Host-associated > Plants > Roots > Unclassified | place...
AGCTGTATCGTTCAAGAAAATCTTATCCCAGAAGATACGCAAGAGGATGGTGCCAAAACTGTTCTCATTAGAAATTAAATTCGAAAGTGCAATATCATTACTGTTAAATATCCCCAAAACTTGACAAGTCAACATGTTTTTCTTTTGCTTCTTTGTTTACTGATGATTGATGCTGGCCCTTTACCTTACCTGTGTTCATTGGAATCAAGGATTCTGCTAATTAACCTGTCCTCTGTCTTAGGCATTTAACACATGGATGCGGGCCAAAAGAGATTCAAAGCTACAGAAGAGAGTAAAGAAGAAGATAAGAAGAAAATGTCAAAGAAAGAGAAGAAAACGTTGAAGAAGAGAAAGAATAGAAGGTGGAAAAGTGTTCAATTTTATGATTTTTATTCAAGTTATTAACAATGGTCTAACATTTTTAAAAAATAATATAAATACTAAAACTCTAACTATAACAATTAATTAGATTTATAACCCACTAAATAAAATATCTAACAATAATTAAATTAAATTTAATAAATAAACTTAAATAAAACAATAACTAAACTAAGTCCAATAAATAAATCTAAATAAAATCCTGCAATACTAGGGTTAAGCTATCCTTCATCATCATAAATCATGCAAACATTCTGGAGTTTGATGTTCTCATCATCCTTTTTGGATAAATTTTCTTTTTTAATAATTGAAGCAGTCTGATAAATAGACTTTTGTTTTTTTGCACTGGGATTGGTTGGTGTTATTCCTATACTAACTTAAGCTCATGAAGATTTATGTTTACTTTCCAAACAAACTAGGATGTGCTAAAGAAATGGCATATTTCTCTCATTTTCATCTTTAAGTATTTTAATTAAATCCTTTTATGATCAAAATTTATGAGGTAAAGTTTAGAATTATGATAGAAATATAAAATTAAAAGAGAAAAAACCACAATGTAAAACATTGAGAAAACGTGTGGCCGATATACCCATTTATGTTTAACAACTTTGTTTCTTTGAATAATTTTTTTTTTTTATCAAACAATTATTCATACTAATAAGATGTGAAATATTTTTGATCTTGCAACATGAGCCATGTATTTAGTTGTGTCTAATAACAATATTGTATCTTATAATAAGTTCTTTATTTAGTCAAACAATAATAGAATCTACCCGCGCTACGCCACAGGTCGGAGAAAAATTTCCTTGAACGCCAACAAAAATGTTGAGGCATTGCTAACATGTTTCCTAAAAAAAGAAATATATTTTAACCATGAATTCAAAACCAACTACATAATAAACAATACTTTTATCAAATAATGAGACAGAAACATATTGGATTTACTTGAGTCAACCCGAGTTGACCTATGAAACCCGCAGGAATATTCTTGCAAATAACAAATATGGAAGCTCAATTTGAATTAAAGGTGTATTTGGCATTGTGGTAGCCTTTATAGTTGTGGTTTTTAAAAAATAGGTTTAATAAAAACTTTTAGTTGCTGCTAGTTGAATTTTATATATGTTTAGTTCAAGCGTGGTTGGTTAAAATTGTTTTTAAAGGTAAAATGACTAACAAGAACAAGTAGTAAATTCATAGCTTCAAATTAAATAAGAAGCATATAATTACTAATACATAAGAAAAATGTGTTTATTACTATTTATTACTGCATGAACGTCCGTCTATGAAAATCTCCAAACCTTATAGGATGATTTGTGTAGATCTAATGGAGTGTTTATTATAGGCAAAACCAAACTTTTGTTTCTCTGAGCACATGCTAGAGCGTTTCAATTGCAAAGGTTAAAATGATCCATGGATTTTTTAATGGTAAGAAAAATAAAAAAAGATAATAAAAACAGAACTATGGTTTAGAAAAAGCATAAAAAAATAGTTTTATCATAACTTAGGTTAGATTTCATTTAATGGCAAGCCCCACAAATTAAGCCGCACTTTTATTTGATAACCAAATACTATATTCTTGTGGTTAGAAAAAAAAAAAGCAAAAAAACCATTTCAATCCTAAACATGCTCTTAATATTAAAGGATAAAGTTGGTAAAAAGCAGTACTTAATTTAAAAAAAACACCCAAGTGAACTAGAGTCAACCAACCATACTAAAGACGCAAGTCATACACGTCATCAAGTTCAATAACTTTTTTTATTTCATAGATTATTTTTCATTTAATCATACAAAAATAAAACACATGTGAATTGTTTTTATATGAAATATTTTTCTTAAGAAAAAAATCAGGACAAACATATGAGATTGGGACAACAAAAATAGATAATTGATAATAAAATATGAAATTATATATTTTTTTTAGTTTCAAGGTAGATAAAAAAAAATAGAACATTGGTAACAAATAATGAAATTATTTTTTTTAAAAGGACCAAAATGCATTAAAAAAAAAGAAAAAAATTAATAGCCCAGATGTTGTGGCTTAAACTGTTAAACATGTAATCTGGGCCATGGACTTAACCTGGTTCAATAAATTATTTTTTAAATTTTATATTTAACCTAAAAATCAAATAAGAAATTTTGAAAAAAAAAGGTAAAAAAAGAGTCTAGGCATTTGGACCTTCAAGCCCAAACCCACGTGTGTGGGCGTGGGTTTTTTTTCTTTTAAAAGATAAATGGCATGTTGTCCGATCTTATTTGTTTTCTTTTTTAAAAGCAAATAACGTGTCGTTTACCAGCCTAGATTTTGACCATATTTGTGGTGGCTAGAAAATCAAAACAGTAGGTTTTTTCCCTAAAAAAAGAAAAATTAAGTCATTTTAATCCAAAAACATCTTATCAACACCTTTAAAACATCTAAATCCAACCCATCAACCCAAAAAAATGATCCAAGACCCCGAAACCAAACCAAGTTAATTTTATTTTTTTTAGCATGGTGGCTCAAAACAACAACCATCAAAAAATCCTCTTATCGTATAGGACTAAATTGAACTTTTCACAAGTTTGAGCCCACCCCTCATTTTCTGCTTCTTTTCCACTTTGGTCATCTTTCTTTCAATATTGTCCTCATTCAATAAATTTGAATCAATTATCCTTTAATTTAGCTTTAAAATGTAATTTAGCTTTAAAAGGTTGGAATCGCTAGAAAAAAAAGTTTGAAGACCAAAATAAAAAAAAAATAGAGAAACTTTGAATTGTTTGAAGACTTGTCATCCATCCTATTTTAAAAAAATAGACATATAACATGTCGTCTACCAGCTTAAATTCTAGTCACCATTATGGTGGTTAGAAAATCGAGGCATTGGTTTCCCCCCTAAAAACCTAGTTTTTAAGCCATTTAAACCCAAAAATAACTTATCAACACCTTTAGAACATCTAGAAATCCCATCAACCCAAAAACCTAAAAAGAAAGGTCCAAAAAATTAAAATAAAACCGGGTTAAACTTGTCTTCCATGACTAATTTGTTTATATATGGAACATTGAAGCTCTAAAGAACCACCATTAAAATCCTCTCATCGCATCAACTCTTGGATACCAAGAACAACCATTTTGGTGGTAAAAAATGGTGTGCAATAACTTTCTCTCTCAACATTGAAATCTGGCAATCTCTCTCTCTCTCTTCTCTAAAACAGAAACTAAAAATAATAAAAATAAACTTTTACATCAAAATCGAATTGTAAAAAAATTAAGGGACTAAATGGGTATAATATGGAAAGATGGAGGACTAAATTGAACTTTTCAAAGTCCCCACCACCTATTTTAGTGTCTTTTCCACATCGGTCCTCTTTCTTTCAATAATTTATTTTGTCAACAAATTTGAGTCAATTATCCTTTAATTTGGCCCTAAAAGGTTGGAATCGCCCAGAAAAAAAAATAATAACCAAAATTTAAAAAATTTATACCATTTGATGACCTGTTATCTGCCCCTATTTTTTTTTTAAAAAAAAAGATATGTAACATGTCATCTACTAACCTACATTCCAGCCACCACTATGGTGACTAGAAAATTAAGGCATTAGTTCTTTGCCCTAAAAACCTAGTTGTTAAGCCTTTTCAACCCAAAAACACCTTACCATTAACCTTAAAACATTTAGAAACCAATCCATCAACCCAAAAAACCAAAAAAAGTCCAAACCCTAAAATCAAATCAGGTTAAATTTGTCTTCTTTGACTTAGATTTCTTTTTTATGGAATATTGAGGCTCAATATAACTACCATCAAAATCATTTTATTGCATGGAACCCATGGACACCAAGAACAACTATTTTTGTGGCCGAAAATTGTGTGAATAATGATTTTCCCTCTCAACATTGAAATCCAAAAATCTCTCTCTCCTCTCTCAAAACAGTGACTGAAAAATAATAAAAATAAACTTTTATACCAAAATTTAATTAAGAAAAAAATAATTAAGGGATCGAATGGATATAATTTGAAAAGGTGGAAGACTAAATTGAACTTTTCACAACTATGAACCCACCCTTCATTTTTTAGCGTCTTTTCCACATATGTCCTCTTTGTTTCAATATTGTCCTTGATCAACAAATTTGAATCAATTATCCTTTAATTTGACTTTGAGAGGTTGTAATCACCTAAAAAAAAATTTAAGGACAAAAAAAAAAATAAACAATGAGTCCATAGTGAAATGTGAGAGTGTGAACGATGCAAATCTCTACAATAATTAACCCATATGTTTCAGTATTTTCGATGAAAAATATTTTTAAGGGAAAAATAACAAATTCAGAAAACAAATGCATTTTGTTATTGGAAACCACTTGAGGATAAAGGACTTGCATTATACCCATATCATTTAAGGGTAAAAGGTGTCAAACACCTTTAAATTATTGTTTAAAATAGAACTAGTTCCTAAACAAATTATTCAATGTCATTACCTCATGTATTATAATTCTAAACATCATTTCTTGAATTATCGAGGGTTAACTTTGCAAAATAAAACTACAATTATTAAAAGGGAAGTAAAAGGACCCAATAAAAAAAATCATTCTTCGATATGTATCTTTTATTTTAGTTTTAGTCAATACCTGGTCATCCTGAGGCACTCATTTATCATTTGGTTTACTTCTTTAAGTCTCTTCACATTATGGACAAACTACATGTTTTTCATATCATTCCCTCTTCGGTATGTATCCTTTGCATGTCGCATGTTGAGACATATAACCACTTGTTCTTTCAATGCTCCTTTTCTATTGTAGTTTAGGGTGCTATCAAAACCCTTCTGGGTTGACCTTCTATTACATGGCAACCTCTGCTTTAGTGGGCATACACGCACCTGAAAAAGAAGGATTTTTTGCATCTACTATTGAGTTAGTCTTCTCGGCCACATTTTACTTCATGTGGTATGAGAGGAATAACCAAGTCTTCCATCAGATTTATCAATCCGATCAAGATGTATCACTACTAGAAATTTAGCAAATACAAATAGAAACACCGATAAAACATTTTCGTCGGTAGATTGCGGTGAATTTTACCGACAAACTTTTTCATTGTTATATCCATCGATAAACACCAAAGAAAACATTTTATCGGTATATACCAAGGGAATTGCAGTAGAAAAGAAGAAATAAAAAGCCAGAAAAGTATGATGATGCGTAACTTTTACCAACGGCTTTAACCCCCGACGGTAAAGTTTGTTTGTAAATATATCAATGAAAATAATCTCTCAGTATATACTGATGGAATTACAGACAATATTATAGTGAGATTCAAAAGGCAAATTGTACGGTGATGTGACATTTTTTACCGATAGAATAACCAATGGCATGCCCGATAGAATTATTTTATCGGTAAATCCATCGGTAATACTTAATTTATGACTTGGCGATCGACCCTCCTCTCCCCGTCCTCCATTTTCTTTTCTTTCTTATGTATTTTTTCTGCAACAAACAGCCACCACAACACAATTCAACCTCCCTCAACAAATTCAGTCACCACAACACTTGGTTTGTCAACGTCTATGTTCTTATTCAAATTTTATTGAGGATTCTCCACCTTAAGTAATCAATTGTACCTTTTTTTATTTGAACACAATTTTTAAATGTTAATTTTTTTGCATATTTGTGTAGTATAAGTATTATTTTTTTTGTGTTTATTTGTTTTATAGTTTTTTTCTCATACAATTTTGTTGTATGGATTTATGATTTGTACATGTTATGGTTTGTTTTAGATTTTTTAAATATTGTATTTGTTTGTAAATTGATGAAACTTATGTTGAATTTTTAACTTCGGTGTTTTGTGATGAAATAAATAATGGCTTATTTAATGGGTTCGTTTTATATTTTTGAATTTTATTGCCTAGTTGTAATTTTCAGTAAATATGTAGAAATTTGAATTTATGTAGATATATATAATTGATAATTGATAATGAATTAAGAAAACTATTAAAATAGATTAAATAAGATTGAGCTAAACCAATATTTTTGCACATTTATTTAGTTAACGTAGTTAATTAATACATGTTGTTATCATTATTTAAATAGGTTTGAAATAAGTAATGGATGATCATTCCATGGATGTATCTAGATTCACCTAGAGGTTATAGAGGATGAGTTATTGTGATGGAGGTTCATGGTTTTATTAATTGCATACTATCTAATCCTAGAAATATTATTGGAAGCGGTATTAGATGTTCATGCAAGATGTGTAAGAATAAAAAATTTATCGATCCAGATGTTGTAACGATACATCTCCTACAAAAATAATTCATGGAGAAATACTTGTATTGGTATGAACATAGAGAACCATATGTTTCTCAAGATATCATGGTAAAGTGGATGGTTGAGTCAACTTCTAGTGTTAGCAATATGCATAGAATTGTAAATGACAATAGTAATCCTTATAGGAATATGGTTATGGATGCGATGAGAATGAATCAGGGTCATGCCGGTTAATGTCCAATTATAGATGAAGAATCTAATACAGACACGGACAAGTTTTTTAATCTTTTGAAAGATTCTAATGAACCATTATGGAATGGTTGCACAAATCATAATATATTATTGGTCGTTCCACACATATTCATCATCAAGTCAGATCATGAGTTGAGTAAAGTTAGTTATGATAGAATTGTTGAATGGGAAAGAAGCATTTTTTTCTTAAGGGAACAGAATGAAAGAGAACTTCTATATTGCTACGTCCATGATAAAACCCCTCGGTCTAGGATACCATAAAATTAACATGTGATTAAACTTCTGCATGTTGTTCTACTTTGAAAATGCAGACTCGGCTGTGTGCAAAACATGTGGGCATTCTCATTATAAACTCAAAACTGGTAGAGAAAAGATTCTTGTCGCACACAAAAAACTTAGATACTTCTCAATCATACCTAGACTGCATAGGTTATTCATGTCACCAAAGACTGTTGAGCACATAACATGACACCAATCACATGATGCAGTGGATAGAGTGATGGTGCACCTTTCTGATGGTGAAGCCTTGAAACACTTTAATAATGTGCATCCTTAGTTTTTAGTGGAATCAAGAAACTTGCGTCTTAGGTTATATACAAATAGATTTAATCCATTTAGGTCATTTGCTGCTCTTTATTCTTGTTGGCCGGTGATATTCACGATTTACAACTTGTCATCGGGGATGTGTATGAGACCGGAGTTCATGTTTTTATCTATGATCATACCCAGTCCTAATAGTTTGGGTTGGAATATAGATGTTTGTCTTCGACCGTTGATTGATGAGTTGAAACAGTTGTGGTCATCTAGGGCTTTGGCTTATGATGAATCGATGAAACATAATTTTCTGATGAAAATAGCTTTGATATGAACTATTAATGATTTTCCTGCTTGTGGAATGATTTCTGGTTGTAGCACATATGAAAAACTAGTATGTCCATACTGTATGGAAAATAACAAGGCACTCACATTAACAAATATCGGTAAAGCATCTTTCTTTCTTTTTTACTTTCATCAGTGGTTCTTGTCAATGTATCACAAGTACTGAAAGAACAAGAAGGACTTCTTTATTAGCAAAGTTGAAAAGGATGTTACACCGCCACTTCTTTCAGGTGAGGAATTGTATGGTGTGATGTCGGAGTACAGTGACATTGTGTTTGGTTTTTAATTTGGTGAGCAGAAGTTCCTAGTTTTGGGATGACCCACAATTAGGTTAAGCAAAGTATTTTCTAGGAGCTTTCTTATTGGAAGACCAATATTCTCCGTCGTAACCTTAATGTTATGCATATAAAAAAACGTGTTTGAGAACATTTTCAACATGATTATAGACGTAAAGGGAAAGACAAAGGACAACATCAAAGCTAGAATGGATATATCATTGTTTTGTCACTGTAAAAATATGGAGGTGGTTTATGTTAGATCACGGGTCTCAAAACCCTAAGCCAGCTTCGTCTTAGACAAAAATGCACAATTACTAGTTTACCAATGGCTTAAAAGTCGATGTTTTCCTAATGGACATGTCTCAAACATATCAATGTTAGTGAATTTAGAGGATTGTAGATTATATAGAATGATGAGTCATGATTGCCACGTGTTTATACAAATATTCATTCCATTCCATTAGCTTACCGAGATTCATTGTCAAAGGGGATAGAGATGCACTCGTGGAGATCAATAATTTCTTTAGAGATATATGCTCCAACAAGTTACAGACATAACACATGAAGAGGCTTGAAACGAATATCATCCAAACAATATGCAAACTTGAGATGATATTTCCTCCATCATTTTTTGACTCGATGGAGCATCTACTTATATTTTACCATTTACGATAAAAGTTGGAGGCCTGGTTTAATATAGATGGGTGTATCCATTTGAGAGGTTAGGGTTTACACATGCATTCTAATTATAATTTTTTTTTGTCAATTTTTGCATAATTCAAAACATTCATTGAATTTCATGCAGGCACTTATTCAACCTTAAGAGAAAAGTAAAAAATAAGTTGCATGTTGAGGCTTCGATATACAAGACCTATATTATTGAAGAGATCTCAGCACTTATCTCGTACTATTTCGAGCCTCAATTGAGAAAAAAATCAACCATGTTCCAAGGCATGACGATGGTGAGGAAGTGCCTTCGAGTGAGAATTTGTCAATATTCTCCCATAATGAACGACCCGTACTGTCATAACCTAATTTTTTACAATGAAAATGTAGAAAAATGAAAATGAATGAAGAATAATTCGAAGTTTGGGTCAAGACAATACAAACTGGAAGTTTTGAAGACTACTCTGGGTGGATTTATAAATTTAGGATTCAATTTTGATGGAATATTAATAAGTTTTGGGACTTAATTAAACTTTGAATTAGTTTAATTAATGAAATCAGAAGCTTAATTAAAGATTTGATAAGATCGGACACTTAATTAAACTTTGAATTAGTTTAATTAATGAAATCAGGGGCTTAATTGAAGAAATATCAAAGTTCATGGTCAATTTGGGTCCAAATTGCAAGAAATTAAATTCCAGGGACCAAATTGAATAGGTGCTGATACTTCAGGAGGCAAATTAAAGAATAACCCTCAGTCTAAAATGATGTCGTTTTACATTTCCTGATTCTTCATCTTCTTCCTCTGGAAACAGAGGAAACGACCTGCAAAGAAAAAAAAAGGAAATGCTGCCTAGACTGTGTCAACTCAACCCAGGCAACATGTAGATCGTTCGGTTTTCCACGAATCCCAAACCAATCAGGTCTCCCTCAACACGCAGCTGGAGTTCGGATTAAAACCTATCACCAACAGGCCAACCGTGGCGGGACTGTTGGCGTCCGAGTCCTAGCAGGAAACCAACTCCCCAGCCATGCTTATCAGGAGGAGAGACGTCGACTGAGGCAGAGAAGGAGGATCCCTATAATACAAAGAAATCAATTATCGCAGGGGACGGGGGAAAAAAAAGAGAGGAGAAGAGGACGAAAGTGGTAAGGCATCGGTTTTTGGTATCGGCATGCAAAGGTTCAAATCCTTTTACTCCAGATTATGAACACCCGAAAGGATCTGTCAAGAATGAGCTGACGACTACAGGAAAAGGGGCGTAGGGCTAGGTAGTGCCTAACTCCCTCTCCATGATGCTTAAAAAAAAAAACAAAAAACAAAAACAAAAAGGAAAAGAGAGAAAGTAGAGACAGGGCAGAGAAGAGAAAGAGAGAGAGAGAGAGAGACCAGGAGAGATAAAAAATAGGAAGAACAAGAAAAGCCAGGGAGCAAAAGGGGAAACTAAGAACAGAAGCTTCATCCAGTGGCGGTCGAGCAAGATCTTCGTCCCAAGGCCATCCGCAAAACAAGTAAGTGCTTCCCGCTCCCTCCCCTGCCTATTTAGAGCCCGTTTGGCTCTGCGGCTCCCTCCCCAACCGTTTGCTTAAAGAAAAAGGAGGCATACTGTTCACTGGTCCATCTCTTTTCTGTTTTGAAAATGCAGTATTTGAAAAGCAAGAATTCCTTACCTTTTTTGCCTTGTTAACGTTAATTGCACTGTTCAATGAACAGTACAATTAACATGAATGCATAGTGATGCACTCTTCATGTGAACAGTGCAATACTCTTGTACTGTTCACATGCACTGCGTGAACACTTTTTATTTTGTAGCGTGTTAATCTTTTTAACATTTAAAAAAAAACTAGTTTAGAGTGAATTTTATACATGATAATATTTTATCTAATTTTATTACACGCTAAAAAATTATGGAAACTGTAGTTCTTGTCGAATGTATTTCGTACGTAATGGAAATGTAGATGGTTTAATGAACCAATAAAAAATATTTTATATAAAGTATGATTTATTTCATGATGTAATAATAATAATTAAATCTACAATATTTAAATTAAAAACCAT
>Ga0307509_10011442_pt1 | contig 10739 bp, 7 predicted proteins | sample 10_EM_MG_FD_202245 | JGI IMG/M metagenome (GOLD analysis project Ga0307509, IMG submission 202245) | Populus trichocarpa ectomycorrhiza microbial communities from riparian zone in the Pacific Northwest, United States - 10_EM | ecosystem: Host-associated > Plants > Roots > Unclassified | place...
ATTTTCATTGTCAGACCCCCCCCACCCCCCCACCTCGGAAACCTCCCGGGATCCAAATATCACATCTGTAGTGTTACCCAAGTCACAAGTGCTGAGTTTTAGCTCGTAGAAAGAAAGTGTTCCCTACACACATCCAGCCAATGCACAAAGGTTGCATATCCACCTTGGGGGGGGGATCGCCCGGAAGGTTTGTTGTTGTTCGCATTCATCCCGATCGTTTGGAACTTTGTGGAATCAGAGTGACGTAGCATCCCAAAGGCCCGGATAGATACAGATACACGGCATGGTAGCTCATGAATGGGGTCCTGTATAAAAAAAAGTATACGGGTAGAGTGGTTTGTACTTCTGTTCTAGAGTTCGCGAATGGAAAACAGAGTCACGCTTTTGATGTAGAAAATATGCAGTATCCGAGAATACGCAGTCACTATCGGTACTTTTTTGCTAAATACCCATTGATTTCCACAGACCGCCCCAGTATTCCGCAATCGCCAAGACCTATGTCTAGCTATATGATAGCGGAAGTGTAGTGTTATCATAGAACCCCCACTCCGATAAGATGGGCAGAAAGATGTTAGAGTCACAAGACGGATTTCCTAACAAGGCAAAGATAATAGGAGAGAAATATCCCTCATATCCATTTCCCTTACACTACGGACTCGCCGAAAGGACGCCAAAAACGAGTGACCTCAAAGAAGGAACTATAATGGAAGGAACAACCTGAACATCTATGATAGTCTGGGGGGGAGCATGAACGTGATGCTGCCCGCCGATCCGGACAATGAGCCCCGGTCGGGAACGAATAAACCAGGTTCGAGAGCATAGCACAACGAAACCCTTTTGCGAACACACGACTCTAGAGTTCCGAGTGCCAGGTTGTTGATATCAAATGGGGGGCGTGGTAATACTTTATAAGAGGCGCTCTACTGTACTCGAGTACCGATGAGTTTAATATATAAAAAAGCAACTCAAAAATAAATAAAGAAGGAGAGTAAAACGAGGACGAAGAAGAAACTATGAACGGGATGACCGACAAATATGGTACATAGCCCAGGACAGCCCTACCAGTGATATATTATCACCCCCGTATCTAACAACAACACCTGGGACCAAATTGGACTCTGCGACTCTTAAAAATAACATCAATATCCATGGGTTACTCCGACAGCCACAGGAACCCGGCATTCCGAACTCTGCCAGGAAGGCAAGAAGAATGATCCACCATTATCCCCAAAAATATAGAACCCCCCCCCCGCGAAAATTAATTCCAGAACCCAAACCGCTATCCAAAACAATATGTAAAACAACCAAGCCAGATACCAAGTGTCCAATTGCAGCCGGTATGGTGGAAACAAAGCCGACGGAGGCTGGCCAAGCCACCCACCCCCCCTAGGAATAATCTAGAAGCTCCGATGGTATTGGCAAAACGGACGGAAGGGAGCCCGGTCAGTTATTCGGGGATAATCGGCTTAAGCAAAATGCCTTGCTGGCCTGGCCATATGGTTCATTGCTAGTAAATGTTGAACAAGTTATATAGGAAATGCGTTGCCGGGGGCCTGCTGAGTTTCCTTCACCCACTGAGCGCTCTGAAGGTGATGTCCTGGATGTGACGGGCTGGGTATCTCTTCCCCCCTCCCACCTCCCCGGGTTGTGTCTAAAGTTACAGTATATGCAAACAGCAATTACTTTCAATCGCCTGGCTCCCGGCAGTCCTTATCTGAGATCGGGCAAGGCTAAAGCGGTCTGCAGTCGACGGCCTTCGGGCTTCCCGAAGACCACTTAAAGTTGGAAAAGTGTATTTTTTTCTAATGAGACTTTCTAATTAAAAAGTACAGGATCCCAAACAAGAAGCGTGTATCATATTCCTATCATACAAGCATACTTGTAGATTGAACTTCCCCCCCTTTCCCCACCACCTTCCCGATTACATTTGTTTAGCTATGTTCGCATGTTTTACCCTGGGCCCCCAAGCACCAGGCGAATTTTCCAAGCCCCCGGGAAAAAGTAAGTCTTCCGGTTATGGCATAGCCAATTCCTCCGGCCCACAGACTTTACCTCGGACCACCGGGCATGGGCCCTCTGCGGTTTAATATAATCCTCCCTTAAAGTGAAAGAAAGACAGCAGCCAAGGAGGAGGGCTCGTGCCAAAGCACTGGCTAAGTTAAAATGCACTAAGCCCTGGGCAAAGGACTACGGTATGATACCTTGTTCCTCCACGCATCTTGAACTTTGCCTGGTTCGGAATATGCTGTGTGCTTTGGTCGCCGAGGACGAGGTAGCGGAACACTAAGTGCTCCGGGTGGTTTGCAATTAAATTCCTAGACTTTTTTACGTGCCCTGTGAGTAGCTGTAAATGTGCTTGCTGAAATTGAACTCTTGATAAACTAGTTTCCTATATCATACTTTTTTACCTAGATTTCATATAGGTTCTCAGTGCTCACTTCCGGACTTAAACGGCAGCTTCAAGGAAGCTGTGAGGCTATCTACCTGAGACTAGATCCCCCAAATTTGTGTCATACCGCAATATAGTTTGCACGGGCATATGTTTTTAGTCATACTTTTGCTCAGGCGCGCGGGCCTTCATGGGCCGGGCCGGGCTTCTGTGAGCCCGGCCTCCCCCGGCCCGGGCTTCTGTGAGCCCGGCCTCCCCCGGCCCGGCTGACGGCGAGCACTACTCCGAAGGCACGACACCACAGCGCCCAATCTTGTGGAAACAGCCGTAGCACACTTCTTCAGTCAGCTATTCTGCAAATGGCCTCTTGGCTTAGAGGTGCAATTACCACCCCCGCTGGCCCAGTCCCTGCAGACACTTCTGGCGCCAAGAGGCATTTGATTTTGTGTAACCTTGGGCCAAAGAGTTTACCTTCCAACTGAACCAGCGAGACTCGTAGTAGTACTCGTACCGGAAATGGTGGGTTGCTCACTTGGTGCATTCTGCAATTTTGTTAATATCGGTACACTGGCCCCCACCCCCTCCAAGGCCCGCGCCAAGACCCCCACCAGGTCCACTGGCAGGACAAGTCTCCTCCCCAGACCGTCCTCATCCGGTCTTGAACAGGGCTGGACCACTACCGGTAAGGGTATTCGAGGTTACTTGCTCTAACTTGACGTTAGAAACACCGTCGGAGAAAATGGAGTTCGCTGGTACAGTAGAAGGAGGCCTAAAAGAGCTGGCAGTAGCTCACTTTCTGATATCTTGTTGAAGGTTCACATTTTCGACGCCCCGCCTTCGGCCCCACGTTTAACGTCACTACCGCTCCCCCAACACAAATATCTAACAATATGTTTCTCTTGTAGAGCTATCCAGAGTATTTCATGTAACTCCTGCATATCCCCCGTAATGCGCCTTCTATCAAGGCCACCCTTCTCCGCACCCCCGGGTATGCCCGGGAACACAGAAATCCTATTCCTGCCTCTTTGCTAGCGTGTTCCCTCTTAGCTAGAATCTGCGAAGGGCAGGGATGGGCCCGGGGGTGCTGAAGTTCCAAGTAACAGACATGATTTCCTTGAGTATCAACCAATGTATTTGGTCAACTAGTGTATAGGCCGCGGGTTTCGTAGGCAAGGCGAGGGGGAGGGGGGGGAAAGCAAAGGGGAAAAGAAGGAGAGCTACAATCGCTAACCGCAGGAGTATTCGGTGCACTCAGAGCTGAGTCCAGTAGTGTTCTCAGTCTGTAGATTCTATTGTCCGGTTTACTATTAGTTCAATATAGGGAAATCATGAAAACTCCAGACTCGAATCGACAGTTATTAAACTTGAATGGCCTTCACTGGTGGCCTTAGAAGCACTGGCGGTCCGCCCGCTTAGCCATAGTGGTGTCATCGCTATTGGAAGAATTAGGTTACTGCTACTAAGTGGTGTTTATGATTATGGGGAGATCTTAGTTATGTATTGTACTACGAATTTGAGAAATATGGTGTGATCACCTAAGACCGCAATCAGATGCTGGCGTGTCAAGTTAGCACAGTACCGGCATGGTGGGGATCTTATGTCTTTCAATAGGAACTATCTATACTTTGCTTTGCTGGGAAAAAGCATATGTTTACAAGGCAATAAATAGGGAGAGGGCAACGCGCCATAGCGAAAATAGCCAAAAGGTCTATAGCTTTCAGGACCCCCATCTGCTTTCCAAGACAACCAGAGCAAAAAGAAATTTTCATTCCTTTCTGCTACCCCGCCGATCGCCAACCTTAAGGTCTAGAGTCGGATTCTCCCACCTCGTAGCAGGGTTGATAAGTCCCACAGCCCCTATTGATGAAGCCTAGGTTCTCCAACCTCCCAGTCCCCATAGGGCAGGATTTGAGGAATTCTCAGTTTTCCTGCCCTACATGACGGATCGTTCAATAATAACTCATTGTGAGCGTGGATTGAACTCCTGGGCTCCCGCTAATTGCGACAGGAGTATTAACCACTGCGCCAGCTAGGTATTTCATGATATGTCAACTTCGGAACAAATACTTATCCTACGGAAAGATAAAATTTCCGGATTTTAGTGAAAAATGTAGTGTATCTCTTCCTAAACTGGTGGATTTCAATGGAAGTCTTCTTTTTTGTTTCATAAACGTCTTCAGTGAGAGATTCTCAGTAATTTTTAAACAGAAGCGGTGCTTCGTGCTCTCACTACTATAGAATAGGATAGGCAACCACACGGTTTAAGAAATACACGTTCGGTAATTTGGTTTTGCTTTTTCAGGGGATGGAAGAGTAACTAAACTAAGACCGCTGTATTGGAATGAATTAAAGGGGATAATAGATGACTCTGGATGGATTAAGCATGAAGGCATACTCGATCAGCCAAAAAAAAAAAAGCCTTTTCTCTGTTTCCTTTCTTTTGCGAGTCTACGGTTGCTCAAGCCTATCAAACTCCTCCCCGCGACCAATGACCAAGGCCTATTCCGCTATGTAGGCTTTTAATCTAGATAATACGAGCACTACGGCTGACCACGTTGATATGTTCCTTTCGTTTTGTATAGATTCCTCCTCCCCCAAGCTACAATTTAGTCCATTCACCTCACAGTTATATCTCTCAAAAACACTCATTAACAGAAAAGAGAAGTGAGCAGAGCAGTACGATAGGGATCCATTTTTTAGTTCATATGCTGTGAACAGCCTGCTCGGGGCCACGGCTATGATATGCAACCCATCAATCCCAGCCTTCTCAGAATATGCTCATAGGTTCTAACCCAACCTTCTCGAATACTAAATCGAACCTTCCAGCCCTAAAGCAAAGGAAGATTCTGGGCCAGGCGCCCTTGACAAGATCGATGGATGGCAGGTTAGAAGAGCAGGCCGAAGAGCCACTAGGCAGCTCATCCCAATTATAGTGGGGCGATATCAGGCCCAAGGCCGTGCTCTATGAAAGGCGAGGTTCTCGATCGGTGTATGATAATTCCCTTAAAATCAGCCTACAACGCTAGATAACTTAGGGCGTATAAAACGAACAGGAGGGGATAGTAGAAAATAGCACTTGCACAATCTAAATCTCAAAAAATAACAAAAAAGAAAAACTTCCCCCCTCTCGAGTATTCTCACCCTAGGTTTTGATGGATTATGTTAAGGGCATTGCCTAGTCCTTCCCTAAGCCAACGACCGAAACGGCGCCATAGGGCGACAAGCATGAGGTCTGATATCTATCCGAGGCAACCCCCATCTGCTCGCAGTCTCCACACCTCGAAAAGTGGAAGTCATAGGCGGGGCTTCGACTTTGCTAGAGTTACTATTTATTCACAACGAGTGATTATTCGTGAGCACAGTACAACCTAAGTTCCGAACCCTGCAGGCGCACCACCGCAACAAGCTCAGTCGCTTGGGGAGGGATAATATGCTAATCCAGTAGCCTCCCTTAATTTATACCGTATCATACCTACCTATGTAATCCACTACCAGGTTATCAGCGTATTAGCCCACGATAGGCTCAAATTCACAAGTCGACAGAATTGCGACTTCCAGTTGATGATATCTGACACGCCCACAGGTTTGCCTCGAGCCATACCATGCCAGGCAAATACCATTCCTCCCCAGGAAGATTTAACTCTGAATACGGAGACCAGAGGCTGGCTGGAAACACCGCATCACATGAGCAAATGCGGTATTTACATAAACCAGATACTGATTCACCACTGAAACCGTTACCAATCCAGCAGTTCAAGATGTGGATGTAAACCTCCGAAGATCGACGTTGAATGCCCCGATCGAGGCAGTTCTCCCATCAATGCAACAGCATTATGTCTTAATTGTTCCGGATCAGTATGGATTATTTCTATAGGGGAGAGATGATAGTGGACCTTCTGGAGTCTCGATCCGGAAGCAGAGTCAAGCTGTGGAAAGAAGGAATACAGTTCGATTCGCTATCTCTGTCAGCCCAGGATAGGTTTGGCCTGACAAGCTAACAGGATTGTGTATGTCAGTTAGTGAGATCCAGACACGTCGTGAAGGCTGATCTTACCCATCACAGGAGAGCACTAGCCCTTTTCAACACCGTTGTCTCTGATTCCGGAGATACAGCCTCCAGTAGAAACAGCGAACGACAAGAGTTTTTATATGTACATTTCAGAGCGCCGACTTTTATGTCAACGTTAAGAATATTCCGAACAGGCCAACCGGGCTCCGGGCGTTAGTGCAATAGGGTAGAACAATCAAGGTTGAGGGTTTATATACATATATTCAAGAAGCCTTGTGCTCGCATACAGGCCCAATTCAGCCTTGTCTTGCTGACTGCAGGTCAACTGATTATCTTATAATATCCCATATACTGCTCTGATTTCTCCCGTCAGCAGTTTTCATAGACACAGAAGGCCAATATCTAGGCACGCAGCCCAAATGTTAAAGTAGCGGTGGTTTCGGCGGGCTCGGAGTTTTTGACTTCCCGAGATTGGCCCCCAAAGAGAAAAAGACAACCCGGAGAAATTGAATGCAGTATTGTAACTACAACTCTAAATGCAAACCTCCGTTCCCTCAACAGATCCGGCGAACCCCCACTACCCCACGCGGGGCAGCTAGAACTCAATTGAGGTGAGCCCACCAGGTCTCTTCCGATTGGTCGATTTTATGTTGGATACATCACGAGTACAGTACAGCATGGTACTGCACCGTAGCAACCAATTGAACCCAACCTTCTTGCCTTGCCAGTATTATTTTGCAAGACGCCATAGTTCGAATCAAAGTTTGCTTTCATTGGGGACGAGAAAGCACGGTAATTTTCTTTGATCTATCAGTTCCTTCGCGCCACTCCCGTTCGCTTACTCACTTCCCATACCGTATTACAACCTTCTTTCTCGTTTCCCTCCTAAGTTAGGGGCTTATTGCACTATAACCTGCCGGAAACTAACTACGTTTCGTCCAGTCGTTTCATACAACCTGTTCCCGGTACCCATTGTCCAATTCTATTAGGCTTAGAGACACCCAGGGAGCACATCAAGCACCATCGCCCTCCCTGCGTAGCTACGCCAACTCTAAACTTGCTAATAAAACCCCCCCCCCCCCCCCCCCCCCTAGAGGGATCACATCCCAGCACTCGCCCACTCGGAAACCCCCTCTCCAATTCAGTACCAGCGCCCACGAAACACAAGTAGAAACACTCCAAACGACGTCGACCAATCCAATTCCAGTTTAAAAATATCAGAATCAGGCTCGTGTCCCTGAGGATCCTTCCCCGTCAAAACAGGCAGGGGTCCTCCTCAAAACGGCGCGGTGATCCTTCATTGCGGGATTACCCGTCGTACCGTACTCGAGTGGAATACGGTGACCAAACCACGGGGCTCGTATCATACTCTTGCGAGAAAAAAAATTCACGCACAGCCATCACAGTTACTGGACGCTTGCAAAGGCCGTTAATAAATTTGTGGAACTCCGGTGTTAGTGATGAATATACGGTAGTAGACAGGTTTAGAGGGGGGTATTGAACCCCGGGCACCGCAGTCGTATTGTATTTCCGTCTTGCTCGGATTGATGTCGAATTAGGGGTGAACAACACCCATGCACCGGCTCGCGGCAGGAAATGTGCTGGTGTGGGCTTGGCTTAAAGCTAGTTGCTAGGCCAAGATATAAGAAGAATTTTTCACCTTGGAAAACACCACTCTTCTTCCGGGGACTTGAAACGTGGGCTTCTCCCTGTGCGTTCTAGAGAGAGGGATAGTCCTATCGTGTTATTATGAAGTCCTCCTATTTGATGGGCCTTGTGGGTGTGGTAATCCTTATTCGCTCAGCACAGTATGTACAGTACCATAAATATTACCTCATTTCATGTCTGCTTGTCTGTCTTGACCTCCTCTCCTCCCTCCCTCCAGGGATAGGTCGATTAAGTACTGGGAGACACACCCTCTGCCTAGCAAGCGCGCAAAAAGGAGGCCGCACTACGGTAGATACCGAGGATACCATAGTTCTCACCAGACCCTGATAGTTTCGGCCGATTGGGCACTCTCACATAATTTAGTTGTTGTACAGGGTTTCTATGGCTAGGCTGTTATATCACCAAGTTATATAACACAATTTAGTTTCCGAGGGCCGGTAGGCCGGTAGAGCCTTTGACGGCGCAGCCGGACACCGCGGTGGGGGGGCAACTTCGGTGTGGTTCGAAAGGCGGTCGGGCCTCAGCCATTTGAATGAGCGGTCATAGCATCTTAGCGGGGAGGGATATTTTACAACTACTTGATATCCGCCCCTATCATTTCCCAAGCTCCGCATCAGACCTTAGAATAGGAGGCCAATGAGTGGAGAACTCCGCAACGTAACAACTCCGCCGGGGTGATTTCATGCCGTAGCTGTGTATGCCTTTCACTCCCGCGGGGAAATCGTCTAGAACCCCCCACTCCAAGATATTCATATTACCCTGCAATAAATTTGACTTTGATATCCCATAACCAGTTTGTAAAATACCCAGAGAAGCTCGTTGCGGCCATTGCCGCAATGGAAGCATTGTTGGGAGCCTACTCGTCTGACCCGTAGAAATGCGCTATGTGCTTGAAGCCAATACTCGAGTACAGAAAATGGTTAAGTGAAACATCGCCGCTAGTTTTACTTCGATGCAGACCTACCCCCCGATCCCCCTTTTCCCAAACCCCAACCTGCTGAGGTGTCAAACATTTCAGTTCTTATCCGCCCAAGCGACTATTGAGGATCGACGTTTTTGATATTCCCTCAAGTCCATCGAATAAGCGGATACGGTAATAAATTTCTCTGATAGGGGATAAATGAACTTGAGGGCCGCTGAGCACCCGAACCGGACCAATATCAATTATGATTTACGAATTCCAACATGTGCACACCCTCCCCCGGCACGCAGTGGGCTATTTGTCGGCAAAGCGTTGATGAGAAACTTCAACAAGTGTAGTAGCTCAGGAGATAAAGATTGAATGAAATTCCACGATTATTCTGGCATCTGCCCTGCCTTGGCCGAGTGCCGTGTTCAAGCGCACACGAGCAGCAAAATAAGGGCTCACTGAGTTACCCCCAAGCTGCCCTACCGCGTCAAAGTAACCGGAACATCCCTAGGCTGTCAGAAAGCTCCGCGGTAAAACAGACAACCTTAACAACGCCACTGTTCCAGTGCCTAGAGACCCTCAAAGCCCTCCTATCCTATCATCCCGAGGCACTAGACCGGCAGAGGAAACTTTGGCCAATCTAAAAAGCGGGAGCTTTACGCCTCGTTAGGCGAGGCAAGGCACTACACCAGCAGAGGTATAAAAAAGGGCTTGGAATAGAGCACGGTATCCTGCGATCTTGGACGATATTTTGGCGCTGAAGCCCCCCACCCCTTTGTCTCTCAGGCTCCGGTTTTCCCGATAGGGTTGGGCCAACCACGGTTGGGAGTTGTCGATGATCGCCGTCTTGAGGATCCTGGAAGTGATCGACAGGGTCGGACAGGGATGATCCACATTGCTCACAGGCCCTGGTGTGTTTATTCGCTCGAACGCGGTAGCACAATGGCACAATAGGGCTCTCGTACCTGGTGGTCCGTATCGCAACTACCGGTACTCGGACAGCACAACCGTGGTAATGCAGCACAGCACCTACATTGCTGGTAGTCTAAAATTTCGAGGCCGATTGTCATCACAAGCGACCATAGCGGCACAGAGTGAACGCCGATGATGGTAGCGAGGTGTACCGTACAGTACCGTAGCGAATTAGCGACTACGAAAGTTGTTGCTTGAGTGCAACCGAGAGAACATCGCACCCAGTAGAGCTTTCTACAAGTGTTTTGCCTTCCCCCTTCCACTCGAGTATAAGACCTAGAATTGGCACATGTATTGGTGAATGATAGGTAAATAACCCCCGCTGACCCGATGCTGGCCATCTTGATTCTCCAGAGCAAGAAAGAAAAAAGAAGCAAACCCATTTTCGAACATTTAGCTCGAGCGCAGTTTTCTTCACTGCGTTCAGTCCAAAAGATGAGGAATCTATGGCTTGTCATAGGATAGGAGGCAGCGCTATGGCCGCATGCTGCCTTGACGCTACCGTGCTTTTGTTATCCAAAAATAGCTCGGAGTTTGTCCGAGTAACCGAAACTAGAGGGTGCCGGTAGGGTTCAACAGGTAGGAACACAAAAAGGAGAAGGGGAAACAGAAGCACTGCTGCAGCTCTTACCAGTAAATGTCAGATGACACCTGCAGGTACATTTTTCATCAAAAAAAAAAGAGAACAAAAGCAAGAGACAGTTTAGGCGTCTGTTTCGGGAGGTAAAATATGGGAAGACTGAACTATGAGAGATGAAAAAAGGGGGGGGGGGGGGGCGGGAAAGTAGCAG
>Ga0307509_10011443_pt1 | contig 10739 bp, 5 predicted proteins | sample 10_EM_MG_FD_202245 | JGI IMG/M metagenome (GOLD analysis project Ga0307509, IMG submission 202245) | Populus trichocarpa ectomycorrhiza microbial communities from riparian zone in the Pacific Northwest, United States - 10_EM | ecosystem: Host-associated > Plants > Roots > Unclassified | place...
TGCGAGCTCCTCCCTTACCTCAGGATCCGCACTAGCAGCATACTCGGGTGAGAGCGGTGGTGATAGAAGGGATCGAAGAGGTCGTGGAGGCAATGGGAGATATGGAACACGTGGAAGTAGCAGAAGCCGGAGCCGTCATCACACACACAGTCGCAGTCCTGGTCGTGGCCGTGGGATCCACAAATCAACTGTTGACACTCGGGGCTGCTGGCATTGTGGGAATGCAGGGCACAAACGGTCAGAGTGTCGAAAATACCTACGAGAACAGCGGAATCGACCAACAGTAGACGAGCTTCCAGATTCTCGTGCCCATGCCTCAGTGATGATAGTTAGAGGTACAATGGCAATTCGACGACAAGCCTTTATATCAACCAATACCAATCGAAAAGACACCAACCATACAAAGTGGATTGTAGACTCGGGTGCATCACATCACCTTTGCAGGGAGAGGCGAGACTTCGAAAAACTTACTCCACTTACCGAGAAAATCGAGGTTATTATCGGAGACGGATCACCAATGATTGCCTCCGCGAAAGGGAGCATCAAGCTGAGACTACCCTGCGGCCGAACTTTAACCATTGAGGCACTACTAGTGCCTAGGTTGCATACCTCTCTGCTTTCGGTTGGTGAGCTTACAAAGAGTGAACCAGTCAAATTCTACAATGAACGCTGTTTCCTTTCTGGGAAACTGATTGGACAACGCCGGGATGGTATATTTGATTTTCTCGGAACTGTGAAGCACCTTCGCCGAACTCCACCATTGCCAGCCTCTAAATATGCATTAGCAGTAGCTACTTCATCTCCCTCGATCTTAACAACTCCAGTTGCTTCCTCAATACACAGCTCAGCAATATCACGTTCCACCCAGCCCACCCTTCAGATTTGGCACCAACGTCTCGGACATCTGGGACTAGCCTCTGTAAAAGCGTTACTGAAAAACCATTCCGAGCTGGAAGAACCCAATACCGAACGCACCCAAACGGTCGATATTTCTCATATCTTACCTTCAACTGATAGAGGGTTGGGGCAGACAGGGCAAAATGAGGGTACGGGAGATGAGGATGAAGAAACCGGACAGTGTTCTTCATGTGTGAAAACGAAGATTCGGAGAAGGATAGTCAGGGCACCGGTGGAGCGAACGAAGCAACCATTTGAGCTTGTTCACTCAGATCTTTGCGGCCCAATAACTCCACCCTCAATGGGGGGAGCCCGCTGCTTCATCCTTTATATCGATGATTTTTCACGCACATCCCATGTCTACTTCCTACGTAGTAAGGCGGCTGAAGAAGTTGTTTCCGTCTTCAAGGAATTTGCAAAACATATCGAAACACAGTTTCCCGGTCAGCCAATCCGGCGATTCCGCTGCGATAACGGAAAAGGTGAATACGATAACCAGCTCTTTCGAAGTATTCTTCAAGACTCTGGAATCGCGTTTGAGCCATCCCCGCCCTATACCCAGCACAAGAATGGGGTTAGCGAACGAATGATTGCCACGATAGCAACAAAGGCAAGAGCCATGATGATTGACTCGAACCTCGAAGACTCCTTGTGGAGCGAAGCCGTGAATACGGCCGTTTATCTTCACGCCTTGTGCCCTTCCCGCACTCTTCAAGGCAAGACGCCTCATGAAGTTCTGCACGGGAAGAGGGGGGATATAGGTCACCTGTGGCGTTTTGGCTGCGTTGCCTACAAACTCATTCCCAAGGAGCTTCAGCGAGGCAAATTCTCTTCAAGGGCCACGGAATGTGTCATGGTTGGCTATACCAATTCTACAAAGATATGGCGACTATGGGATCCACAGAATAGTGAAAGTGAAGGCACCGGCCTGGGTAATACTGGAGGTATTCGGCAAACTAGAAGTGGTGGTATACGCAATTCTAAGAAAGGGCGAATTCTGAATGCATCAGATGTTGTCTTCAACGAGAGGAAGATTGCTAGCCAACGTTTCCCTACTCTCTCCCAAACTGTTATCCTGCCGTCGCTCCTACAATATACTGAACTTGGAGAGTCTCTGGGAATGGACGCTGGAGAAGGATCGATTACCATGGAGTATGGGAATCATGGCCGTGCCCCTCATACTGCGAAGCCACCAAGACCCTGTCCTCCAAATAGTGGTGAAGCCGGTATGCTTATGTCCTCTACCGAAGTTGAACAAGGAGATTCAAGAGATTCTATAGCTGTTGAAAACTGCATATCCACTATAGACGAACCAGTTGATGGCTCAGGGGCCACACAACTGACACTGCGAAGATCGCATAGGCTTGGTAGCCAGAAGAGAGTCACTGCAGCTAAGGCATGCATCGAGCTGGGCGAACCGACTAGCTACCGGGAAGCCTTGTCTCAAGACCATAATGGGAAATGGGAAGAAGCTATCAATGCAGAGTTGAGCTCCCTCGAACTCAATAAGACATGGGAATATGTCTCTGGACATGCAGGCATAAAGCCGATAGGTTGCAAGTGGGTCTTTAAGACCAAAACCAATCCCGACTCCTCTAAAAGGTATAAAGCAAGGCTGGTAATTAAAGGCTTTGAACAGACTGACTACGGAGATACCTATGCTCCAGTCGCAAAGCTTGTCACCTTTCGTATCATGATAGCTCTAGCAGCACACTACGGATGGGAACTTGATCAGATGGATGTCGTGACGGCTTTCCTGAATCCGCCAGTTGAGAGTAATGTATATATGGAACTCCCGGAAGGACTTCATAAATATCATGCGAGCACACCAGTACTCCGACCAGTCGAGAAGCATACCCAAGAGTCACGTCAAGGTTTGACCCTGAGTTTTGGATCTCAAGATGTCCCGGGGCCAGAACTCCCCTTACTCAGGCTGGGCACTATCTGCAAACTCAAAAAAGCCCTATATGGCCTAAAAGAAGCCCCCCGTTTGTGGCATACACATATTGACTCATTTCTCAAGTCTATAGGTTTTAAACAGTCTACCAGTGACCCGAACCTATACATCCTTTCCATCGCTAATGGCGGCAACCTCTTCCTACTACTCTATGTAGATGACTTGCTTATTACCTGTCGATATCGTGATGAGGTTAACCGAATCAAGAAGCTACTCTCTGACAACTACCGAATGACAGATCTTGGCCCCGCTCGCCAGTTTCTAAGTATTCAGATCGACCGACAGCTCTCAGGAGAAATACGCCTAAGCCAGGAACGATTTGTGCAGACTATTCTCCAGCGATTTCAGATGGAGGATTGCAATGGTGTGGCAACACCGATGGAATCAGGAATTGTACTGCAGCGCGCCCAGAATCCCGACATACAGGATCCCGCAGATCAACAGCTCTACCAATCTCTCGTAGGCAGTCTCATGTACCTCATGACGGCCACACGACCAGATTTAGCATATACGGTATCAACACTTAGCAAGTTTAACTCAGCACCGACCGATAAACACATATTCGCTGCCAAACGTGTACTCCGCTACCTGAAGCAGACCGGAAAACTTGGACTCACCTATAGTTCTACCGACAGTAGGAGTTATAGACTACCTAAGCTAATCGGATACTCAGACTCCGACCATGCAGGAGATCGTGATGACCGGAGGTCGACATCTGGGTATGTATTTACCCTGCAAGGTGCTGCAATATTGTGGAAATCCAACAAACAGACTATGGTTACTCTTTCAAGTACGGAATCAGAGTATGTTGGCAGCTCTGAAGCTGCAAGAGAAGGTATCTGGCTTCAGTGTCTACTAAATGACTTCCTAGATCATCGCAGTGAGGATGAAACCTCAGGAAACCAACGAACTCCACAAGGCACCACCACTACCGAGCGAACTACTAAAGACACTTTAGGCCAACCACAACTCCTCTATATGGACAACCAAAGCGCTATGAAGATTGCCATGAGCTCTGCTAGTCAGGTGAACGAGCGCACCAAACATATTGATATCCGTTATCACTTCGTACGCGATGCCTACCAACAAGGACGTATACGGATCGAGTACCTACCAACCGCTGATATGACAGCGGATATCCTGACGAAATCGCTTCCCCGTGAGGCCCACCAGCGCCACGTTACAGGAATGGGACTGCGGAGTCACTAAGGTCAATTGGGTCATAGGCATGGGTATAGGAGGTTGGGAAACAAAATATTGGAGGTATCATGGTAGCGCATATGACATTTATTCCTTATCGAGGTTCCTTTTGTTTTATTTTAATTTTTAGATTTCCTTTTCTTTCCTTGTATCATGGTTGGCGGTCGAGGGGGGTACTCTTTCCTATCGAGCCATTGGAGTAGATATGGTTTTAACGAGGCCCGCTCTGGACTGGCTAACATTTTCTTATTTCCTTAGCTTGGGGTTCATGAGGAGGTTCCAGTATGCAGAACTCGGATGTCTGTGTACATGGGAATTAGGAAGCAGTAGGAGTGTCGGACATAGCTTCCTAATGTGGTAGTGTGAAGTGAGACCTACCGGAGTGTCCCGGAGGTGCTAGACACGCTAATAGACCTTTGGGCTATGGAAGATATATAGCTACCGCTAGTAGATAGGGAAAGAAAACAACACAAGAAATACACACGCGTTCTCTCCGTTAAAACATCTTTATCTATCACTATATTTCAACACCTACACATCCTTATATTAAATCTTTCTAGGTATATCTGCATCTACAATATAACTACTTTCAAGTTACTGTACATATTTTGCTTGTGCTTAGATTGAGTATTGCTTCCTTGTATATTATGGGCAAAAATAGACCTTGTGTCACATCCATGAGTGTCAGGACCTGCCGCAAGGGAAGTTGGTTCTGCATTACCTGTATCCTGTATGTCCTCTGTTGCATAGCAATTCTCAACTTACAGAGAGTCCTAATAGAGTTCACTAGTAACATCCTTGCTTCCTGGACCGAACATGTTATTATCCGAATGTCAAGATTACCCTCAGACTCTTTCTGTAATAACTGCGAATTTCTGATCCGTCTTCCTCCCTTCTCACTTCGTCTCTGTCTCTAGACACATCGCAACATCCATATATGCACCAACTAACTACAATAAATGAGATGTTGTCTTGGAGGTCAGCCAGCATTGAAGGCCACAGCTTTTGTTTTTCCAACTACCTGAATTGGCTACTGGTAGAATTGCTGACATGCCAGTAGAAAATGGTCTTCATCAACAAAAACAGATGCTCCTTCAGCCTGTGGTACTTGCGTGTTGCTGTAACAGAATGTAACAGAGGGACTATGGAGGAAGATTGATTCTACGATTGCAACCGCACTTAAGACTCAAAGTAGAAGGAAGTATCAAAATAAAGATAAAGATAATTTAAAGTAGAATCAAGCAGTAAAACTTAATATCATTAAGCCTGAAAGCTTCACTCAATAAGTTCTCTCAAGGATGGTTGATTATCAGAATAGGGTGTCTGTTGCCTTAGTTAAGTAGAATAATGTAAAGCCAAGGGACACCTGTCAACTATTCTGACCTTTTGCGAGTACCCTGCTCAGCTCAGGGCTGTCTAACTCACCTGCCTAAAGTAAGCTAATACTGGGAAGGAGTCAGACCGTGCGGATATTAACTATCTTCACAAATAGGGAGTGCTTACAGTAATGTCTTTCCAGCTACATCAGTAAGAGTGAAAACTCTTTCCGATCAGTAGCAGATCAGTGGCCGACCGATATGCCCACCTTAGAGATAATATCCATTGGGTCTCGCTGGCCCAGTGGTGGTTTCATCTATACAAGGTATGCAGTCTATCAGCAAATCTACTTGTCTATACTAATCTTTTAAACCCGACTGCATACTCCTACAATGAGAAGTCTCCAGTTGCTTGACTGCATGTGAGCTACCCACAGCCAACCAGGCAGGACCCTCTTAAATTGTAACAAGACTCTCACCTCTAGAGTCTACTATTAACGCATGGTAATACTACAGTTCAACGGGTAGCCTGAGACTTGAACTGAGGTTGTGGTCCTGGGAGCCTTGCAGCTTTACTGGTCAGCCCCAAGCCCTTTACAGTTAACAATACTACTACCAGAAGGTCAAAATCTGCCTATAGGTGTTCCCCAGGGATTATCCAGGTAGCGTCTCAGGAGGCGGTCACCCTCACACCCCTTATATATCCTGCGAACAGCTTCCGGTTGGTTGGACAGCCACAACTCATAGGAAGTAGTGAGAGCGTTCCTAAAGATCTCAATTTACTAGCAACTATACAACTACACAGCTGTATCGAGCTGACATACAGTATAAATGCTGGGGTCGGAGGGCGATGTTACACATATTCTCTGAAAGTTACAGGAGGTTCGGACCACTCCTGCTCTGTCAGCAGCCCGTTTCGTGCCATACGAAGTTGCCTTGTAAACATCTAGGAGCCTCACTCTAGTTTGGATTACTTTCCCTTAAGTCCGTTCATGACTTTGTTGGTGAAGGTAAGGTAACTGAGATTTCTCTGTAGGGTAACTAAGTTCCCTAAGTACGGTAATCATATTCCCAAGGTAGGGTAACTTCATCCCTTCAGGTCTTTATTCTCTTCGTGAGTCCATGTGACCACATACTCGTGCCAAGGTTGCTTCGCAACCCCCGGCTGTTCACAGGCCCACAACCTGAAGCACTCTAAAGAGTGCCTTACAGCTCAATGCAACTTTACAGCTCAATGCAAGTTGTGGCTTAGCTAGTAATTTTATGACTCATAATACCTTTGTGACTTAGCATTGCTTTGTGACTTAGCAAAAACTTTGTGACTAAGCAAAACTTTGAGGCTTAATACAAATAATGAAAATAAAAGCTTCACTTGACATTATCAAAGACTACCTATTTTACAATCATTGAAGGTTGAAAAAATTAATATAAATTAGAATACTATTTTATATAAATGTTAAATAAAAAATTCAAGTTAAGGTAGAAAGTTTTACTTAGTAACTAGGTTATGCTAAGTCACAAAGGTATTATAAGTCATAAAATTACTAGCTAAGCCACAACTTGCCTTGAGCTGTAAAGTTGCATTGAGCTGTAAGGCACTCTTTAGAGTGCCCCAGGTTGTGAGCCTGCGAACATCCGGGGGTTGAGCAGCAACCTTGGCACTAGTATAATTTTGCTCCACAGATCGGTGCAACCTTTACTAAGTTTCCTTGACTTTACGCGAACATGCCCTCCACAGGTTACTCTGCTGAGCAGGGTAACTCTGGCCCACCTGGGTTACCTAGTTTAACCCAATGTTATCAAATTACTTTGTACACACTTGTACCAACTTATACCTACCGGTGGTATACTAAGTATACAGCTCTAACCTCAATCTGGTTACCTCTTGGTATACCATAGGGGCTTGAATATAGTCCACTGTAGCTACCTATTTGTAGGATCATTATAGGGAAACCCTCTGTAGAGAGCCGAATCCTAAGATTACGGCCATACCGAAGACAGACAGTAGAAGTAAAATATCCAAATAAAGATAAAGATAATTCAAAGTAGAATCATGCAGTTAAACTTAATATTGTTAAGCCTGAAAGGTTCACTCAATAAGTTCTCTCGAGGATTGTTGGTTATCAGAATAGTATGCTTCTCACTTTAGTTAAGTAGAATAATGACATGCCATATCAGCGAAGATTCACGGTTGACCCTCATACCTCATGAGCCAACTGTGGTATAGGGCACCAAATTATGAAACTCCAGTTGATGTATGGAGTGACAAGAATAGAAGAAACCATGTATCAATCAGGAATGTTTATTGTTACTAGGACAGCCAAGGATATGTAGTAGTACAAGGTAAGCGGTAGATAAAAAGTCTCATTTGGAGGGCTAGGAGGCCTCCAGGATACTCTGAGGTAATGCTAGATTGCCCAAGGGCCCGGGGACAAAATCCATAATGGAACAATAACTGAAAAATCCCGGAAAAATCCAAAAAGGCTTCTGGAAGTCTGAAATTGCCTTTAAGTCACATCAGCAAAAATAATACCTTGCCTTCTGTGCGTTCTGTGCATCTGACTCACCTGACGCTGCAATGCAAAGCGAGAACCAGAATGCAATCACCCTACCACACAACGCACCTGACCCAACCTGACGCAGTACCTAATCCTCAGGACGGCCCAGATGCAGCACCTAATTCTCAGGATTGATCATAACATCGGACGACGTCATCGGAATATAGAGCATTCATTACTTATCTTCTTAAGACTCGGATAAGCGAACTTGAATGATCTCGACTTTGATTTTTCCTGACCTGGGTCACAATAGATTTCATGCTCTCAATGTATTAAATTTACTACGACTAGTGTTCTAGTGCATCAGCAAAAAAACCTGTTTCTCTGGACGGACAGAGCCCGCTTCCAGACGAATAGCGTCCGCTCTTTGCGTGCGGTCCTCCCTGATGTCCTGTGCCTTCTTTGGCTTTCATTTCTTGCGTCTGGTGCACCCGGATGCCCCACTTTCCCTCCACAGCGTCCGACGTGCTTGTTGCGGCCCCACCCCCTCCTCGTGCCTCCCCCTTGTATCCGCCCCCTTATCCTCTTCTCTACTGGCCTCCTGCCTACTCCTTGCGTTTGTCCGCGTCGGGCGACCATCTCTCCTACCCTCACACCTCTGGCGACCTAGATCTGTCCGCTTCCATCCGCTTCCGTCCACTGCCATCCTATGTCGCTTTTTTCCTAGTCTGCACCCTACTGTCACTTTCATAATTCCCTTACTGTTCACAAGAGGCTCGGCGCGGCTGCCATGCAGACCCCCTATTTTGGTTGGCCTCCCTTCCCACAGGAGAGCATAGTTTCGCATTAATCATCCGCAGAACTTAGGCGGCTGAGTTGAAGGCGGACACTTTCTACGGGAATCTCTACCTTAAGTCGCCAGCTTGAACTTGGCCGCCTATTCAATTCAATTTATTTAAAACATTCCCTTAAACCCCCATGGATCATGTAGTACTCCTGCGGCCGAGTGGAAGCTGGACACTCAATATGCGCACTGCCACCATAGGTGTACGGCTTCAACTAGGCCGTATATTCATACGGAACAATTCATCCCATTTAAACCATTCCCTTCAATATCCGCGAATCATATATGACTCCCGCGGCCGAGTTGAAGCCGGTCACTCAATACGGGAACTGCCACCTTAAGTGTCTTGCTTCAACCTGGCTGGATATTCGTGTGGAACAATTCAACCTATTTAAAACATTGCCTTAAACGCCCACGGATCGTGTAGTACTCCCCCGGCCGAGTTGAAGTCGGCCACTGAATATGGGCACTGCCACCTTAAGCGTACGGCTGCAACTTGGCCGTATATTCATGCAGAACAATTCAACCAATTTAAAACATTCCCTTAAATGCCCGCTGATCGGGTAGTACTCGCGCGGCCAAGTTGAAGCCGGACACTCAATACGCGAACTGCCACCTTAAGTGCCTGGTTTCAACTCAGCCGCATAAATACTGTATATAATTGGATAGAATAATTTAATTTATTTCATTAAAAGTCCTCAGATCAATCCTGTGATTCACTATCCATTGCTTCTCACCACTAGGAATTACCTGCGCCTGTCCAATCATTGCCCCTATACTAACTATTCGCATGTCTCGACCATTGATCCGCTTGCCGACTCGAATATGTCCGCTCGGAATGTGAAATCTGCCACCATTAATCGGATCGAGTATGCGAACTAATGCCACTCGATGGACATCTGCGGCCTCACTTAGAATATTTCTTATCTTGAAAAGTACCAGCAACCGAGCTACCACGCTTACCCGTAAATCTTCTTAGTTCGCTTCCCCACCAGTCTGGACCCACACCCAATCGTTGCTAGAGCCACCGTTGCGGAATGCCTTTGTTCCAGTGCAGCGGGCCCGGTGGATCTGGAACCTGTCAGTTTCCTGAAAGTCGGGCACTGGGATTTCAAGCTGAGCAAATCCTTCTACAGGAAGTAACCCGAGTTCGGCGGGGTCCGTAGGCAACCGCCGGTCATCCGCAGCGGTCTGCCTGATAAAACGCAGTATCTCCTCCATCATGTTGGAATAATGAATATCGAGGGCTGTGCATAATTCGGTCAGCGTGCTGGTGTTCTTCATACGGCCTTTAAGCACCCGGCGAGGTGTGCTGCAACTTGGAACAGTCGGCATTTGCATCCCACTATCTTCTACCACGATCACACCTTGAACTTTCGAAAGTGCTTCTATTGTCTGCAACCATATTCCTAGGGCGTGCTGGCGGCCATAGTGCGACAAGATCTGTCGGGCGGCTTCATTCTTGTTTGACCTGCGGTAGCCATCTTTAATCTGATCCTTATGTGCTAGTTCACCGATCTCGGTTGAATACATCGATATGGATCCCAAACGCCGTACGTGGGAGGCAAAGTGAGTCAGGTAGTGCATCTTGATGATGTTGAAGTGGTTCTCACGCCGTATCAAATCTGCCCGCCGATCAGACCTTTCAACCCTCTCTTGATCAGCCAGCCGACGGCGATTAGCGACGGTTCTATGGCGGACTTCTTTAGCACGCTGAGCTGCCATTAGTTCCCGTAGCTCCCGATCCTGGCGATTTGCTTGAGCGCGGGTAGCCTTCGAGGTACGGAACTCAAGAAAAATAACCTTTGTCCGGTGGAATGTCTGCAGGTAGCTTTCCATGTAGGAAAGTGTGTCTGGTGTATGACTGCGATATTGAGCCATGAGAGTGAAGTCCACCAGTGCGCTAACACACTTCAAAGCGCTCTTGAAATCCTGATACTGAGAACTGTCCGGATTTCGCAATGCGGACGCCAATACGGCTGAAATACAACGGCCGAGATTGCGCATCTCCTTTCCTTGCCATTGTG
>Ga0307509_10011445_pt1 | contig 10739 bp, 8 predicted proteins | sample 10_EM_MG_FD_202245 | JGI IMG/M metagenome (GOLD analysis project Ga0307509, IMG submission 202245) | Populus trichocarpa ectomycorrhiza microbial communities from riparian zone in the Pacific Northwest, United States - 10_EM | ecosystem: Host-associated > Plants > Roots > Unclassified | place...
ACGACTGGTGGCTCGGCGGCAAGGACAACTACCCGGTGGACGAGGAGCTGGCGCGCCGGATCCTCGCCTCGGACGGCACGGCGGTGCGCGGGGCGCGGGCCAACCGCCGGTTCATGCACCGGGCGACGCGGACCGCCGCCGAGGCCGGGATACGCCAGTTCCTGGACATCGGCACCGGTATCCCCACCGAGCCGAACCTGCACCAGGTGGCGCAGAGTGTCGCCGCGGACGCGAAGGTCGTGTACGCGGACAACGACCCGATCGTGCTGCGGCACGCGGAGGCGCTGCTGCACGGCGCGCCCGAGGGCAGCACCGAGTACGTGCACGCCGACGTCCGTGACCCGGACACGATCCTGCGGCTGGCCGGTGAGACTCTCGACTTCACGCAGCCGGTCGCGCTGTCGCTGGTCGCGCTCACCCACTATCTGGGCGACGACACCGACGGCGACGACGTGTACGGCCTGCTCAAGCGGTACGTCGACGTCCTCGTCCCGGGCAGCTACCTGACCCTTTCGCAGGTCACCCCGGATCTCAGCCCCGAGGCCATCGCGAAGGCGGCCGAGCACTTCCGGCGCAGCGGCACCCCGTTCTTCCCGCGCTCGCTGACCGAGTTCTCGCGCTTCTTCGACGGCCTGGAGCTGCTCGGCCCGGGGATCATCTCGGTCTACGGCTGGCGGCCGGAGCCGGAGGACGTCGCCGCCCAGGCGGAGGGCGTCGTCCCGGTCTACGGCGGGGTCGCCGTCAAGCACTGACCCGTACGGCTGCCGTGAACGGGTGCGCTTCCCTGCCCCGCCCTAGGTTCGAGACCACGGGCGAGCAAGGGAGCGCAGGTGACGGACACGTGGACACCGCCCGCCGGGTCGGCCAGGGGCCGTGAGGCAGACGCGGAACATCGTATACAGGATCCTGTAGCCACCTGGGGCGCGGCAATCGGACTCGCCGCCGCGCACGTCCACGCGATGGAGGCCTGATGCCCTCGGACGCCGTGCTGTACCAGGCCGCCGCACTCTGCCTGACCTACCCCGACGACGACTTCCGCGCCCGGCTCCCGCTGCTGCGCGAGGCCGCCCCGCAGCTGCGGGAGTTCGTCGACCACGCGGCTCTCACCCCGCCCGGGGAACTCGCCGCGCACTACGTGCAGGTCTTCGACCTCGAGACCCGGTACGGCCTGTACCTGAGCCGGTGGCACGGCGGCGGCACCCGCGGGCGCGGTATGTCCCTGGTCCGCTTCGAAGAGCTGTACCGCGCGCACGAGTTGGAGTTCACCGGCGAGGAGCCGCCCGACTACCTGCCCGCGGTCCTGGAGTTCACGGCCCGCACCGGCAACCTCGGCCTCCTCTCCGAGTACCGCGGCGCCCTGGACCAACTCCGCGCCCGGCTAGCCGACCTCGGCACTCAGTACGCCTCCGTCCTGGACGCCGTGTGCGCCACCCTGCCGCGGCCGGAGCGGCAGGAATGGGAGAAGACGGACGTCTGAGCAGCGCCCCGAAGGGGCGCGGGGAACTGCGCGACCGGCCACGACGATGCCGCAGGCGACCGACGGCCGGGCTGCTCCTCCAGCGGAGCGTCTACGCCGCGCCGCCCTTCGCCTCGCGTTCGTCGTCGACGATCTCCGCGTCGACGACGCCTTCCTCCTCCTGGGGTGAGGTGTGTTCCGTGGGGGTCTCCGTCTGTTCCGTGGGGGACTGCTGGGCGGCCTGGGCGTACATCGCCTGGCCCATGCGCTGGCTGACGGTGGCGAGGTTCTCGACGGCGGCGCGCAACTCGGCGGTGTCGGACTCGCCTTCCAGGAGGGTCTTGACCTGCGTGGCCGCCGCCGCGACCTCGGACCGGGTGTCGGCCGGGATGCGTTCCTCGTTCTCGCGGACGAACTTCTCGGTCTGGTAGACGAGTTGTTCGGCCTGGTTGCGGGTCTCGGCGGTCTCGCGGCGCCTGCGGTCCTCGTCCGCGTACTGTTCGGCCTCGCGCATCATGCGGTCGATGTCGTCCTTGGGGAGCGCGGAGCCGCCGGTGACGGTCATCTTCTGTTCGCGGCCGGTCGCCAGGTCCTTGGCCGAGACGTGCATGATTCCGTTGGCGTCGATGTCGAAGGCGACCTCGATCTGCGGGACGCCGCGCGGGGCGGGCGGCAGGCCGGTGAGGTCGAAGACGCCCAACTTCTTGTTGTACGCGGCGATTTCGCGCTCGCCTTGGTAGACCTGGATGCCGACCGAGGGCTGGTTGTCGGTGGCGGTGGTGAAGATCTCCGAACGCCGGGTCGGGATGGTCGTGTTGCGTTCGATGAGCTTGGTCATGATGCCGCCCTTGGTCTCGATGCCCAGGGACAGCGGAGTGACGTCGAGGAGCAGGACGTCCTTCACGTCGCCGCGGATGACGCCGGCCTGGAGGGCGGCGCCGACGGCCACGACCTCGTCGGGGTTGACGCCCTTGTGCGGGTCCTTGCCGGTGAGTTCCTTGACGAGGTCGGTGACGGCGGGCATCCGGGTCGAGCCGCCGACGAGGATGACGTGGTCGACGGCGGAGAGCTTGACGCCGGCGTCCTTGACCGCCTGGTGGAAGGGGGTCTTGCAGCGGTCGAGGAGATCGGCGGTGAGTTCCTGGAACTGGGCGCGGGTCAGCTTCTCGTCGAGGTGCAGCGGGCCGTCGGCGGAGGCGGTGATGTAGGGCAGGTTGATCGTCGTCTCGGCGGCCGAGGAGAGTTCGATCTTGGCCTTCTCGGCGCCCTCGCGCAGGCGCTGGAGCGCCATCTTGTCCTTGCCGAGGTCGATGCCGTACTGGCCCTGGAACTTCTTGACCAGGTACTCCATGACCCGCTGGTCCCAGTCGTCGCCGCCGAGGTGGGTGTCGCCGTTGGTGGCCTTGACCTCGATGACGCCGTCGCCGATCTCCAGGAGGGAGACGTCGAAGGTGCCGCCGCCGAGGTCGAAGACGAGGACGGTCTGTTCCTCGCCGCGGTCGAGGCCGTAGGCGAGGGCGGCGGCGGTCGGTTCGTTGATGATCCGCAGGACCTTGAGGCCCGCGATCTCGCCGGCCTCCTTGGTGGCCTGGCGCTGGGAGTCGTCGAAGTAGGCGGGGACGGTGATCACCGCGTCGGTGACGTCCTCGCCGAGGTAGGCCTCCGTGTCCCGTTTCAGTTTCTGCAGTACGCGCGCGGACAGTTCCTGGGCGCGGTAGCGCGTTCCGTCGATGGCGCCCGTGTCCGGGAAGCGCCACGCGGTGTCTCCCATGTGGCGTTTCACCGAGCGCGCGGTGCGGTCGATGTTCGTCACGGCCTGTCGTTTGGCGACCTCGCCGACCAGTACCTCGCCGTTCTTGGCGAAGGCCACCACCGAGGGTGTGGTCCTCGCTCCCTCGGCGTTGGCGACGACCGTCGCCTCTCCGCCCTCCAGCACCGCGACCACCGAGTTCGTGGTCCCCAGATCGATTCCGACCGCACGTCCCATAGCCGTCCCCTTCCGCCAGGCGCTGCCCGATCTCCAGCACAAAACTTGAGTGGCGGAAAGTCAATGCCGCACCCGTTTTCCGGGTGCGGCATCAAGGTGGGAGAGGGGGCCGGGGTCAGGCGGATTCGACCGTCAGCGTGATCGTCGTACCCGCGAGCGCCTGGCTGACCGGGCAGTTCTTCTTGGCGTCCTCGGCGGCGGCGGCGAAGCCCTCCGCGTCCAGGCCGGGGACCTCGCCGCGGACGGTGAGGTGGATGCCGGTGATGCCCTCGCCGGGCTGGAAGGTGACGTCGGCCTTGGTCTCGAGGCGGGTGGGCGGGGTGCCCGCGCCGGTGAGGCCGTGCGACAGCGCCATGGAGAAGCAGCTGGAGTGGGCGGCGGCGATCAGTTCCTCGGGGCTGGTCCTGCCGTTGGCCTGCTCGGCGCGCGACGCCCACGTCACCGGCTGCACACCGATGCCTGACGAGTCGAACGTGACCTCGCCGCTGCCCTTGATGAGTTCGCCTTCCCAGACGGTGTGTGCGGTGCGCGTGGTTGCCACGATGATTCCTTTCGACGCGGATGTCGTACGGAGCCATCCGATCACATTCCGGTTCAGCGCACCCGGAAGACCGGCCCACGCGGGGTGAACGGCAGGCGAGCACCTTGTGGAATCAGATAGGCGTGCTCGCGCCGCACCCGCAGCACGTCGCACCAGCCGTCGGTGATGACGAGGACGGGCGCACCCGGCGGGAAGTCGTCGGCGCGGTGCAACAGGTCGATTCCGGGCTGCAGTACGGTGCCGCCGCGCCCGTGCACGCGCACCCGGCCGGCGATGTCGGTGACCGGGACGTAGCCCGCGTCGTGCGGGGCCGCGTCGCAGAACACGACCCGGGCCGCCGGTACGTCACGGGCCTCGGCGTACGAGGCGATCGCGCCCAGTGCCTTGCCGAGGAGGGTGCGGTCCATGGAGCCGGAGGTGTCGAGGACGACGCCGAAGGTGCAGCGGGCGACCTCCTCGGGCGGGAAATAGCGGCCGGCGCGCGGGATGTCGGGGGTGGAGGACTGGCGGCGCGAGGGGCGGGCGTACGACCGTACGGGCTCGGGGCGGGGCACGAACTCGTCGAACCAGCGGGCGAGTTGGGCGTCCCAGGGCAGGGGCGGGTGGCTGAGGGCGCGGATCTCCTCGACCAATCCGCCGGGCAGGAAGCCGCGTTCGTGCTGCTGGTGCAGGTCCAGGCCGCGGGCGAGGCCGCGCCGGTAGAACTCGTCGAGGTCGACATAGTCGCGCGGGCTGCCGAGCGGACCGCCGAGGATGTCGCCGGTGCCCTTGCCGCGCAGGGTGGCCAGGCGGCGGGTGCGGCGCAGGTCGGCGGTGATGCGGTCGTAGACCTCCTCGGCGGAGAGGTCCTTCAACTCCGGGTCGTACAGCAGGCCTTCGGGCATCGTGCCGATGTCCATCTCGCGCAGCCAGCCGTTGATGACGTAGTCGGCGGCGACGTTGAAGAGGAACGGGTCGCGGGTGCCGCAGCGGTCGCCGTGGCGGAGGGCGGCGTGCAGCATCTCGTGGGCGAGCACGAACCGCCATTCCTCGTCGTCGAATTGCCGCAGCGGGTTGATGTAGATCTCGGCGGCCTCGGTGTCGACGGCGGCGACGGAGATGCCGTGGGCGCGGGCGAGTTCGGCGTCGGCGACGAGGGTGACGCCGGCCGCGATGCCGCCGAGGAGCGGGTAGTTGGAGACGAACCAGCTCAGGGCGCGCTCCCAGGGGCGCAGCCGGGTCGGGCCGCCGTACATCGAGTCGCGGCGACCGCCGGCGAGGTCCATGGCGACGGACATGGTCCGGGTGAGAGCGCTCGCGAAGGCGATCTGCCAGTCCACGGGGGTCCCGGGCCAGCCGTGCCACGGTACGAGTCGTTGGTCGGGGGCGCTGCCTGCCGTACCGCAGTGTTCGTAGGCGGCCGGGATGCCGTCGCGGCGCCAGCGGGCCGCGAGTTGTTCCTCGTCGCCCGCGGGGTAGGCGGCGGGCAGGTCTTCGGGGGTGCGGCCTATGGGGAAGGTGAGCAGGAAGCGGTTGACGACGACGCAGCGGGCGGCGAGGTCGAAGCGGTCGGGCTGTTCGCGCTCGCCGTTCGCGCCGGGGACGTGGCCGAAGCCGAGGTGGATGAGCGCGTGCGCGATCGCCCAGGCCCATTCGGCGGGTTCGGCGAGCCGGGTGGGGTGCGCGTGGAGACAGCCGTTGGAGTCGACGAGGACAAGCCCGTCGCGGGGCGCGGCCCGGCAGTCCTCCTCCCGGCACAGCTCGAAGTCGATCGCGGCGAGCGCGGGGTTGGCCCACACGAGCTTCAAACCCGCCGTGAACGCCTCGGTCGCCGGGTCGGGCTTCTTCTTCTCGGGGTCCTTCTTGCGGGTACGGCTCACCGGGGCACCTCCGCGGTACTCATCGGCGTGCCTCCACCAGGCGGGGCATGTCCCGGGCGGCCTCGACCAGGAACCAGGCCGGGAGGACCGGGTTGCCGTCGTCGTCCGAGGCGATGACGCTCTGCGCCACCTCGACGGAGATCTCGGCGAGTTGGACGAGGAGGGACTTGGCGCGGTAGGCGGTCTGGCGGCCGTTCGCCGACAAGTGGTCCTTGCTGGCGGGGAGTTCCTTGATGAGGCGGCCCCGGAAGGACTCGGCGAGGTAGTACAGGAGGTCGCGGTCCTCGGTGCGGTTCGGCCAGCGGGCGTCGCCCTTGAGGACGGCCTCGATGCCGAAGCGGCTGCGCACGATCTTGACGTAACCACAGAAGGCGACCGCGTGGGCGGGGGTCAGCGTGCCGTGTGCGATGACCTTGAGGGTGTCCTCGTCGAGGTCGGGCCCGAAGGAGCCCAGCGCGTCGGAGAGCATGTGCCAGGAACGGGGCGTGGAGAAGGGTTCTTCCGTCTTCGGCGGCTTGGACCACAGGTGGTCGGGGCGGTCGGTGAGGTGGTCCAGGATCCACGGGTGAATGCCGTTGGCGGCAGCCCAGTTGAGCCAGTCCTTCGGGGACGCTTCCAGGTGGACGTGGGTGAGCCGGTTGATCAGCGCGGAGGCGATCGGGCGGGCCAGCGCGTTGTCGGTCGCGCGGTTGCCGGCGCCGATCACGATGGAGCCCTTGGGGAGTTCGTAGTTTCCGATGCGGCGGTCCAGGATCAGCGAGTAGAACGCCTTCTGCACATCCGGTGTGGCCGCGTTGAGTTCGTCGAGGAACAGGCAGTAGGGCTCGTCCCGCGCGATGGCCTCCGGCGGGCAGAACACCGACCGTCCGTCGCGGATCTGCGGTACGCCGATCAGGTCCTCGGGCGCGAGCTGCGTACCGAGCAGACTGACGCACTCCAGCCCCAGCGACTGGGCGAACTCCCTTACCAGGGACGACTTTCCGATGCCGGGCGCACCCCAGAGGAAGACGGGGCGGACGGTCGCGAGGCCCAGCAGCAGTTCGGGGATCCGGGCGGGAGTGACGGTGACGGCAGCCTGCAAAGCAGCAGCTCCTGAAGGAGATTCGGGGTGGGGAGACTCGAACAGTGTGTGCTCACCGCCCACTCGGCGCAGCCCATTTTCAGGCGGCCCGCTCCTCCGGCCCCGCCGTCAGCGGTACCTGCGGGCCGTTCAACTCCCGCAGCCAGCGCCGCAGTACGCGGTGGACGTGCTCGGCGCCGACGAGGTCCTCGCCGTCATCGACGGGTGCGGAGAGGGCGCGCGGCGACAGCAGGAACGGCTTGCCCTGGGAGCCGCCGAGGCCGCCGTGCGAGCCGATCTGCTCCTCGAAGGCGAGGACTTCGCCCTCGGCGGGGTCGTACCAGGAGTTGACCATGATGTCGGCGGTGTGCGGGAAGGAGTGGGTGCGCCGGACGGCGTCCGCGACACCGGGGCCGAAGTCCGCCAACGGGCCCTGTTTGTCGTCGAGTTCGGCCACCGGCAGCTCCGCGCCGTGCGCGCCGAGGACGACTCCGCCGTACTCCGCGCTGCGCACCAGGACGAAGCCGACGCCTGGGTGGTTGGCGAGCGTGGTGAGGAGTGCCGGGTGGCGGGCGTCGATCTCCTCCTTGGTCATGCGGTGCGGCACGTCCGGGAAGGAGACCAGGCCGAGGTTGCCGGAGGCCAGCACGACCGGCTCCGAGTGGCGGCCGGAGTGAACGTGCCGCTCGTCGCCGTCCTTGGCGGGCCTGCGCAGCGCCGCGCGGACCGCGGCACGGGCCTCGGCGCCGCTGTGGGTGCGGCGGGCCCGGCGCGGCACGGGCAGCCCGCAGCCCGCCCGCACCAGGTCGCCGAGAGTGAGGCCGTAGCGGCCCTGAAAGGTCTCGCCGGGGCTCTGCCCGTGGTCGGAGAGGACGACGAGGCGGTACGGCCGCGGGGCGTGCTCGGCGACGTTCTCGATCAACGCGAGGGCACGGTCGAGGCGCCCGAGGACCTTGGCTGCGTCCCGGCTGCGCGGTCCTGAGTGGTGGGCGACCTCGTCGTAGGCCACGAGGTCGGCGTAGACGGCGGTGCGGCCGGCCAGCATGTCGCCCATGACCGCGGCGACGACGACGTCCCGCTCCACGACGGTCGCGAAGGCGCGGACGAGCGGGTAGAGGCCGCCGCGCTTGACGCGGGGGCGCTGCCTGGTGAGGCGGGAGCGGGTCGACTGGCCGATCTCGCGGCCGACCTCGGCGACGAAGGACATCGCGGTGCGGACGGCGTTGGCGGGGTCGGAGAAGTAGGCGAAGTAGCCCGCGCGGGAACGGTTGTCGCGGCCCCGGCGGCGGATCGCGATGGACAGCACCAGGGCCTGTTCGTCGGCGCCGCCGCTGAACAGGTTGCCGCGGCTGGCGCCGTCCACGGTGAGGAGGCCGCCGTCGCCGGTGTCCTCGATGGCGCGGCGCTGGAGCTCGGCGGCGCTGGTCGGGCGGTTACAGACCATCACCTCGCCGGTGTCCTTCTCGTACCAGCGGAACGCGGGGATGTCGTGGTTGGAGCCGTGCAGGATGCCGAGCTGGCTGGCGCCCGTCTGGCTGGACCAGTCGGTGCGCCACGGGGTGAGGCGGTGGGTGGGGCGGTCGCCGCCGAGGAGTCGCGCGACCGTGGGCATCAGCCCCTTCTCCATCGCGTCGAGCAGGACGTCGTGACCGACGCCGTCGAGCTGGAGGAAGACGGTGCCGGGCGAGGACGGGCCGGGCGGGAGGGCTCTGCGGCGGCGGTCGGCGAGGCGGTAGAGGCGGCGGCGGTAGGCGTCGTCGTCGCGGACGGCGAGGGCACCGCCGGTCGCGGAAGCCACGGCGGACATCACGGCGGCGACGACCACGGCGGTCTCGGGGGCGACCTGGCCGCGCAGCCCGCCGTCCGGATTGATGCGCAGGGCGATCAGCAGCAGCGACCCGTTGAGGACGAAGACCAGGAGACCGAGGACGAGCGCGGGCACCAGCAGCAACAGCCGTACCAGCAGCGGCCAGACCAGGGCCGACAGCACACCGAAGGCACCGGCGCCGAGCGCGGCCGTGACCGCGATCCGGGTGGCGCTGTCGCCGTCCGCCGACTGGAGCTGGAAGTCCGGCAGAATCCCGGCGAGCACCAGCATGGTCACCGTGGAGACGGCCCACACCGCGATGCTCCGCCCGACCTGACTGGCGAGCCGCCGCCAACGCCCTGCGCCCACGCCCCGTACACCTCACGTCCCGGGCCCGTCGACCTGGCGGGCCTGTCCCCAGCCTGTCATACGGGACGTAGGGACCCCCGAGCTAGCGGCCGTCGTAGCCGGCCGTGGGCATCGACAGCCGCCGGTGGACGCGGGCCTTGGCCTGGGCGTCGTACGACGGTTCCGCGCGGCCCACCGTCTCGATCCGCACCCCGCGGCGCGCGCACTCGTCGGTGAACTGCTCCACGGAGGACAGCGCGCTCTCCAGGACCCGGCGGCTGGGGGCGACGAACAGGTCGAGGCCGGGGCGGACGCCGTCCCACAGGGCGCTGTGGTCGGGCCGCAGTCCGCGCACGAGGAGTTCGCGGGCGATCACATAGCCGTGGTCGGCGGCCCAGCGGGCGCACATCGCGTGCTGGCTGCGCGAGTCGACCAGGAAGGGGTCCTCGTCCAGCTCCTCCAGCGGTGTCAGGCTGGCGATCGCCGTGACCCTGACCCGCGAGGGCATCCCGAAGGCACCGCGTACCTGTCCCATGGCGTCCCCCTCACCTCCGGGTTTCGCCGCCGACCCTACTCCTGCCCGTAGGCTTCGGGGGAGTCGCGCGAAGGAGGCAAAGAAGGTGCCGGTGGAGATCACCTGGTGGGGTCACGCCACCTGCACGATCGAGGACTCGGACATACGCGTCCTCACCGACCCCCTGTTCGCCCGCCGGCTCGCGCATCTACGACGCCGCCGGGGCGCGGTGCCGCCGCCCGAGGCCCATCGCGCGGACCTGGCGCTCGTCTCCCATCTGCACGCCGACCACCTGCACCTTCCCTCGCTCGGCTCCCTCGCCCCGGGCACGCGCCTGCTCGTGCCCCGGGGCGCACTCCGCGCGGTGCCGGGGTTGCGCCGGCTCCGGCAGCTGCGGATCGACGAGATGTCCCCCGGTGACCAGACGATGGTCGGTGACCTGGTCGTACGCGCCGTGCCCGCACGCCATGACGGGCGGCGGCTGCCGGTCGGACCGCACCGCTCCCCCGCGCTGGGCTACGTCGTCGAGGGCGAGGCCCGCACCTACTTCGCCGGGGACACCGGGCTCTTCGACGACATGGCCAAGGAGGTCGGGCCGGTCGACGTGGCACTGCTGCCGGTCGGCGGCTGGGGGCCCTATCTCGGCGAGGGACATCTGGACGCGGGACGCGCGGCCCAGGCGCTGGCCCGGCTCGCGCCGCGCAGCGCGGTGCCGGTGCACTACGGCACGTACTGGCCGATCGGGATGGACGCGGTGCGCCCGCACGAATTCCACACGCCCGGCGACGAGTTCGTGCGCATCGCGGCCCAACTCGCGCCCTCGGTGGCGGTGCACCGGCTCGGGCACGGCGAGAGCGTACGCCCCGAGGTCGCCCGGTGAGCTGGATCGCGGACGCGCTGTCCGCGACGGCGACCACCTCGCCCGAGTCCACCCAACAGGCCCTCGGCTACCCGTCGTTGTTCCTGCTGGTGCTGTTCGGGGCGCTGGTGCCGGTGATTCCGACGGGGGCGCTGGTGAGTTCGGCGGCCGTGGTCGCGTTTCACCAGACGGCGCCGTTCGCGCTGGCGCTGGTGTTCGTGACGGCGTCGCTGGCCGCGTTCCTCGGGGACATCGCGCTGTACTGGCTGGGGCGGCGCGGGATGGGGTCGAAGAACGGCTCGCGCTGG
>Ga0307509_10011446_pt1 | contig 10738 bp, 6 predicted proteins | sample 10_EM_MG_FD_202245 | JGI IMG/M metagenome (GOLD analysis project Ga0307509, IMG submission 202245) | Populus trichocarpa ectomycorrhiza microbial communities from riparian zone in the Pacific Northwest, United States - 10_EM | ecosystem: Host-associated > Plants > Roots > Unclassified | place...
AACTCTGCATGATTAGATGCCAAGAAATAATGAAACCCATATTAACTGAGACATAAGACCACTTCGCAATACACACCTTAAGTTAACCTCTTAGCGCGAGGTCCAATTATTCGAGTTCTTGCGGTATCCCATAACCCGTCGAGACATTCCGGGCGTGTTTAAAATCTGGAACACTAGCCTATTTGAGTAATCGTGATAGAAAAAACCCTCGTGTTAGAAAGTGGTGTAGTGCTCAGAATACCACAAAATCCGCACTGCTCAGTATGACTGATGAAAAAGAGAGAATCCGCGTAGATTTGCTCCCAATTGCCCAAATGAGTTAGTGTTCCAGATTTTAAACACGACCGGAATGTCTCGACGGGTTATGGGATAAAAGCTAACAGTTCTTTAAACCTCCCCGACCAGCCGCCGTTTCACAAACAAGACAAAGAAAAACCCCCGCTCTTGGTGCCAATGGACACGTAGCGGCGCAGGAGAGGTGCCCGGAAGCACAGTATATTTCTGAGGGAAATGGGTAGATCTCTGGAATATTTTAATCACCTGCTGCACTACTTAGATCCAGTTTAAGTTACGTCTTAGTTAAGCAAATCCAATGAACTGCAAGTATTCTCCCCCACTCCCCTATTGCTCAGGAAAGGGCGTCAAAATCCGCTGCGCCAGATAGTCCAAGATTTCAAAGTAGAGGAAAACAAGGGGGGGAAGAGAAAGTACCCAGACGGCCAATCGCAGTCCGAAATTCTTTCAAACCGTTAGAAAGTTTACGTCTACCAAACGGTATGGTTGTTACCGTACAATCGATGGTTCGCCTCGTACCCATTGCTTGAAAGCCAAACTACAGCACTAGGACAAAAAGACTCGTCCGATGCCCATTTTACACCAAAACTAGCCAACTTCACCACCCTCCCCCATCCCACACTTTTTATGAGAATCTACAAAATTTTGGATATGTATTAGAAAATCTGTAGATAATATACTGAATGTTACAAAACTCTTAAATATTACCAAGGGATGGAGAAAAAGTTGTTTGAGTATCAGGAATTGGTTGCCATGTATGGTGCCGGCAGTTTAAAAAGGGAACCTCAAATTTCCTATTTTTCAAATCCTTAAGGCTCAACAACCACAACCATAATATCTAAAAGAAAGCCTATTTTGAAAAGAGAAGATAAAGAAGAAAATAAAATAGGCTGTTTCTCAGCAATTAAGTTTGTAGTTGTAGAGTCTTAAGGATTTAAAAAGTTGTATTTTTGGTGAGAAAGAAGAAAAAGTGTTACAACAGCCACACTTGATTACGTTAGTAAGCATAGCTGGATTTTATAAAAGCTTAGTTTTATTGCATTTGATTAGTTATTTGTACCCAATATGTATGAAAAACACTCTTTTTATTAAACCTTAGTTCTCAGTTGACTTATTATGATATAATATTCTATTATTTATATTTTTTTGCCTACATAAACTCGAATTATAAATACCTGTTATGGGGGTGATTAAACCCTCAAACCTCAGACTATGTTTTTCATAAATTCTCTATTGACAAAAGAGCACCTTACCAATCAAAATTTGCAAAGCCACATATAACATCCATTGCACAGCCAGGTTCCCTTTTTGAGCTGCCGGCACCATACCTTTTTGTATCGAGCCCCATACAAAAATTTAGGTCACTTTCCCGGCTTATGCAATCAGGGCAGCTTTGGTTCCTTGGACTTCTACTTTTAGAGAATTGAATAGATTGTGATTTTCTAGCTAGAGGAAGGATTTGAAGTATTTTCATGCAAAGAGTGTTGGGAATTGTCGGTTTGAAAATGTCAAATTTGGCCCTAAAACCGGCGTCGGACGAATCTTTTTGTCCCCGTACTGTACTGTACGTTGCACTAACAGGCACAGCACAGGGCTTCGATGTCAGCAACAACGGCCCCCTCTTGTCGAGAATCACCTATCATCGTAGATTGTCGATGATAGGTGAAAGTGATGGAGGTGGTGCATTTGCGCAAATGCACAGTACATGCTTCTCCATCGAAGGTCGCTAGCTGACGACTACCTAAGTAGTAAAAACTTCTACTGGTCAGTCCCGTGCTTGTACAGTACACTTCCGTTCGCAAAGTCTTCGCGGAAGGACAAGTACTGTGGCAAAGTCTTGGTGGCAACGAAAGTACCAGAACAACCTTTTCAGTTCAAATTATACACAAATTCTTGTACCAGTACCTCCACTGCGGCCAAGACATCGCCGCAGTACCTCTCTCTCCGCGAAAACTTTGCGAATGGAAGTGTACATGTATAACCTTATACATCCGTTCATGCCCGAATATGCCCCCCGCACGTTCACACTTCAGTGCTCTTCCAGACTATGCACGCTTCCAGTTACCTTCGCTTCTCAATGCTACTAACACAACACTCTATCATACTGGGATTATTACACCATCGGGAGGTAGTTGAACTCTGGGTTGAAAAAATGATAAAAATATTTATTCCGCAAGAGAATCTCTATACAAAAGAAATACAAAAATAAAAATAGGGCAAAAATAAAAATAAAATATTGGTGCAGCGGTCGTCATAGAATAACCATATTAACTTGAATAAGAGAGCGGTGGGCTATGTAATTAATAATTCCCTCCCTACCTAGGAAAAGGGGGAAAAAATTACAGCAAAACAAGAGAGGCGAGAAAAAGAAATTCCAGACCTTGCTAGAGGGGGCAACTCCAACGACATAGCACACCGCTCTCTTATTCAAGTTAATACGGTAGGTGGTCTGGGTAGTGGTGCTTGATGTTAAGGAAATGGGGAGATGGAACTGGTATAATGAGTTTTGCATAGCACCGTAAATCCTCAAGGTGCGATAGAATCTATCTGCCTGATCTAGCTTTTGGTCTGAAAAATTCATTAAGTGTCAGCTAATTCATGAACGCTGGTATCACATACTTGCATTAATAGATAGGAAGGGAGGATACTGCGCAACTTAAGCTTCTACTTACAGATTTTCAAACCACTTCATGTGCTATAAAATAGCCCACATTTATGTATATGGCCAAGTAACTTGATGCTCTGGTCCACTTGGCCCCCATACCGCTCCGGGTCATGTTACCCTCATGTCCCCAGTAGAGACCGTATTATTGCGGAACAAAACCGTGCTTGAATGAGCTCCGTCAGGATAATCAATAGAGACAGTGACTCGACTGGGCGCAGTAAAATCTGTTGGCAAGGTGGAGGTTGAGGTATTTAGGGACAGAGTTCGGGGAATTTGGGGTACCGGTAATGTATTGCTAGACTAGGAGCGTGTTAATATGACTATTGATAAAGAGGGAGGGGTGGGCATGCATTGACCAAATGTGAAGGCAATAAAGAGGACGCTGAGCGACGAAACCAGGAGCGCCAGTAGGACATCATCGCAAGAAGTAAAGTAAGGGAAGCTATAATGAGTCCCGCTATTACTGCCGGGCTCCAGCTGTCACTATCATCCCCTCCTTTATTGTCCCCTTCTTCTCGTTTCGCGAATTGTGAGAGTAGGTTTTCGATGGAAGGCATGACGGCTTAATATTACACCACGTTTGAAAGGTTCAACTATATTATACCCGAGAGTAGAGAAAGTAACAGGCCGCGGCAAAAGGAGGAGATTTCCGATATGCTGATAGTCTGGATGATGGCAATTAGGTGTGGTTGGAACTGAGGATTGTGAAATCCCAAGCAAGTGTGGTGGGGCTTGTATCATATATATACCGCCATTGAAGGGCAAGGTACAATCCGGCTAGTGGGAGCTGTGATCTGTCATGGTTTGTTAGTTGTACTCGGGGGTGTAGGTGGTTGGTCGGACAGACGGGTAATAAAATGTATATATCAGCATACATTTTATGACCCCCGTCTGTCTGTCCGATCACCCACCTACACTCCCGAGTAGCCAGCGGTGGCCTCAGTGGCCAGCATTGCGGCGGTGCAGGTGGAGTTGAAGGCCGGGACTAACTTGTTTCTGGAGGAGACATAGGTACGCATCGTGGACGTATCATATGCCGATGCACCATCTCGCACGGTTGGAGGCCAGGTAGGTCAGGGAGGAAGGACCGGGGGGGGGGGGCGGTTCGTTGGGAACAGGAAAGAAAAGGGTGAATAGATTTGTGGGTGAGAGCGAGCGAGAGCAGGCAGGGAGACAGGCAAGAGATAAGAGAGAAGGATGAGGACATGCAGTTAGGGAAAGGACAGTTAGAAAAAGGCCAGCAAGAGCTAGGAGGAAGGAGACAGAAGGGCAAGCACATCAGCACGAAAGAGCACATAGGAGAGAAGGATGAGATGAAGTTAAGGAAAGACCGTTGGGAAAAGGCCAGCAAGAGCTAGGAGGAAGGGGACAGAAGGGCAAGCACATCAGCGCGAAGGAGCACATGAAGGATGAAGAAATGTGGTTAGGGAAAGAGATGGAAAATGGTCGACAGAGCTGGGAAAAAGAAAACAGAAGGATGGAGGAAAAAGCAAAAGAATGCAGCACGGGGGAAAATGGAGGGAGCTATGAAGCCAGGAGGGTTTTTTTTGGGGGGGGGCAGCATTCTCAGTGGGAAAAAGAAGAAGAAAAAAGTTGAATGAGGAAACTCAGAAATGAATAATGAAAGGAGCCCATAACCGTGCCAAGGTTTCTCTCCACCTTGAAGGACGACCATCAAAGTTTGCGGCACTCTAGGGGAGTGTGTCGTGTTGCGTTAGGCTGTCAGGAACTCCCCTAGAGTACAGTACCACAAACTTTGATGGTCACTATGCGTCCTTCAAAGTGGCGGGAACCTTGGCACGGTTGGTCTGGAAGGAGAGGAAAAGGGTGGGAGGAAAACACAGGACAATTGAGAGTTGGGAGCCAGGGACGGACAACGGGACTCGGAGGGCCAAAGAAACAGAGGCAGATGAGGCAGGGGGGTGAAACGGTTCACTGTGGGGAAGGAAAAGTGAAGAAGAAGAAAAGGAAAAAGGGAGAAAAGAAAATTCAGTGAACTAAATATAGAATATCCGTACAGTACTTGTGCTCGTAGAGCACTAGTATCACTAGCAAAGGGCCAATCGAGACCTCGAGACTCGCACCCCCATAGTCACCATCAGTGGGGCATGGCGAAACTGGACGCGGCGAACAGGGATTAATTCTTAGTAATTTTTCGTAACCCTAACCTTACTGAATCCATTTTTGCCCATGAAGTATTACCGATCCCTGTTCGCCACCCGCCCAGTTGGTTGCTATCGTCGCTTAGTCTCGATAGAAGCATTAGTCTGCATTTCCGGTTTTTTCGATGCCTTGAGCGGTTTGTTCTCGTTGGCTGATCTGGAGTTGGTTGCTGTTATGAGTTCCCACTCTAACACCAAAGGTGTGGTGGGGGAGTAGAAACCCGGACCCCCAAAGCAGTAACAACGCAGACTATTCTGACTACCCAGCGAAATTCCGGGACAACCATTCGCGGCTTATTGCGAGAGCCCATTTTTTCTTTCTTTTTCCAATCTGCTTAGGGTCTTTTCCCGTAGCCTTTCTCAGCTCACGCCAGGTCTCGATCACTGCCCTGTTTTTCCGGGTCGTGCTCATGATTCTGGTCGCCATGCCCCCCCCCGGTGGTGACTGTGGGAAAGAACGAGATAAAAGAAAGAAAAAAGAAAGGGAGATGAAGTTGGGAGGGGGAAGGCCGACAGATAAGGATAAGGAAAAGAAAGAGAAAACGCCTCGTTCGCAACCCCACTTGCGAGAGGAAAGAATCCCAAACATAAACAAATGAGAGTGAAATCCCCGCTCCCCCTTCTCCCTCCTGGCTGAAAAAAATAAAAAATAATCCGATAACAAGAATATTTCTACCGTACAGTACTCGTACTGTACTTGTATCATACTCTAGATAAAGTTAGCGCTAACACGAAGAATAGGTGTGTAGCGTAATTTTGAGAAGGTAGCAAGGAAAGCGAATATAAAAAGAGAGCAAGTGATTGTTAGATTGCTGATTCATCTGGGTTAATTTTCAGTACTAGAGTATTTGGCATAATTTGATTGCCCATTGGTTCAAAATTCGCTTTGCTTTTCCAAGATCCCCGATGTTGATAGGACCCACAGAGCCATGTGAGTGGCAATTCGCTTTTGTATCTGCTTTGGCAATAGCGCCATTTCGCCCCCGATAACCAGTTGATGCGGGTATTTTTATTTTTTTTGTTAAGTCTTCGGTTTATTCGTAACTAAGTACAGGAAAATCCATGGCATGCACCCTGAGGTATGGCCTGAAAACCCAATAACAAAAGAAAATCCTCCACTCCATTCCTTCAAAACAACAAGCGAGATTTGTAAACCACGAAAAGGGCCTACGCAAACCCATAACCACAAAAATTACAGGGATCAAGTGTCGGCCATTTCCTCCCAATTCTCCTCTCTCTCAGGTATCCTTTCAGGGTGGGAGGGACATGACATAGCGTGGGCTTCATGCGGGCCACCACAGTTCACACACTTAAGGGCAGTGTGGCTGCAAGGGCGACCTCGGATACAGCAGGTGGCGGTGGGGCAAGTGTGGGCCCCAGTTGGGTGCGGGTGAGCGCACCAGCGACAGGAGGCAGAATTGTTGCATCTGTTGTTATGGTGAGCGAAGCCATGACAGTTCGAGCACTGAGTGTTAGAGTTAAAACACAGACGGCGTTCCGTTCTATAGGTTGAGGAAAAAGCCGCTAGATGCCTGCCCACAAAGTCAGGAGCCCTAGGGCCAGTTATTGCAATCACAATCGTAGAGGTGGCTTTGCCAACCCTAGATTCGTCCGTAGTAAGCCACCTGGGTTGTCCCGTTAGGGCCAGTCCAGGGTTGAAGGTAGTCAGCTCGGTCGCAATCGCATCCAGAGAGCTAGAGGTCGGGAGTCCGTGCACCAATAGTTGTATAACTGGGGTGTCCAAATGAACACTCATAGTGCCGGGGATAAGGTGGAGGAAGGTGCCAACCTTGCTGTTAAGCGAGGTAGCCCTTATCGATTCCATGGTGGTGATCGTGATGGTATTCCCTTTTACGGAGACGGTTTGTATATAGGTACCGGCAAGCGCAGTGTTGATTACATTCCTGTTCTCTAGCTTGGTCTTGTTGAGGGGGCCACCCTCCCGTTTAACGATGAGGCGGCGTTCTCTGGCTGTGATACCCTTCTTTGGTTGTGAGGGTTTGGTGGTGGTCTGGGATTTATGCTGTGCAGATGCTGCACCACCTTGACCGGTATTGCGTTTCTTACACCCTTTTCTTGCCACTGTAGCCCATGAGGTCTTAGGGTCAAGTGATTGGGGTTTCGTGGGAGGCTGGGTACTAGGGCTGGCAGCCGTGCCAGGCACCTTAGTGTCTTTAAGGGAAAATGGTATTGGGGTTGGTATACCGGTGTGGGGGGGGGCTGCTTGTAGCGAAGCCACCTCTTGTGCCAGCAAATCGATGCTCTCTATCAGAGTATTGACAGCCGATTTATAGTCCTTGTAGATGGACACGATTATGTCAATCAATGTCGCCGTATGCTTGTTTACGACGGGTAGGTAATCTCCATGCTCCTTTGCCTTCTTTAACTAAAGGTCTTGGAAGAACACAGTGTGAGATTTGCCAGTATGGAGATACTCCACCATACCTGGCATGGTCGAAACCGTCGAGCTTCTCGGTCGCTTAAGCGGTGTGGGGCCCTGAGGCAAGAAAATGGGTGATAGGGTCGGTGTGCCTTCTTCCGTAGTGGAAGGCCTCCCTCCTGGTGTCGGGGATTGATCTTCAGTCTCCTTTCCCTGCTTATGGAGTCGCCGCCCAGTGGAGCCGGGAGATGGATCCGTATTGTATTCATGTAACCTGACAGGTCACGTTACGCGAAAATCTCGAGATAGTGTACGTGGTGTTGAAAAGTGCAATTTGCACTTTTGAGGAAAATAGGGGAGGGGAAGCTGCCAGTTGATGCGGGTAGCGTGCCTAGTACTGTACTTGCACTTGAGATAATTATTTGGAATCATCCTTAATGGGTAATTCATTTTTGCTTACATAATAATACACCTAGGTAGTGGGGCTTGGTAAAAGTAACTTCCAAAATGACAATACAATGGTGATTCGGAATTTTACTATCATCACTAATGTTGCTCTGATTGAAAATTAGAAAAGATAGAATTGGAGAGGAGTGTCTTCCGAGCACTTCTATCAAGCCATATCTTCCCAAAGTTGTGGTTGTGGTTGAAAGCTTTCGAAAATTATTCTTGTGTTGGATTTCAGTTGATTTCAGGTGCCCGGCAACATACAGGTATTCTCAACGGTACCGACAGGGGGAACTGGGGGGGGGGGCGAGGAAGCATGCGGTGATCAATCATCGGTTATCTCTAGTGATCCCCACCCTGACAGTTCACTCTCCGCCCGGAAATTACCCCTCTTCGTCACCTGGGCGGCATGGTGAAACCTAATTTCATTCTTCCACCGACAAACCACCAAGTAATGTCTCCAGCTTCGGCGTGGTTACTGTTGAGACTGTACCCCTCCCGTCACGGGCACAACTAGGCATCGCCCCTGAGCAACAACTCCAGCCATCTGCTAAAAGTCTGAATGGTGCTGGTGAGAATTTCTTGAATTTCTTGAACCTACCCAATCACCGGGCTTATCCACTTTGAAGCGTGTCGAGACTCAGCATACATTGTTGGCTCGGTTGTCTTTGTTTCGCCCTACTTGGCTTTCGCGCGGTTCCGGCTTTCATGAGATTCCACTCCACGGTATCCAGTGTTCCCAACCGTCCCGTCCGTCCGTCTTGGTCCTCTGGTACTAGCCAAGTTGATATCATACATCTCCGAACGGATTTTCACATCATGAGACATCACTCATGGCGTCCCCGGCCGTCCCCCACCGTCGACCCCCCTGCCCTGAACTGTCATGCCTCACCCTGTAGGGCCGGACGTCCTGCCCTTAGGTCGCCCCGGACGGACTTCAGATAGCCGTCCCCTCCCGTCCGGGGCTCTTGGCAGCCCCCCCACCGGACCCTGCGGGCCCCCGGACGGTTGGGAACACTGACGGTATCAGGGTGTAAAGGTAAATTTTCGGAAGGGACATCTTCGGTTTTTGGATCACTTTTTTCCTCATGTTAAACCTGAATCCTAATTGCTCCCTCCCAAATCCCAAGGTAGGGTTTGGTCATCAGCGGCTTCCCAATCACCTTTTGCCCCAGGCTGGTACCATCAAGTATTATATCCAAGTGTGATACAAGTTCGAGTACTTCACCTCATTCTAATTTATCTTGGGGTGTGGTATATAGTTACTTTTCCCGTCATATCTGCCCTCAAAAGTCCTATTAGTGCAACGCTAAAAGTGAGTGAAATTCGGGACAGACGAAGGGATCCCCATGCGCAAATTATACGATAATCCTCGGGTTTAAGTGTATTCTGGGCCGAGTGGCATAAAACCCCCCGCTCTTGTCAACAAAACCCCTTATTCACGTTTTGCAAGAAAATTACCAAAACATTATGTCAACAAACATGGAGACGGGTTGGTATATTTGCCCATTCTCGGCAAGCTTATAAGAACTAGCATTGTAGACATAGATTTACAAATGATTTGAAAGAAATTTCGGATGGCCACCAAGGATTAAATGATGCCGCCAATTTAGGACCCCCTCGACAGGCTATATCCCGCTTAAGAACACGATGATAAGCCTGGCTGAAATTTGCATAATTTTTTTCAAAGCTGACGAACAAGTTTATCGAATGATAGCTATCAAGGGAGGGAAAAAGAGGGAAGAAAAGCCAAATAACAGAAACAACCAAACCCGATTGTCTCTCACTTATTGCCGGTAGTGTTGTTCCACTGTCGGAGGCATTGCTGGTGCTGCTGCTACCCTTGCTGCTCGAGATCCTTGGCACAGATCTATCCCGCGATGACAATGAGGCCGCTGGCTGCGAAGAGAAAGGTGACGTGTGAGCAACGAAGAATACGAGCTGTAGTGAGTTTCAGGATCTCGTGTTCTGGGGATCGGGTAGTGCTATATATTATGGGTGTTCCACGGACCTACCGTGGTGGAGCTATCCCCCCGCTGAGGGGGACCTCCCGGCTATACCTTGTCCCGATGAACCTCCGAGACACCACTCGCACCCGGGAGTGGTATCCGTGTGCTTTGCACAATTGGCAATCGGTTCTCCCAACCCGGCATCTAAAAATTGGTTTCGCAGTCACCCTGTTCTCCAGTTGGCCCGAGAATTGACCACTAGTGGCAAGTGAGAGTGATTAGTTTGTATAGTTATAAACCACTAGTTCTTCCTCATCATCGGATATCACTCGCTGAACCCCAGCCTCCAGAAGTGGGCCCGGCTTTTGCCGACGCCAAAAACCACTCAGCGTGTATAACCTGATCTTCTAAAAGCTAGTTTAGTCTGTGTACCGTGGACATGTCTCCCTCTATCTTGTCCAGCTGCTTAAGACGCCGGCCGCCTATTGTCAGCAATCGCGTCTAATCATCAACCGTCAACAATGGGTGAGGAGTGTCACAGCCTTTGGTAGAAAAAATAAAATGTTTATTCTACAAGAGAATCCCCGGGGGGGAGAAATATAAATTAGAGAGGAGACAGAAAAAATTGGTGCAGCGGTAGTCGTGGTATCGTGTCGTACCGTATAATTTCAAATAATTTAAATCTGTGCTAGTGCTATATAGTTGAGAATTATGTACAGCCCCTAGTCAGAAGTGTTCGTGATCCGAGACATGTTTAATTACGGTTGCGCCATAGGCAGCCGTGGTGTAGTGGGGTGGTGGGGTTGCCGGGGCCTTGAGGCAATGGGTGCGCGCACGATCA
>Ga0307509_10011447_pt1 | contig 10738 bp, 3 predicted proteins | sample 10_EM_MG_FD_202245 | JGI IMG/M metagenome (GOLD analysis project Ga0307509, IMG submission 202245) | Populus trichocarpa ectomycorrhiza microbial communities from riparian zone in the Pacific Northwest, United States - 10_EM | ecosystem: Host-associated > Plants > Roots > Unclassified | place...
GGTCATTGTTTTTCTTTAGACCACCAATGCATTAAGTCAACGAAAAATCTAGGAGCTAAAGAAATTTCACGGATGTTGATTTTTCATGATCATAATCACCATCATGATGCATTTGCACATGCATGGGATTGTGAGTTTCACACTCTTGGCCCCACACTCCGTGGAGGATCAACTTAAGCAGCAAATTACTGGGCAAGACTTGTTAATACCGGACAAATCTATGGTCTTTACAGCTACCTGAGACTCACAAAAAACAACATGGTTTTAAAAGCAATCCACACCTGGTCTCTTCACAACTAGACCAAGCTAACCCTGAACCAGATTCTGGATTTCGGCACTGGCTTAACTCGTAAGCATTACTCACGGCTTGAAGATGACAAATTGCTGTATTTTCAGATTTTATCATCTTGGGTTTGTCAAGAAACTCTCTCATGGCAAAATCCCTTGGGTTCTAGCCTGCTTCCACTGTGTTCTTTGTCCGCTAAATCTGTCCCCCTTTTTCAACAAACACAAGGCATGTGATATTATGCCAGGAAACCGCATGCCCTCCCTTGTAATGATGAACAATCTACACGGCACACATGAAAAAGAAATGCATCAACAGAGACAATTCAACTTTTTGGCCAGTTCTTCCCACGTGTTTTTGTCGTGTGAAGCGAATTTAGGTTCCCAGTTTCTTTCCAAATCACATGGATTAGGGTTGATCCGTGGTCTTATCGTGAAAAAAAAAATCCATGTGTTTTATTTCTGAGTAATGTTAGTGTTATTTTTAGATTATTTTTTTTATTTTTTAATAGTTTTAATATGCTAATATTAAAATTAATTTATAATAATTTATTATTTTAATATATTTTTTTTAAAAAACAACCGATATTATTTTTCTAATCATCTTCCTAGAAGTGCTTGAAATTAGGTCATAAAAACTAAAAAAATGGGACCCAAATTAGGAAAATAAAATCTCTTTTTATTTGATCTGATTTGGATGATGGATTTCATACTTTTCTTCATTATTTCTTTCACATTAAAATAATGAGATCCGTGATAAAATCTTCCATATATCCCATTTTCTTCATTTCTCGTGAAAAGAGATTTGCAGTTTTACTCACGTGCGGAATAATATCAGACCTTGGGTTAATTTTGTAATTGATAATTTCTGTAAATTGAAAAGTTTAGAAAGGCCAGAAATCAGGCACAGTGATCGTATGGCCCATAAATCATCTAGTGAAACCTTTTGGGATTTTCTCTTTTCCAACAAATGAGTGGAGCGTTTGGGCTTGGGCCCTACTTTCCTCAAATTTTTCTGGGCTGTAAATATCTTTCCATTTTTTGATTAAAAATATAGATAAATAAAAACAAAAGAGAAAAATATCTGATGGTATAATATACTGTAAATACAGTTCCTATCTCTACTTTCCGTTTCCCGTAAGGAGAAGCAGAGCCAACGGTAATGTCTGCTTCCCTCTCCTCGCCTTTTCTTTATAAACACAGTTCCTAACTCTATTTTCCGTTTCCCAAAAGGAGAAGCAGAGCCAAATATAATGCCTGCTTCTCTCTCCTCGCTTTTTTTTCCACTTCCCTCTTCCGCTTCTCCTTCAAATTCCAACGCTCACTTTTCTCCTTCACCTCCTTCTCCACGACACTGTCTCATTCCAAAATCAAACCACCACCGCCACCACCGTCGTCGTCTCTCTCTTTATTTCCTCTCAATAACCTCGTGTAAACGCTGAATTCACTGGCTCCTCTTCCTCTTCATCGATGCCTCCAGAAGTCTCTTCCTCCTCTCAGGTTCCCCTCTCTATTTTTTTTATTTATTTGAGACTTGATATAACGATTGTGATTTTGTTTGAAAATGCTGATTCAGTTCAGGACAGTTTGCTATATTCAAGGGCATTTTGGGTAACTCAATCTATAATCGCGTGGAGTGCGGATACTGTTAGAGACGGTTATTGTTATTAATACGCTAGCCAAACCGCTGCATTAACCGTTACGGATACTGAAGTGGAAGAAAATCAAGATTGAAGAAGACAGCGGTGGCCTTCCATGACATGTAAGTGTTTTTTTTTGTTTTGTTTTGGTATTTTTGAAGAGTAGTGGTTAGTTATTTGGGTGAAAATTGAACGGTTTCTTTTTGGAATTTGAGGTAATTGCGAACAAAGCTTTCGAAGAGCCTTCAATTGTGGATGCCAAATCTCTCGTGGAATGCCAATTAGCCGTCGCGGCATTCAGCTGTAAGTGTTTTGTTCAATGCTTAATGCGTTACTTTATATCGCGTAGCCCTTCGAGTGAAGTTCAGCTGTAAGTGTTTTGTTGGCCTAACCCTGAAGATTATTGCAAATATGTACGTGAATTTGATGAACAAATGTGAGCTTAGCACTTAATCGTGTGTGATATCTGAAAAAGTGAATAAAAGAGAGAATTTGCTGAACTGATTTTCATCGATGTCAGAGTGCAAATATATACAACTTGCTAACTATTTTCTACAAGTCTATCACTTCCTACAATTAAGCTATCATAGCTACAATTCAGCAGAACTCTAAGGAAACTAACTATAATTAAGGAATACAAACGGGAAACAAATACTTGTTAATGATACAAAGGATATGATAGATTTGACTTTCCAACACTCCCCCTCAAGTTGGAGAGTGGATGTCTTGCAATCCCAACTTGGGAACCATAGGTATAAAAAATTCCTTTCCCAAAGCCTTGGTCAAAATGTCAGCTAGCTGATTTTCAGAACTCACAAATCTTGTTTTCACAGAACTGTCTTGAATCTTATCTCTTATAAAATGACAATCCATTTCTATGTGCCTTGTACGTTCATGAAAAATAGGATCCGCTGCTATGTGTATTGCAGCCATATTGTCACAATATAGCAATGCAGACTCTTGATGCAAAACGTCCAAATCTCTAAGTAAATAACGAAGCCATGTCAATTCACAACAAGCTCCTGTCATTGCACGATACTCTGCTTCTGCTGAAGAAAGGGAGACTATTTTATGGCGCTTCGACCTCCATGAAATTAACGAGGGGCCTAGAAATACACAGTATCCTGTAGTCGATCTTCTTGTAAGAGGGCATCCTGCCCAATCTGAATCAGAGTAAGCTCGCAACCGAAGATCACTGGTTGAGGAGAAGAAGAGGCCTTGGCCAGGCGCAGATTTTAGATACCGCACAACCCGTAAAGCTGCTTCCCAATGATCCTTTCGAGGTTGATGCATAAACCTGCTTAATATGTGGACAGAATATGTAATATTTGGCCTTGAAACTGTGAGATATATTAATATCCCAACTAATCGCCTATATCGTTCTGGATTTTTGAGTAGCTCACTCTTGTCAGACAATTTTAAACCACGTTCCATGGGGGTATTGATGGGAGCTGCCCCTAATAAACCTGCATCCTTAATGATTTCCAATGCATACTTTCGTTGAGAAATAAAAATACCAGTCCTAGATGTAGAAATCTCAATACCAAGGAAATACTTCAATTTACCAAGGTCTTTAAGGTGAAATTTATTATGCAAGAACTTCTTGATATCAGTTATACTCACGGGATCATTGCCAGTAATTAAAATGTCGTCAACATATATCAAAAGAGCAGTAAAGGACTTGCCTTGCTTTCTGATGAACAAAGAGCAATCAGCTTTCGATTGTTCATACCCAGCTGAACGGATGGCCTCAGAGAATTTAGCAAACCATTGACGAGATGCCTGTTTCAACCCATATAATGACTTGTGGAGACGACAAAACAAGTGTTCCTCCCCCTGTCTCCGAAGCCCTGGCGGTGGAGACATGTAAATTTCTTCGTGGAGGTCACTATGGAGAAAAGCATTATTAACGTCGAGTTGATGAAGAGACCAGCCACGGGCAGCAGCCAGAGCCAATAAACAACGAACAGAGATGATCTTGGCTGTTGGAGAGAAAGTATCCTGATAATCAATCCCCTCCAATTGAGTGAAACCTTTTGCCACAAGCCGCGCTTTATACCGCTCAATTGATCCATCAGACTTATGTTTGATCTTGAAAACCCAACGACAACTAATGAGAGTCTTACCAGCCGGAAGAGGAGTGAGAGACCAAGTGCCATTAGCTTTGAGAGCTTGTAATTCTGAATGCATTGCTTCTTGCCACTGAAGGTGAGCGGCTGCCTCAGAATAAGACTTGGGCTCCGTGACAGTACCAATTTGGGCAACAAAGGAGTGATAAGAAGGCTGGTATCTATGATATGAAACAAAATTTGACAGTGGGTAGCGTGTACCTTTGGTTGGAACTGGAACGAGGGAAGTCGATTGGTTGGAGTAAACGGTGGAGCAGACATAATCGTTGAGCTTAATTGGTGGGACAGTCTGGCGGTTGGAGCGACGGGGGGGTTCGAGTGGTGGAGCAGGAGGCTCGGGAGGGAGGAGGGTTGGTTCGGGTAAGGGAAGAGAGTGGGCAGAGAGAGTAGGTGGGTCGGCCAGCGTCGGTGATGATGGGTCAGACGGCGCTGATTCGATGGAGGCCATAGATGGCGGGCCGGAGGCTATTTGTGGTAAGAAAGGTGAAGTGGGATCTGTTTGGGTAATGGGAGGCGGTGGAGGTTTGGTGGGGATAGGGTCAAAAACTGAGTCAAAAGGATCATGGGTTAGTAATGGAATAGGGCCAGAATTGTGGTCCAACAAAGGTGCAGTAGAATTAGGCTTGACAGGGGCATATGGAAAAACATTTTCATGAAATTTCACATCCCGGCTAGTAAAAACATTTTTGGTTGATAAATCAAATAATTTGTATGCTTTTTGACCCAGGGGATAGCCAATGAAGATGGAAGGCAGGGCACGACGATCAAATTTGTGAGAAGTGTGAACATTGATGGCATAAGCAAGACAACCGAATACTCGGAGATGAAAATAAGAGGGTGGTTTTGAATAAAGAAGTTCGAAAGGAGTTTTGAAAGAGATAACCGGTGAAGGTAACCGATTGATGATGTGGACAGCGGTGAGAGCACATTCTCCCCAAAATTGTGAAGGGAGTTGAGCATGAAATTTTAAAGCACGAGCCACTTGTAAGATGTGACGATGTTTGCGTTCCACAACCCTATTTTGTTGAGGAGTGTAAACATAAGAATGTTGAAAAATGACACCATTATCTTGAAAAAAAGAACGAAGTGAGATAAATTCCCCACCATTGTCACTTCGAAAAGTTTTAATGCGAGATTCGAATTGAGTGAAAACATAACTGAAAAAGTGTTTTAAAATTGGTTGCGCTTCAGTTTTGTGACGCATTAAAAAAATCCATGTGAAACGTGTATAATCATCAACAATGGTAAGAAAATAATTAGCACCAGAAATAGAAGAATGTCGATAACGACCCCAAATATCGCAATGTATAATATCAAATGGCTTTGTAGAGGAAATAGTACTAGTACCGAAAGGTAAACGACTCTGCTTAGCCAAAGGACATGTATGGCAAGTATTTTTTGACTCAACAGAAAAATTTAAAAAATTCTTAGCAATGAAACTTAAGCGAGAGGGTTATACGTGGCCTAAGCGACTATGCCAGAGGTCGGTGGATGAAATGGTTAGGTTGCATGCAGGTTGGTTTGTAGATGAGGAAAGGTTGGTCAAAGATTTCTCTGTCGCTAGTGCCACCAAATAGTATAGTCCGTTACGTTGTTTACCTAAACCAATCGTCCTCCTCGTAGCCAGATCCTGCAAAATACACCAATAAGGCAAAAAGGTCACTGAGCAATTTAGACTCCTTGTCAAACGACTAACTGACATCAAATCAACTTTGAATGTAGGCACAGATAACACATCATGCAGATAATAGACCGAATTCAGAGGCAAAGATCCTTTTGCAATAATATTCGCTTTGTCTCCGCTAGGCAACAACACAGGTGGTAATGAGCAGTTTTTATTTTTATACAACAACTTGGATGAAGAAGTAATATGATCCGTTGCCCCACTGTCAATAATCCAGTTGTGGGAATTGAGTTTGGACAAACCTGGCTTTGTTACCGCATTCGCTTTGGAACTAGAACTGTCGTTGTGATTGTTAAGAAGTGACAAAAGTTGCTTGAGTTGGGTTTCTGACAATGAAACCGTAGGCCTTACCTCATCGTTGTGTGACACCTCAGATACCTGATTAGCAACAGAAAATCCTTTATGGTGATTCGAAATTGAGCCTGAATGCATTCTTGTCTTGGGATGTCCTGATGGGTACCCGTGTAATTGAAAGCATTTTTGAACCCAATGACCCATTTCATCACAGTGAGTGCAATGAGGTCGTCCCCTTCCTGATCCAAAACGGTGCCGATCCTGGTCAAAGCGTCGTTCTCCTTGCGGTCGAACATCCTGAGACTGAGACGAGCGGTTCGCTGGGGACTGATACGGGCGATCTGGTCCTGAAAAAAATTTTGGTTTTCCCCGGTTGTTGTGACGCACCGCCATAGCAGCGCTCCCTCCAAGCTCAGTTGCGGTCTGTGTAACACTGAGGAGTCTTTGTTTTTCTTCTTGAGAAACTGAAGAATAGGCTTGGCGGATGGAAGGCAAAGGATTCATTAAAAGGATTTGACCACGAATTACAGAGTAAGTCTCATTCAAACCCATTAGGAATTGCATCAATTTTTGTTGATCTGCCTGTGCTCCATGTGTTGCGTCTGAATATGAAGCCAATTCATCCCATAGGCCTTTCAACTTCGTGTAATAGGCAGAGACAGAGAGTTGTTCTTGACGAAGATAAACAATATCTCGCTGAATCTCGAAGATGCGAGGTGCATTGCTTTGAGAAAATCGCTCACGTAGATCTTCCCAAACTTCATGAGCGGTAGAATAATAGATCACGCTGTCTGCAATTTCTGGATTTAGGGTATTGACGATCCAAGAATGAACCATGTCATTACATCGCGACCAAGTCGCATAGCCTTCAGGATCAGCCTTTTCTGAAGGAGCTTCGATAGGACGATTGACAAATCCGAGTTTGTTCTTGGAGTTCAAGGCCAAAGTCATAGCCCTTTTCCAACCAGAGTAATTGTCTCCATTCAAAGATTTGAAGACTAGAACCAATCCTGGATGATCCGAGTGATGAGTGAAATAAGGATTCGAGATGTCAGATTTAGAGAAATTTGATGAAAACTCTGATTTAGATGAACCAGAGGAGGCAGCAGTATTGCCAGAGTTTGACAGAGTTTGACAGAGGTGTTTGTAGAACTTCATCGTTAGCCATAACAGTAAAGAAAAACTGAGAAGATGTCTATACGAGAGATTGGAGTGCAGAGATGAGTTAGGATCTCAACTTTGCTCTGATACCATGAAAAAGTGAATAAAAGAGAGAATTTGCTGAACTGATTTTCATTGATGTCAGAGTGCAAATATATACAACTTGCTAACTATTTTCTACAAGTCTATCACTTCCTACAATTAAGCTATCATAGTTACAATTCAGCAGAACTCTAAGGAAACTAACTATAATTAAGGAATACAAACTGGAAACAAATACTTGTTAATGATACAAAGGATATGACAGATTTGACTTTCCAACAATATCGTGTTGTGTTCTGTTCGTTTTGTTACACATTTTGTCACTGTATTTGTAATTTGTGCAGCGGAATGGGCATCAAGTTGCTTGTTATGAAGGCATTTAGGGATTCTTTTATAAGCATATTGAATTGATTTAATGCTTTATGGGCACACAGTTATTTTCATGATGCCGTGTTCTCTCTATCTTTTGCAGCTGATGGGAAATGCAGCAAGCTACTGGTTTGCAGTTACCTGGTATTCTGAATGAATTGTTTGCGAATTAATGATGGTCAATCGGTGTGCATTATTAAGAACATGCTGGGTTTGCTCTATCTATGGGCTCACACTGCTCAGGTGTATGACATTTTGAAACAGATTCTCTTGTTTTGTTTGTTTTCTATGAACTTGTCTTCTTCTATGCGATAGGTAATGTTTTATTATTATTATTATTATTATTGCTTCTAAAAAGACAGTGCGTACCTGCATTTATAAGAATGTGGATAGCAGGGGTGTCATGTAAGTTATTCAGTTGAAGGAGTGTGGAGTGTGGAGTATTGAAGGAGGTTATTGGGAAGGTTGTTATTTTTTGTATGAAGTGTCTGTCTACCATCCAAGCATCTTACACGTTGAAAAATGCTATGCAGATGATCCATATGCTAGAGCGCTTGTTGGGTGTCTCAGTTTGCCAACAATTCTGTGAAATAGTTAAATTGTTTCCTTGCTCTGAAATTATGCAGCTTTGCTGATCATCTCAATATGTTTGTATTTGTATTTTGTGCATACAAATGTGTAAAATTCCTCTGATTTTATGCTGTTTCTTTGTTAGAAGGCTCTCACCAGATAGCCAGAGGACATCATTTGTGAATCTTGATTCAGATATTTTATTGGCCTTCATGTTGTGTTGGGCGCTGTCTGCAATCATTTGCATGGAAATGGGCCCTTTGATGAGAATTATGTTCTTGACAATGTTCTTATAATTATTGTTCTTTTGATATCCAGTCAAACTACGCTTTCCTCACAGTACTTATGGCCTGAATAATCTCGAAAGCTTTGCCAGCTATAACTGGAGTGATGCTATTCCTTGATCATTTCACAAATTTTAGTACAATCCTTCAAATAATTACTCTCATACTTGAATGTTATTCTGTAATGATAATTTCATCATCCTTCTTTTTCCTTCTTTTTAAGTGCTTATAACTTCTATTTATTCTCAAACTAAAAGCAATATCTAATTTTTCTCCAAGGACCTTGAGTTGAAATTACAGCCGCATTTATCTCCTGAACTATCATAATACTTTCTTCTGGGTTTCTCCCTTCCTTTTCGTGTCTTTTTATACGTATCAGTCTAGTAGGGAGTATATTGTTGTGACAATAATTGGCGTTTAGGAACGGGTACGATTCCACAACAGTGGCCCTTCACGGGCCCCTGGTATTATAGTGATGTGTGTTGAAGATGGCCAGTTCATGGGCCCCTGGTATTATAGTGATTAGTGTTGAAGATTGCCATGGAGGTGTTCCAGGATTACCTCAACCGGATCCCATGCGGGTGAATATATGTCACTGCTTCTACTATGATTCCAAATTATGCAATTACTGAGTAGATTGACCTGTTCTACAGCTACTCATACATTGTGGTGATCTTCAATGCTAGTGCATCTGAGGTATCATTTGCCAGTCCTGCACTGCAGGCAAGAACTTTTCAACTGCATCCTATACAGTAAGCATGAGTAGAAACTGTGGCGGTTAAGAAGTTGCAACCTTCCAAATAGGAAGAGTTATTTCTTGGTTAAGTAGAAGCCTGGCTTCTGAAATTTCTTTGGTACAGAACACTGCTGATCTAATTTTCTATGGAACTCTAAATAATACTTCTAATAGATTATAGAAGCATGGAGTTCCTGCTCTCTCTCTTCGTGGACTAGTTGGGATGAGTTTAGGGTAGCTGTTTGAGGTTATTATAGAAAATATGGAAGTTTAACTTGCACAAACATCGACGACTACGAGTGGATGGTGCCCCTAAATGTTGTGGTTCATGCTATTTTCTCTCATGATTCGTTGCTTCGGCTGTTAGAAAACCCAATGGAAAATGTTGTTTCCTATCTATCTATTTTTTTTTCATGGGAATCCTGCTGCAGGTTATGTCAGCTGATGAAGCTGTGAAGAACTCATTCTATGAAACATCCACAGGATACTTCACTGTGCCCTCAAGGAATACATGTGTTTGTGGAGTATCGGTAAATTTTCTCCATCCACCATCGTACATGGTGAATATGAATATTTTATTTCATAAGTTGAGCATAATAATTAGAATTGATTTGCTGAGTTCCCACGCTAGAAATAGACACTGTAGAAATAGCAAATTGAAAACCACGGAACTTGAAATGTACTCTGAAACATTCAACTATTATCAATAAATTTATCAAGGGCATACAGAAACTTGTGGGTATGGAACGAAATAAGAATTCAATGGGGTTGAACAATAGAATTTCATAAAATAACTCTGTATTGCTTGTCTCAGTGTACTCTTAATTGATCGTTGGGGTTGCTCGAGTTTTTTCCTCGGGAAGAGTCCTAGGCTGTTGATATCATTGGACATTCTTTACTTAACAGAAGCAGATGGAGACTTCTGTTATCTTATTTTAAGAATGCGACAATAAAACCTCCACGTTGATTTTTCTAGTTTTTTTTTTTTTTGGTGAACTAGAGTTAGTTGACTAGTTACTTCCTAAGACAAGTGTGAGTGCATAAGAGACCAAAGAAGCCCAACTATCAGAGGCGTGAACCTAACATGGTAGAGTAGCGTTCAAGTCAGTATCAATTGAAAGAAAAATTAAGCATTCTAATTTTTGTAAAACCCACATCTGTTTCAAGTAGTACTAGTACCTCACACTCAGCCTAGAGAAATAAAATACAGAGTCAATCCATACTAACATAAAATCTGATAAAGTAACACCTTGTAGATGTTGGTATTTTTCGTCATCAAATTCATGCTGAAGACTAATGGGAAATGATTTGGTTCAGTGCTAGGATGTTAGTAAAGTAACACCACGAGAGCAATTGCAGGTTGAGAGTTGATTTATCCAGGGAAGAAAAAAAGAAAGATCATGTTACACCGCGCTGTAAATTATGTTCCATAAAAATTTAATTTTTTTATATATTTTAAATTATTCTGATTCGTTGATTTTAAAATTTTAATTAGTGTGGTGGCATAATTAGGCATGTCAAACCATACTTATGCTTCACAATAA
>Ga0307509_10011448_pt1 | contig 10738 bp, 10 predicted proteins | sample 10_EM_MG_FD_202245 | JGI IMG/M metagenome (GOLD analysis project Ga0307509, IMG submission 202245) | Populus trichocarpa ectomycorrhiza microbial communities from riparian zone in the Pacific Northwest, United States - 10_EM | ecosystem: Host-associated > Plants > Roots > Unclassified | place...
ACCATGGGTCGGCAGTCCGGTCAGTCCGGCCATGGTTTTGAGAAGCCTGGGTCAGTCCGGCTTAAATTATCAACGGCCGCCAAAGCCTGCAGGCGCCCAGGCAACCGCCGGGTCGAGAGGATAGGCGGCCGCCAGATGCCCAGGTAAAGCCGCCAGATGCCCAGGCGAAGCCGCCAGATGCCCAGGCGAAGCCTGCAGATGCCCAGGCAAAGCCGCCAGATGCCCAGGCAAAGCCTGCAGATCCCGGGTAAAGCCGCCAGATACCTTGACAACGAGTGTTGCTCGTGTAAAACTCAACACTGATTGGCTGAGCTGTTCGCTTGTGACATTTAAATTGAACTACATAAATTAACCGACAGATACCCGGCCATTCATAGATATTTGTGAAAGCCGTCAGGCTGCTGGCTGCTCCCACCCCGATTAGAACAATAAATGCTACACGGTGTGTGTGCTTTTAGATCATCTTAAAGTCAATCAATGTCGCCAGCTTATCCATATATCCAATATCTAGTTCTTGTGTTCGCGTCTTTGACCGTTGCACATTTATTCAGACACCCCACGATAGCCCTCCGAAAGGTTTTGCCTCTGGAAGTAAAGTTTCTAGCCGAGTGATCACATATTTCAAATGTTGAAACCTGGAAGTCACGTGTATCAACCCTAACCTTAATCTGTAGAAATGGTTTTCTGCAGATTAAGGTTAGGGTTAAAAACCTGAGGCCTGCAGGTCACCCAGGCCGGGCCCGGCTTTTTTTTTGGGAAGCCCGTTTCCCATAGTCCGGCCCGGCCGTCTCTGAAAAAGCCTGGGTCAGTCCGGCCGTACCCAAAGCCGGACGGACTGGCCGGTTGGGAACACTGTCCGGGGGTCGGAAAAACTTTTATTAGGTAACATAGAAGAAGCTCCAGAAAGGGAATGACAAAGGCAAGGGCTGACAAGATGCGATGTTAGCTCATTGGTGATAGACAGGCTATGCGATCAGGCTAGGGGCCGGGGGGTGGCGGTTGCATGTTTTTACTTCGACTTTGCAGCCCAGAAGGAGCAGTCATCAGCGAGCATGCTGGGTGCCCTGCTCAAACAGGTTGTGAGCGGACTGGAAGAGATACCCGAGGAAATAGAGCAAGCATATGAGGAACACAGAATGGTGATTGACGGACGGGGACCGCAGCTTGCTGAGATTGTGAAAATGCTGCAAACCACTAGTTCTAGGAAGCGCACATTTATATGCATAGACGCTCTAGATGAATGTGTCGCGAGATATCGAGTCAAGCTTCTCAATTCGCTTAATCAGGTTCTGCGGAGGTCTCCGGGCACTCGGGTGTTCGTGACAGGAAGGCCGCACATCCAGGGTGAGGTTGCGAAGCGTCTTCCTAGAAGAGTAATAGCTATACGGATCACTCCCAGGAGACCTGATATCATCGGTTATCTTAAAACTAGATTGGACGAAGACACGACTCCGGAGGCGATGGACAGCGGCCTGAGGGCAGATATCCTGAAGAAAATTCCAGAGGAGATTTCCGAAATGTAGGTACCGGTGGAAGCAAGGACACAGGAAAAGCTGTCTCGACTTATCTGATGACTGATACATATCTAGATTCCTGCTAGTCTCATTAAAAATCGATGCGATCTTGCAGGAAACCACTATTAGTCGTAGGCGACAAAAACTCAACGCAGCGGCCGATGGCTTAGGGTTCGGAGACGCTTATGGGGAGATGCTGAGTCGGATAGAACGACAGGGCGGAGCGAAATCGCGGCTCGGCATGGCTGCTTTGATGTGGATCTCTCATGCGGAGCGACCCTTGAAAGTCGGCGAACTGTGTCACGCTCTTGGGATCGAGATAGGATCGCCGGATCTGGATTCCGATAATGTTCCTTCAATAGAGACGGTCCTAGCATGCTGCCAAGGACTTGTTGCTGTAGACCAGAAGGCTTCCACGGTCCGGCTAATCCATTTTACAGCTGCAGAGCACCTCCGGGATCACCCACAGCTTTTTAGTACAGCCCACTCCACAATGGCAGAGATCTGCTTGAGTTATCTGAATTCTCATCAGGTCAAGGCGCTTTCGGCATGCCCCTCTCCCGATCTCTCCGGAACACCCTTTCTGGAATATTCTTCTCTGTATTGGGGGATACACGCAAAAAGGGATCTCTCGAATTTTGCCAAGCAAATTGCGCTGAGACTATTTGACAACTACGATAACCACATTTCCACGGAAATTCTCTTGAAGGCAATGGAATCTGGTTTATCCCCCGTTACTTTCAACAGACCTTCGTTGTTTAGTAGTCTACACTGTGCATCCTTCTTTGGGATTGTCGAGATCGTAGCTAGCTTAGTAGAAGCCGAATTCTGTAGCATCAACCAAGCAGACTGCACAGGTAGTACACCTCTGGCGTGGGCTGCTTCGAATGGACATGAGGAAGTGGTTAAAATACTACTGGGGCGGAACGGCGTCGACCCCGGTAAACCCGATGGGAACGACCGAACACCACTCTTGTCTGCTGCAGAGAATGGACATGGGGGAGTGGTGGAAATGCTACTCAGACGGAACGACGTCAACCCAGACAAACCAGAATGGTGCGGACGAACCCCGCTCTTGTGTGCTTCTTTGAATGGGCACGAGGGAGTGGTTGAAATGCTACTCGAAGGGGGAGGTGTCAACCCCGACAAACCTGATGGGAGCGACCGAACACCGCTCTTGTGCGCTGCCCAGAATGGACATGAAGGAGTGGTCAAAATCCTGCTCGGGCGGAACGACGTCAGCCCCGACAAACGGGGTATATACGGCCGGACACCGTTCTGGAGCGCAGCCTATCATGGCCAGGAGGGAGTGGTGAGAATGCTAGCTAGGCGGGGCGACGTCAATCCCGACAAACCAGATATCAACGGACGAACACCTCTTTGGGGCGCTGGCCAGAATGGACATGAAGGCGTGATAAATTTTCTACTCGGGCGAGACGATGTCAACCCCAATAAAGGGGACATCTACGGCCAAACACCGCTCCGGGGCGCCGCCCAGAGCGGGCACGAAGGGGCTGTTAAAATCCTGCACAGACGGGAAGATGTTAACCCTGACAAACCGGATGATGCAACCGAGACGCCACTCTGGTGGGCTGCTTTAAATGGCCACGAGGGAATGGTAAAAATACTACTCGGGCGAGGAGATGTTAACCCTGATAAGGCAAATGACCACGGTCAAACACCCCTCTGGTGTGCTTCCGAGAACGGGCGCGAGGGAGTGGTGAAAATACTACTCGGGAGGGATGAGGTTAGCCCGGACAAACCAGATATCAACGGCCGAACGCCTCTTTCGTGCGCCGCCTGGAATGGGCACAGTGGAGTAGTGAAAATACTCCTCGGACGAGGCGACGTCAACCCCGACAAACCGGATATCCACGGCCAAACACCACTCTTGTGTGCTGCTGTGAAAGGGTATGAATGTGTGGTGCGAACACTACTCGGACGGGACGACGTGAACCCTGACAAAGGGGGTATCTACGACCGAACACCGCTCTGGAGTGCTGCCTTTTATGGATACGAGGGAGTGGTTAAAGTGCTACTGGCGCTGGCCGATATCAACGCCGACAAACCAGATAGCAACAGTTGGACACCACTCTGGTGTGCCGCTTATAGTGGGAACGTGGGAGTGGTTAGAATGCTGCTCGGGCGGGACGACGTCAACCCTGACAAACCAGATCGCTGCGGCCGAACACCACTTCATAGTGCTGCTAAGAATGGACACGAGGGAGTTGTGAAAATACTACTCGGACGGGATGACGTCAGCCCTGATAAACCGGACTTGTTTGGCTTAACACCGTTCTGGTATGCTGCTAGTGGTGGCCATGCGGAAGTGATAGCGCTATTACAGCCCCCAGCATCCGCGACTCCCAGCATCGCGTATGGCTGCGGAGGCAATGTTTCCCCCTCCGCTTCCGGCTCCGGATGACCTCCGTCCTATTTCCTCTTGGACCGCAACGCCCCCCACTCCCGTCACTTCCTGCCTCCTTCTCCACTCTGAAACACCACCTTCTAGTAACCGCCACCTTTCCTTTCCCCCCGGAGTAGGCCCGCCACAGAAACTTTACCTAAATCTTTTCCTTAAGTGGCAAGAAATCATTTGCCCTTGTGATCCACAGATCAGTCACATACCCTGTTAAATCACTAGACTTCTTCTATGAAGTGAGATAGAGAGATTTACCAACTTCTAATTGTAGTTTAGACTTTGGGGTGGTTGTAGGCGATTTCTATTCCATGGAGATGGGATGGTGTAGTTTGGAGTTTTCATTGTCTTGGGTTTTATTCTTGCCCCCCCCCCCCCGGTTCATAATCTACTTTGCCCCTAATACATTTTTTTCTTCCTCCCCTCTGAGGTATTGCCATGAACGTTGTTTGGACGCAAGTATAGAAGTGAAAGTAGTCCCTGACACCGGTGATGGGCGACAGAGGTAGCTGTTAACTGATGTAGGGCAGTTGCCGACTTCCATTATGCACTACATGTGGCTGGCTCTGCAAGTGATGGGAGGATCAGAGGTCGCGAAGCAGCGTTGCAGATTATCCGGGAGTGTAATATTTTTTTGTTCTAGTACCTTAATAGTTTTTACCAAGATGATTCTACAACCATGCCTCCCTTTGTTATCATGGGAGTGTGCGGAGGAATAAGGACACTTGGGGAGATAGAATTGGTGATCTGCGGAAGTCTCAGGACGCGTTGTTTGTGTTTCACATATACACCTGTCTTTACCGGGAGTTTAGTTCCTCTAGACAGTGCGAACGAAGTTGTGGAAGTTATACCCACACCCCCCTTACACAGTTCCCGGGTCCAAGTGAATCCTCTCACTCTACTGCCTGCCTCTGCCCGACCCATTCCCCCCCTTTGACATCATGGACATGGCTTGATGGAGATCACGTTCCCATACTGCCTTCCCCCACCTGTGAGCTCGGAGATGAGGTTTCTTGGTAGGTCTCCCCTCCCCCGTCCTTGCTCATCAAGGAGAATTAGACTAGTTAGGATTCCTGCTGCAGCAAAACAAGTTCCCACTTTATGAACACCAGTATCCTACCCTAACTTGTTAGTAGGGATCGAAAGGCTCCCAGCGCTGTGAAATGCGGGCCAAGTAGGTACCTGGGAAGACTATTCCATCCTGTCTTACTCTCCTCTTCCCCCACCATCGAAGTTTTTTTTTTACTTTCTCGCTTGGGGCATTCCACACGACCCTCTGACCGGGGGTCACAAGCCCTCATAATTTCTTCAGCTAACAGGAAAAACCTCACCAGGTCCAGAAGATAGCATTTTAACAATACAGTAAATTACGGTACCCTACAGATGTTACACCATAAGAAAATCAGAGCTGTACGGTGCAATACGGAAATATTGCAGCCCGTAACTATGAAATTTGATCACGGATGGTCGTGCCCCTCCCCATAGTAGTAGCGTCTGGCATTGAATGTGCTGATGGATTGAGTTTCCTTATAACTAGCCAGTTTTATACCGCCAGCTCGAAGATTGAGGGATTTTTAGATAATTCTGGTAGTTTATGCTTTGATTAGCATATGAGGAAGATTGTAAGAAGAGGGCGCGGCTAAAAAAGAGGGGAGTGGGTTGCACGGTATTTATTGCCGATGCCTGGGGTTTGATGTTCGGGAACCAAAATTAGGGTTTCATTTCCACTTCGGCATGTGAGGGTAACCCCCGGCCCCTCCCACTTTACATCTCCATTCAGACCGGAAGTGATTTTCTATACTGGTCCAGTTGGTTGTATCTAGTATGGTTTTGGGAGGTATTTGGATTGGGTTGCGTCTTGTGCAATGTGAAGTTGCATTTCAGATATATAAACTTAGATTAGGCGAGTGACGTCTTGTGACAGAGTAGCACAGTAGAGGAAAGACATGATAATTGTTATCTGCTTAGAGATACCAGCGTTCAAGCATGGAAGTGTTTAGGAACAGAATGAAGCAGTGTCAAGTTTCCTTTTTTTTTCCGCCCTATACTGCATTGACTAGAGCAGTAGTAAGTTAATTGGCGTTATTTAAAATACCTGTATTCAGGACGAACAAGAAAAGGAAAGCTCGGTTATGTCGCAGCCAGCGCCTCCGCGGGCATCTCTGATCCTGTATAAATGGCCATGGCATACTCCTTCAGTCAGGCAACTCATGTTCCAGCCACTTTGCAAGTCGCCTGTTACACTACCGTAAAAACTTAAATAATTAAACACCTGTGCTATGAAGTCAAAAATTCCTCCCCGGAAAGGGGGCAGAAAACGCCTCAAAAATATCCCCCCTTTCCCATTCCGAGGGGGGAAGAAACAAATTTCTTGACTTCACTCAGAGGAAAACTCAACGACATAGCACACGGTTCAAATATTCAAATCTACAGGGGAGGGCTTTACTTTCAAGTAGCTAATTATTAGACATGACTGAGTGTGAAAAAGGCGCAACTTCCGTAATAAATCCTCTAGAGGTAGCAGAAGGTGGTGAAAGGGGTTTTGCAAAGGAATTCATGATATCACAGAATCAAGAACGTATAACATGGATATGAAAATCGTGGTTGTTGACATCGATTTCTCTTAAGGGAGATGTAGCACAGTAGGCTTACAGATATCTGCAGAATGCATGGACATACAGTATCATTCTCGCCTAAAAAACAAACTCTAGCGCAAGCCAGCTCCTACCGTAAGAACAAGCAGAATTGAATCTCGCGCCAAGATGTCCAAAATTCTCGCTCTCTTGGATTAGGGACACTACCACAGCGAAAACTGGCCGCTTGAGCCTCAAACTTAAGACAACAAAACAAACAAATATGATACCGGATCTTATCAGCAAAGACAAACCCCAACGTCTTAGCGCGAGGTTCAATTATTCCGGTTCTTACGCTATTCCAATTTAAACCTTGTCTTCCGTCCCTCCATCCTTTCTCCCACCATGCATCTGGACGTGCAAATCCTCTCCCAACAGGACAGCAGCGGGAACAGCCGCCAGGGTACCCGCCTTGGCAGATGTAAGACATGCGGGTACATGTACAGCAGCTTTATTGCGCCTGCATGCTGATCGGTTAAGCGATAACCTGATTGGCACCTCCATGCCCCGCTTATGGGAGCCCCTCCATCACTGCGACACTTCCGTAACAATTCTTTCAACCGCTTTTTAAGACCTTTGTTTCTGATTTCGGAGATAGCGAACGACGAGATTTTTGGGGTGCATCGCACCGAACCGCGCGTGCCGGATTCCACATTATATGATGCGAGAAACTAAGCTAGGCTTGGGGAAATCAGCCGGGGTTTCCGCAGCATCAGCAACCCAGGCAAAGGTAATAGCATTTCCAACGACTACTCCGGCAGCAAAAATGGCACCCCCTCCACCCTCCTGCTCCTGCGTCGGGTTTGAAAGGCGCCGTGATTGAAGCCACAACCGAACCTCTACCCACAACCCCTGCAGTGGTTGCAGCAGCGCAGCATTCCCCTCCGGATCCCTTATTTAATCTACGTCGAGACCCTCTCCTATCTACTGTATTTCCCTTCTCCACTACTCCGCTACCTCGCTGCCAACCAATTCTACTACTCCTGCCGGATACCACTGGCCCATTCCTGTGTTGATGCAATCCTTGTCCGTTATGCAGGATAAGATTCCACAACCGGGGCCCGCAATCGCAACATCCCCACTCGTTTCTTGAACTGGCAATTCTACACCCCCACCAGTGCTATACCTACGATCCTTAGCACACCAACACTAGCCCCTTTCCGCTCATGCCGGGCCTATTTCCAGACCTTCCCGAAAACTACAAGGAGGAACAATGGCCTGTAGGGGAATACCGAGATCAGCGGACCAAGATGTGGTATTTGTGTTTTACTTATACCGGTCTTTACAATTATTAGTTTTAGACAGAGAGTGAGCGAAAGAACGAGTGGAACGAAGTTCGAGTGCTGGAAGTTACATTTCATATCCCTCCTACACTGTGCCTAAGTTTCATATCGATTATATTGCCCTACCGTGCGGGCGCATGATCCATGATTTGAGTTTCGGGGTGTGTAAAGTGATTTGCCACTACGAGTGTTGTACCGATAGGAACTTCTCTTTCTCCATTGAGTATTTTGCCAGAGCTAAGCACGGTCAGGGCCCTATTTTACGAATTCGCTTCTTGCCCCCCCCCCCTTTTTTGCTGTTTCGACTTATACTTGCATGTATGAGATCGTGTTTCCTCCTAAATAAATAAAATATACTATACTTATTCGGAAATACCCGTGGTTCCCACCACTACCAGACCTCACTACTGTGAAAACCAAACACCAAAATCCGGTGATATGGACCTGTATCAGAAATCCGGAAACAGTAAGCCAATAGTTTACAACAGGGTATAGCATCCACCGGCTCTCTCTACTATCTCAAGTTGGCACGGCAGCCACACCGCGGAAGTCTCCCTCAATAGTTGCCCGATAAGAAGGGCTGCCGGAGGCAGAGGTGCACAGAGGTTTCGACACCCCCCCCCCCCTCCAATACCGTAAAAACTCGAATAATTGAACTGCGTGCTATGAAGCCCAGAATTTCCTTCTCCGGAACGGGGGCAAAAAACACAACACGGCAAAAACTCAGCCCCTTTCCCCCTCCGCAGACAGAAAAGAAGCAAAAATTTCTTGACCTTGCTGGGAGGGGAAATTCCAACGACATAGCACATAGTTCAATTATTTAAGTTTTTACGTATTTTCCCCACCTCCACCAACTGCCAAGGTCCGTATCCAAAACCGGTTGATTACTTCTATATTCGAGCTTTCCAACTTTCCTTAGGCTGGAAAATATCCCCTCCAATAGTGTCTTACAGATCACCTCTATACCGAATAAATATCGATGGCTGCTACTTTTATTGCAACCAAAATTTCTGGCATATTTTGCAATGGCGCGTTCGGGAAGCTAGTGTATGATTACAATTCTTTAAGTTAATTTGATAATCCCGACTGAGTGCCGCCTTGTTAAGAGAAGGTGAAGTGTTTATTCTCTCTTTAATGTTTAATGCTAGCCGTCGGGAACGCCCATTCCAAAACCTGTAGTATCAAAAAGGAAAATCCGTGTGTAGTTTATCTATCTGTTGACCTATCTATAAATCGATCGCTAGTAGGGGGAGAATATGGAAGGAATAAATATCAACCCAGAAGGAAAAATAAAAAGAGGGATATTTTTTAATGCGCAACCTATTCCGGGGGGGGGGGGGGGGTGGTGTTGACTATGATCAAAAGCGCAAGATGAGAAATGAAACAGTCCTCCGATAACTGCATGCCCAACATGATGAATAGAGACTGGTGTGCTTTCACTTATAGAGATTAAGATATATCGGAAGTTATCGGAGGGTATAATTTTTGAGATAGAAGTTGGATTTCCACCAACGAGAGCCAGAAAGAAATCTAAGGTCGCGTTTTTGGACTGGGGTAGAGGACACAAAGGGAAATCCGGAGGATGGCGATGGCGGTAACAGCGCAGAGAAGGCATCCGAGGGTTGAGCAAAAAGAGGGCTGGGAAGGGAAAGATCCCGTCCGGGTTGAGCGTAATCAATTGGATGCTCGGGGTTTAACTTGCTGGTTCTTTCATAGTTGGTCGGGTGGCCGCGCAGCTGCGGGGTCAATAGATATCCGGGTTTGCAAAAGCTTGACCACTTCTTTATGGCAATTAATAGCGGCACACACGAGTGAGGTTCGACCATCCCCACCCGGGCGATTGGGGTTGACATCTTCTCGTCCTAGTAATGGATCGACCACTGCTTCATATCCCTTGCTCGCGGCCCGCCCGAGTGGTGTTTGATCATACTTATCGGGGCAATTGTGGTCGATATCGTCCCGCTCAAGCAGTAGCTTGGCCGCACCTTTGTGTCCCCAGAAAGCACGGCATCCGGGTGTCAAACCGCCCGCATCGGGGCGATCGGAGTCGACATTATTCCGGTATAGAAGAAACCTGGCAACCCCTTCACGGCCATTTCCAGCAGCACACTCGAGTGGCCTTCAACCATCTAAACTTGGCCGGTTAGGGTCGACGTCTTCCCGTGCTAGCAGTAGCTTGACCACTCCCTCATGTCCCGCTATAGCAGCAGCCCGGAGAGGCGTTCGATTATTGTTTTCTGGGCGATTAGGGTCAACATCCTTTCGATCAAGTAGTAGCTTGGCAACTCTTTCATGTCCGTTATTTGCTGCGTAAAACAGTGGTGTACTACCTTCGTTTTCTGGCCTATTGGGTTCGACATCTTCCCGACCTAGTAGTAGCTTGACAATCCCTTCATGTCCATTTTGAGCAGCACACAGAAGTGGGGTTGCACCATCCGAACCCGGCCGGTTTGGATCGACACCCTCCCGTCCTAGGAGTAGCCTGACCACTGCCTCATGTCCCTCAAATGCAGCAGCCCTGAGCGGTGTCCAATTATTGTTTTCTGGGCGATTAGGGTCAACATCCTTTCGATCAAGTAGTAGCTTGACAACTCTTTCATGTCCGTTATTAGCTGCCCAATAGAGTGGTGTACCGCCTTTGTTATGGGGCCTATTGGGTTCGACATCTTCCCGACCAAGTAGTAGCTTGACGACACCTTCATTTCCATTTTGAGCAGCACACAGAAGTGGGGCTGCACCATCCGAACCCGGCCGGTTTGGATCGACACCCTCCCATCCTAGGAGTAGCCTGACCACTGCCTCATGTCCCTCAAATGCAGCAGCCCTGAGCGGTGTCCAATTATTGTTTTCTGGGCGATTAGGGTCAACATCCTTTCGATCAAGTAGTAG
>Ga0307509_10011449_pt1 | contig 10737 bp, 14 predicted proteins | sample 10_EM_MG_FD_202245 | JGI IMG/M metagenome (GOLD analysis project Ga0307509, IMG submission 202245) | Populus trichocarpa ectomycorrhiza microbial communities from riparian zone in the Pacific Northwest, United States - 10_EM | ecosystem: Host-associated > Plants > Roots > Unclassified | place...
CAATCAATGCTTAGACTATTGAAATAGGAGGTTGGTGATACTATATATGTAATTGAAGATTATGAGTGAACGGTTCTCTAGTCATAGGATATCACTCGGCATGAACAAGCGGGGCCCCAGGTAGGGGGAATGCGGGGAATCATGAGACGGGGACCCGTCCGGGTAATAGATGGGGAAAATCAAATCCCCGCCCCTCTCCGTGCCCCATACGGGGCCCCGCCCCGTGTGGGGCGGGTTGGGGAGATAAAATATAGACCCCGCCCCGGAGTAAGGGCGGGGCCTGTCTGTGAAAACCCGCCCCGCCCCGCCCCGTAACGAACACTACCTTTCCGCAGGACGATGCCATCTGTCACAAGCACAACGTGAAGATCGCATGGGAGGCCGTCAATGCTGCGACTGCGGGGGAGCAAACCACATAGCTCGACAATGTGTAAACAGACAAAGTCACCTCAGAGCCAACGCTGCTGCCATTCGTGCACCTCCGCCACTCGTTCCTGAAGATTCTCGTCCCGAGTCCGAACAATCAGAAAACCAACTGTCCCATGTACAGTCCAAGGCACTGTCATGGGACAAGAATCGCCTTCTTCGTTACTTTCTTTATCCGGTTTATCTCTTGACGACATGGAGAATGGGGTTGAAGCTGATCATCTGGTAATGGCATGTACGATTGTTGACAACCATAACGAGATTAAATCCCATGCTCTAATAGACTCGGGAGCAACTGGATACGCATTCATCGACAAGGCTTTCGCCGAGCCCCATAACTTTCCTTTGTTTGAACTTAAAGAACCACGACCTTTGACGGTCATTGACGGACGGCCTGTGAGTTCCGGAGCAATTACTCACATCACCAAGATCAGGTTGTCGATTAACAACCACCATGAAATGATTCCTGCTTTTGTTACCACACTCGGGGATACCATTTAACACTCGGTATACCCTGGTTAAAACACCACGATGTCAAGATTGACTTCACGTCTAACTCCCTTACTTTTGAATTTGAATATTGTTTGCAGAACTGCGTTAATGATGTTACCATGGCCTACGCAATCGAGGAAGAGTTGCCACAATTCTTACGGGCTTACGCTGCAGAATGTGTTCTCAAACATAAGGTTCTCGACAAGGACGAGGTACTTCAGATACTCCCCAAACAATACCAGGAATTCCTTCCTTTATTCCTCGAGAAAACCGAAGATCAACTATCACCTCACGGAAGGTTTGATCATGAGATGCCACTGCGCCCGGGATTTGTCCCTCCTTTCGGACCAATATATGGTCTTAGCCCCCCTGAGCTATGAGCCTTATATCAATAGCTAGACGAAAATCTAGATAAGAAATTCCTCTGCGAATCATCCTCCCCTGCTGGTTCTCCTATCTTGTTCGTTAAGAAGAGAGAACGTTCTCTCCGCTTATGTGTTGACTATAGGGGACTCAATGAGGGAACGATCAAAAACTGTTACCCTTTACCCTTGGTCAAAGAAACCTTTATGCAACTTTCATGAGCAAAGATATTCACTAAACAGGATATTCGCGGAGCCTACAACTTAATCCGCATGAGAGCAGGTGCAGAGTGGAAAACAGCTTTTCGTACACAATACGGGCTTTTTGAATCCCTCGTCATGCCCTTTGGGCTTACCAATGCCCCCGCTACCTTTCAAGCATACATTAATGACGCGCTACGCCCATTTCTGGATAGGTTTTGTACATCATACCTTGACGATATCTTGATATACTCTGAGAACGAGGAACAACATATCGAACACGTCAAACAAATCCTGGAAGCTTTAATGAAAGATGGACTCCAGGTAAAACCTCAGAAATGCGAATTCCACACCAACAATGTCAAGTATCTTGGTTTCATCATCACGACAGAAGACCTACGAAAGGATCCCGCGAAGATCACTACAATCATTGAATGGCCCTTCTCTAAGAAATTACGCGATGTCCGCTCCTTCTTAGGATTTGGAAACTCCTACAGGCGCTTTGTCCAAGACTATTCTCATCTGGCCATGCCACAAACCCAGCCAACAAAAAAGGGTACACAATTTGTGTGGTCGGATCTTTGTCAAGCCGCATTCGAAAGATTGAACGAAGCCTTTACAACGGCCCCCATCCTGATCCACTTTGATTTTGATAAGGAGATCGTAGAAACCAATGCTTCCGACATCGCCTCTGCCGGTATACTATCCCAACCTGGCGCTGACGGGCTTTTGCATCCGATCGACTTCTTCTCAAAGAAACATATACAAGCCGAATGCAACTACGACATTTGCGACAAGGAGTTAATGGCTGTGGTACGGGCTTTTGAAGAATGGAGGGCTTGTCTAGTTCGACGTTCTGTTACAGTACGGTCGGATCACCAGAACCTGCGATCCTTTACCACGAAAAGGTTACTCAATCACCGACAAGCCCGATGGTCGGAATTCCTGTCACAATTCAACTATACGATTCAATTTGTACCTGGTAAAGCACATGGGAAGGCAGATGCATTAACAATGATGGCGGGACAAACAGAGGAAGAGGTATTGGAGGACGAACGCATAGGACACAGGTGGTTCTCAAGTCCCAGTCTCTGGGTTTGTTGGCAGATATCCCGCTTCACTTGGGAGCGTCCCCTTTGCATGAACTCTGGACGGAAGCCTGTCAAGCTGACCCCCTTCCAAACCTGATACTCACGATGCTGGAAGAAGGGGTACGACATAGCCACCTCATATCACTAGCCGAATGTACCAAGGATGGTAATCGACTGCGGTATCGAGACCGTCTTTATGTTCCCGCTCACGAACCTTTGAAACTAGCTATCATTCGGGAAAATCACGACCCCCCTGCTGCTGGTCACCTCGGCAGATCAAAAACACATGACCTAATCATGCGAGGATACCATTGGCCGAGTAGGCGAAAGGAGTTCGCACGATACATGGCCAATTGTCATATCAGTCAACGAAGTCGAACGACTCGTCACGCTCCGTTTGGTATCCTTCGGCTCATCTCTATTCCATATCGACCATGGCAAGATATATCAATGGACTTTATAACTGGCCTGCCTTAGAGTAACGGTAATGATGCAATTTGGGTGGTGGTAGACCGGCTAACCAAGATGCCTCATCTTGTCCCTTGTCGTACCACTATTGATGCACCCTCTCTGACCGACCTATTCCTGGATAACATCTGGAAACACCATGGGCTACCACTGACGATTATATCCGATCGAGGACCTCAGTTTGCTGCTGAATTCTGGGAAACCGTCTGTCGCAGACTAAAGATTGACTGACATCTATCTACTGCATTCCATCCTGAAACTAAGGGTCAAACAAAATGAGTTAATGGTATCATGGAATCGTACCTACGGTCATATGTGAACTACCAACAGGATGACTGGTGTCAATGGTTACCAATGGCGGAGTTTATGGGAAACAATCATGCATCCGAGACTACCGGCACCTCTCCCTTCTTTGCCAACTACAGCTATGATCCTCGAATGGACTTTGTCGATAAACAAACTCTACCGACCGACGACCAAGAGGCACGATCCTTCGTTGTCACTATGACAGAGCTTCATGCACATCTTAGAACTGAAATGGGTTATGCTCAAGACAGGCAACAGAAAAACGTTTCCCGACATAGAATCCCAGCTCCCTCCTTCCAAATCGGTGATAAGGGGTGGCTGAACCCCACAAACATTAGGAGACAATGACCTTCACGAAAGTTGGACACCAAACGTCATGGACCCTACGAGGTCAAAGCCAGGGTCGGAACACACGCTTACCGTCTGGAATTGCCGAATACCATGAAGATACATAACGTCTTCCATGTGTCACTGTTGGACCTGCGGGCCAATGATCCACTCGAAGGACAGATTATCCCACCACCTCCACCTGTGGAAGTTGAAGGAGAAGAAGAGTGGCAGGTACAGGAGGTTTTGGATTCCAAATTCGTCAGGAAGTGACTGCGATATCTGGTGAAATGGGAAGGATACGATGAAACGACATGGGAGTCAGCTGAATCGATCAACAAACTAAGAACAGTTGACGCGTTCCACGAACGGTATCCACTTAAGCCTGGACCATTACCGGAGGATCCGGAATAGGCCTCAGGGGACTTCTGCCCGGGGGAGGGCCTTGCGCTCACGGTCCCCTGATGAGATACGTGTTGGGATAACTTTGGTGTTCTTTCTTTTGTTACACGGTTGCTATGAGGGATTTCCTTTGTAGGGTTTATGACAAATTGTATCGTTTCCTTGGTTACCCGGATATGCGACTGATACTGGTGTATGAGTCGGGTGGCAAAGGCTATGCTAGGATTTCCTTCTATACAAAGGGAGGGCTCCGCCTCCTCTTTCCTTGATTCTTTCCGCTTCCTGGTAATTCTTTCACGACTCCTGTACTTCAAAATATAACATCTTCTATTCTGATACCCAAGACCCACGCCAAGGACCCACAAACCCTGACCCTGATCTGCCGTTACACGATCAGCCTTGAACCGAGATTGTCCTCTCTGAACCCTCACGCTAAACCAGTGTTATTGTTTAGGACCTTCCTGTCGTTGTGTGCCTTGGACAAATGTCTAGTGCCAAGACCCCGTTACAGCATATATGGTATATTAATACGGACGCTTGGGGCTAACTTACGATCATTTCAGGCTGGGGTGGGGTCCGCAACCGCAATAGCGGCAACAGGCTGCACTTTCAACATCTCTGTTATGATACGCTGATGTTTTTTTGCTATGGCCTTTGGCAAAAGGTCAAGGCATTCGGTAAAACATTCACCACGGAGGTTATTAGCCTGCCAGAGTCCCTACCTCCCGCTAACACGCTGGAGGGTAATTGCATATGCCTGGATGGCCGGCCATTGGGCGGCTGTACTCTGCTTCCACCCCAGAATCTTGTCTTGCTCCATCTTACATTTCATAGCATTTCACCGGGCTTTATACTCTTGACCATAGGTTCGTGGGTGGGGGAAGCTGCAAATGTCCTTACACCAGTTAACATCACCAGAGTTTTTAAATGCCCCCAATTTTTCAAAAGTCAGGGCAACCTTCAAGGCTGCCATGGTAATACTGGTCGGGGCGTGGGGTAGTTGCTGGATCAGGAAGAGGCTTTTTTTAAAGAAAAATGGTGCCTGAGCAGAGGAAAGACAACTGCTAGCGGATACTGGTACGTTTGAGGATGAAGGATTGTTAAAGAGCCGAAAATGGAAATAGAGCAGGCCTAGCAGATGGTAAAGGGAGTTCTGCTGATTGTAAACGGCTGCGAGAGAAGGTAATTAGCTAGGGAAACGCAGATACATTACCAAAAACAATCAGTTTGCGTTATTTGCATTTCAGTGCACCCTGCATCTTCTGGCTGCATTCTGTGGGACAATTTTTTTCAACTTATGTAATGAAAAAACCTGTTTTATTTTAAGATTAATCTAACAATTGTGGAGACAAACATGAATTTTCAGCTCTAACGGACTACATTTACATGTCCATTTTGGCTTGTAAAGTTCAAAACAGGATTCATGGGATGCACAGGGTGCTGACCAGATGCAAACTCCACTACAGTGTTCGTTCAGATGCGTGTAGATGCAAAATCGATTGTTTTTGCTGATTTAGGTAAATCTGAAATGAGCAGAGAATATACTAGTGGAGCTGTGGACAAGTGTGAGGTTGTGCGGAGCTCTGTGGGTCCTGTGAGGATGGGCTGGTGGATCAAAGATGTGATTGTGATTTGGGAGAGAGTTGTAGAGAGAAGATGGAGGGGGGGGAAAGAGAGAGCTTATATAGGCCGCACGAGGACTGTTTTAGTGGTGTTCGTAGGATTGTACCCTGTACAAACTTGAATATTGATATCTTGAAAAGTCATGTCATCCAGACACAAAGATATATCCTAGATAGGCTTTAGATAAGGGTTTAAGCCGCAACCGAGCCGCATGCGAGCCACATGTGAGCTGCGACGGGCAAGCCAAGAGGCTTCCAAACCTCTTCAGTCTGCCCATAATAGGGTTAGCATCCTGTTAACAAAGAATAGGTTTCACAAGTTAAACCGTGAATATCGGTTGGCAGCTTGAATGTCCGGACCTGTTCGTTATCCGACTAAACAAACTTGAAGTTTACCGATTTACCCCTTGAAAGAAACCTACCTTTCACTTTGAAAGAAACTAAGTCTGCTCCAATCCGTCTGCCCATCAGCTTACACATCTACCAGGCTACTTGAAAGAGAAACAAACAAACACCACACACTATAACCTGCCAGCCAACAAAGTGGCCTTATTGCACGCAACGTTATCAACAAGCGGCTGCATACGAAAACACCTTCATACAATGCATCTTGATATCGTTCTATCCCTCGATGTGATTGCGGACGCGGCTGGCTCCACGCCAGGACCTACTTTTGTTTATGATAAACTTGAAAACATGACCGACTCAGACTACGAATCTGATCCCGGGCTCGAAATCGCCAAAATCCATACAACAAGTGGTGAGATAGATATGCACAACGATTTAGGCACAGAAGACGTCTCCCACCCACCAGTCCGTGCGCGCCCTTCGGGTCCAGAAACTCTTCTTGGTGACGGCAAACCTCGCGGTGAAGTTGCTGGTTATACAGAGCTCAACAAGGCCATAACCAATAACCCTTGGAGCCCTTTCTAATCTGAAGACGACTTTAATTTGGCGAACTGGTTTGTCCGGAGCAAGGTAGCTAAGTCACAGATCGATTCGTACTTTGCCCAAGGTTTGGGCGGTATAGATAGAAGATCATGGTCCGCCTATACCTTGCGACAATACCTCAATGTACTGGACCCATTTCGTGAATACTTGGTATTGGTGGAAGCCAGTATTGATGATGGTCGACATGCAACAACTTTCTATTATCGAAATATTATTGACTGTGTCTGCTACCTGATCCGCCAGGTCGCGTATAGCTCGGATATAGTTTATGCACCTATTCGAGAATATGATTCGAGTGGGGAGCGATTATGTTCAGAGATGTATACGCCGGACTGGTGGTGGGATATACAGATATGAGATAGGTCCTGACAGGTCTTCGGAGAGGTGTTTCCAGTGCTAACAGCCCATGCCGTTCCTTGGTAGAAAACTTTGCCCGCTGGGTCAAAAGTGGTTCCCATTATCGGATTGTCTGATCAGACGCACCTTACCAGTTTCTCCGGAGATAAGAAAGCCTGGCTAGTATACCTGATGATCGGCAATATCCTTTCGCGGAGGAGAAACAGCCCTGTCAAGATGCCAATCGTGCGTCTGGCATTGCTTCCAGTACCTCCAAAGTTGACTAGCGAATCAGCTCGTCCTAACAAAGCCCAGCGGCAGACAAATGCGGATACCCTGCCGGCTGTCTTCGATCTTGTCCTGGCACCATTACAGCCGGTTGCCCAAGAAGGAACAGTAATGGATTGTGAGGACGGCAAAACACGGCTTTGTTTTCGCATTTTTTCGGCCTGGATCGCGGATCATGCTGAGCATCCAGCCTCGAAAGGAATAGGCAGTAAGTCAAGCCCAAAGTGTCAGGCTCCGTGTGGGGAGCTGGGTGGGGATTGGCACCAGACATATGAGACCCGCGACTACTCACGATATGGGGCGAAAGCCTTGAGGCATGAGCCGGAAGAAGCGGCCGGCATTACAGCATACTTTCAGTGGTCGTGTTTCAAAATAGAAAACAATGTATGGATTGGACTGGATCGAGTAAGCCCCGCGGACCTACACAAGCCGGACCTCTTACACAACATCTACCTTGGCTTATTAACACATATGATGGAATGGGTGGAAGGATTCCTGAAAAAGCATAAATGACAACAGGCGTTCAATGATGCTTGGAAAGAATCTCCTCCGTACCCCAGATTCAGCGTACCGAAAAAGGCCTATCGCGAAATCAGACAATGGCAGGGAAAGGAGATGCGCAATCTCGGCTGTTGTATTTGAGCCATATTGGCGTCCGCATTGCGAAATCCAGACAGTTCTCAGTATCATGATTTCAAGAGCGCTTTGAACAGTGTTAGCGCGCGGGTTGATTTCTCTCTCATGGCTCAATATATGAGTCTGACAGCAGATACACTTTCCTACATGGAAAGCTACCTGCAGACATTTCACCAGACCAAGGACATTTTTCTCGAGTTCCGTACATCGAAGGCTACTCGCACACGAGCAGATCACCAGGATGGGGAGCTAAGGGAACTAATGGCCGGTCAGCGTGCTAAAGAAGGCCACCATGGAACAGTCGCTAATCCCTCTCGACAGGCTGATCAAGAGAGGGTTGAAAGGTCTGATCGGCGGGCGGATTTGATACGGCGTGAGAACCACTGCAACTTCATCAAGATGCACTACCTGACTCACTTTGCCTCCCACGTACAACGTTTTGGATCCATATCGATGTATTCCACAGAGATCGGTGAACTAGCATATAAGAATCTGAGTAAAGATGGATACCTCAGGTCAAACAAGAATGACGCCACCCGGCAGATCTTGTCGCAATATGGCCACCAAGATGCTCTACAAATGAGGTTGCTGACTATAGAAGCACTATCGAAAGCTAAAGCTGTGATGGTGGCTGAAGATACTGGGATGGGAATGCCGGCTTTTTCAGATCACAGGACGCCTCGCCGGGTTCTTAAAGGCCATGTGAAGAACACCAGCACACTGACCAAACTATGAGCAACCCTCAATATCCATTATTCCGAAATAATGCAGGATATACTACGTTTTAATAGGCAGACTGCTGTGGATGACCGGCGGTTCATCAGCAAAAAAACAGTTTACTACAAACAGATAGGGCCCGCGTCCGGATGGCGTGCGTCTGCCCCATTCGTTCGGTATGTCCTAAACGTCTGCCTTTGCGTCCTGTGCGTCCTGAACGTCCGGAACGTCCGGGCGTCCTAGGATTGCACCTCCTGCGCCTGGTGCCTCCCAACATCCTTGTTCCCGTCCCCACCACCCGGCGCACTTGTCACAGCCTGATTCCATCCAAACACCCACCTTCAGTCTCTTCTCGCCACGGGGTCTCTCGAGTATACCTGCCAGATTCTGGGAGCCCCACGGCCTAGATTCGTCCGGGGACGTCCCATAATGCTTGCAACACCCTACCGACACTCTACGTGGACTCCTCCCCTCATCCGCACCCTGCCGGCGCCCTTCACAAACTCTTACCCTCATTCGCACCCTGCCGGTCCCACTACGCAGACGCCTACCTTCGTCCGCTTTCACCCTCTCGATTTCTAGCATGACCTGTATATAATTTTATATATTTCATTAAGGGTAGTCTGCTACACCCTCGTGCCCAAGTTGAATCCGGGTACCTGGATGGGAATTGCCATCTCACGCGTCTGGCTTCGACTCGGCCGCGTGCGTATTATACACAATTCTGTAGTCTAATCCACATATTTCACAAATCCGCCCTACTCTCACGGCCGAGTTGAATCTGGGCACCTGGGTGGCAATTGCTGTCTTAAGCCTCCGGCTTCAACTCAGCCGTGTGCATATGATACACAATCCAGTAGTATACAATAATCTAATATATTTCATTAAACGTCCACAGATCAATCCTGTGATTTACTATCCTTTAGCCCTCCCTGGTGGGAATTACATGCGCCTGTCCAATCACTGTCCCTATATCAACTATTCGCATCTCTCGACCACTAACCCGCTTCCCGACTCGTATATGTCCGGTTGCGAGATGGAATCTACCAGAATTGATCGGATCGAGTACGTGAAGTAGTGCTAGGCGCCGGACACCAGCGGCCTCACTGAAGAGGTGTCTCATTTTGAAAAGGGCTAAGAGTGGGGCCACCCCCCGCCCCCGAAAGTCTCCATAACTGTCCCCTCCGCCCGCCTGGATCCATACCCAATCATTTCTGGGACCACCGCTACCGAAAGCTATTGTTCTGGTGCTGCGGGGTCAGTGAATCTGAAAAACGTCTGTTTCCTAAAAGTCAGCGACCGGAATTTCAAGGTGCATAAATTGCCCTACGGAAAGTAACCCCAGTTCGGTATGGTCAGAAGACAGCGGATGGTCATCCGCTACAGTCTGCTTGGTAAACCGTAACATCTCCTCTATTATGTGCGCATAATCATTGTTGTAGGTTCTGCAGAGCTCGGTCAGCGTAGTGACGTTCTTCATCCGGCCGTTCTGAATTCTCCGGGGTGCAGCCGCTGTCTCCCTCCCGGTGCCTTCTATTGTGACGACATTTTCTGCCTTCAAAAGAATGTCTAGTGTCTGTAGCCTCATTCCGAGGGGATGCTGGCGGCCATAGTGTGACAAGATCTGGCAGGCACCTTCATTTTTGTTTGACCTGCGGTAGTCCTCTTTGATTTGATCCTTATATGCTAGCTTACCGATCTCGGTGGAATAAATTGATATGGATCCAAAACTTCGTACGTAGAAGGAAAAGGGACTAAGATAGTGCATTTTGATGAAGTTGAAGTGGTTTTCCCGGCGGATCAAATCCACCCACTGATTAACCCTGTGAAGGCTCTCTTGATCTGCCTGTGTAATGGGGGCACTCTGTAGGAAGACGGATCCTAAGATTGCGACGGCACCGGACACTCAAAGCAGAAGTAAGGATCAAAATAAAGATAAAGATAATTCAAAGTAGAATCAAGCGGTAAAACTTAATATCGTTGAGCCTTAAAGCTTCACTCAATAAGTTCTCCCGAGGATCATTGGTTATCAGAATAGGGTGTCTCTCGCTTTAGTTAAGTAGAATAATGTAAAGCCAGAGGACACCCGTCAACCATTCTGACCTTTCGCGA
>Ga0307509_10011450_pt1 | contig 10737 bp, 16 predicted proteins | sample 10_EM_MG_FD_202245 | JGI IMG/M metagenome (GOLD analysis project Ga0307509, IMG submission 202245) | Populus trichocarpa ectomycorrhiza microbial communities from riparian zone in the Pacific Northwest, United States - 10_EM | ecosystem: Host-associated > Plants > Roots > Unclassified | place...
GTCTTCTCGTATACCGATCTGGCAACGCTCTTTCTCCAATTTTGTCCCCGCCTTGCCGGAATGTCCACCCGACCTGACGGAGCCTTCTTTTGCGGAGCTAGCCTTTGGGGACTCTTGTTATGTTTGTTGCCCTATTTTATTTCATCAATGCGAATCCTGATCCATTTTATTTTCTGGGATAGATTTGTTGGACGGCAGGGGGGAGCCTTCGTACAATTTGGGCCGCTCGAATTAGAACCTGCAGCGAATGCAGGAATGTATAGTATGTTGACTCCGTCTAAACTGCCTGAATTCCACCGATCTCTCTCTCTAGCTTTCACAGGGTGTCCTCAGAGGATCGACCGTATGGTCTAAAGTTATTTGATCTTCTCCCAGGGACCTCGAAGACTAGGTATAACGGTTCGTACGCTACTCAGAATGATGGGGGGAATTTTTCCGAACAGCCTTTGTAGGCGTTCATAAAACTTTGGTTTACAAACCGTTCGACCTTGCTTTATTTGAGGAATTTCGGAAGCTCGGATCCCCCGAGAAGGAGAAATGGGTGGTTAATAAGATAAAAGAATGGAAGCCGATTTCTGCGGTATAGTCAAGCTGGTTTTCCAAAAGAAAAATTAACAACTCATTTCATTTGTCTTTTTTTTTTTAGCATGCGCGTCGTTGTGGCGCCTGGGCTTGTGAGCTACAATCTCGTCGTGAAGCCGAAAGGTTGAAAGCAATCGAGGATAGGAAAGCCATGTATGATATAACATTTCATCCGTCGATTTTTTCCCAATTCCAACCTCTTTTTAGCGTCGTGGAACGTGTCAAGGCACTCGGATGGGAAGAGGAACTCTCCTTATTGTCAAACGAGCAACAAAGTCTTGAAAATCTCGCCGTTGTCATTGAGGCTTGTGAAACCGACCTCACAGAACGAGGTATGGCATAATTTTTGGTCTCTTACTACTCGCTGACCTGAAACGTGAAAAAGTTCTATCTCGACTCGAAGGACACGCGGTGAAACACTTGACAAAGATTCGGACATCCCGCTTGAAGGCTGAACGCCGAGTCGTTTTACGACCACGATTGCTCATTTTGAGGGCATTTCATAAAACCTGCGTCAAAACCCTTCCAGTGAACGCGATACACCCCACCGCGAGCGAACTTTTTCGTGTCAAATCAGTCTGGAATATCATCGACAGTATTCCATCTGTAACCCTGTTCACTCAAAAACACCTTGCCCCGATTCGCAATGACTTCGACAATATTATTCGCAACTGGCGCAAGGATATTGAAATTAAACTCCTCGAACTTATATCGCCTGGCCTCTCTGATATCAAGGAAACGATCGATGTAAAGAAGATTTTCAACCTGGCAACATCTGTGTTTTCTTGCTCCTACTCAGGATGTTCGCGCTTCCTGAGGTACCCTGAAGTTATGATGCACGCCTGCGCGACAAAGGCTCGACATGAAGACGATGCCGAAATCGACGTCCAGATAATGAACGATTGTCTCCACCAGACGTTCTGGAATTTCAATCGGTGCATCACGGTGAACGTAGAGCATGTCGCGACGCTTTGTGATCTCCTTACAATGGTCGGCTTGGACCCGTTGACGACCACTGTCCAGGAATTGAATACGCTTGATCCCATATTCGAGTGTATGCCCTGTTACAGGAGTGCCACTGGGCGAGCAATGATGACCTGGGCACAAGCGGTACGCCTTCTTTCCTTTGTATTCGGGGGAAGGTTCACACTGACAATCATGCATTGGTAGCTCGTCCATTGTTTCGATCCTCAAGGAGCTCACAGTGGTAACCATGATGGCTTTGTCGACAATCTCGTGGTTCTCCACGAGGTTGTGGCCCAAGGGATTCGGGCCCAAATGGTGGAAGCGGCAGAACGCAAACGAAGTAATGACCGTTCCCCCGATTATAACTTTGTTTGCGTGTTATGCAAAGAGGAAGGAAATTTTACAGATTTACAAGAGCATTTAAACCATGTGTGAGTATAAGTTTTCTGTTTTCCTTTCGCCTTTCTGTCTCACTGAGTTGTCTCTTATTCCAGCCATGGAAATATACAGACAGATGAGGGGGATATTGATTATAAGATCGATGCAGATCGAACTCTGCCACTTTATCGACTGCTTCCGCCAAATAAATTGAAGACAAAGCAAGAACGCGATTGAGTGTGGACTTGGTGTGGACCTTTCACTCGGAGACTGGAGCCACGCTGGTGGGAGCTGGAGCTGGAAAATAATACAGTATCTAACTTTCAGTCATTGGATACAAGTAAATAGACGTAATAACCTCGAAGCTTTATGATTACGATTGAGATTTATCGGCCGTGTTTGCTGAAAAACTTTGCCGAGACCGCGTTCGTGACAGTGACAACACGTCGCATAACAACATGTGGAGTCACTGGACTTTGATCATGACGACAACCGTGTTGTCCTTGGGCCAACTGGGCCAACGAAATCTCCTCCATTGTCCCCCTGGCCCATCATCTCCCTCTGAAATGTATAAATTCAACTTTCCAGCTCTCTTTTCTTTCACCCCAAACTCCATTAACCGATGAACAACATCACCAACACCCTCGACAACAGCAGCAAGAAGCGTAAAACCTATGATCTAAGTTGTGTAGGAGGTTTTGCCCAGCCTCGAGCCAAGAAGGTTAGGACGAAACGTGGTGCCCTCAATGAATTGGTCAACCAGCCAGGGGATGTGATGTATGAGGTACGATCTTCCATGGTTTATGTAAATGTCTTGACTTTGAACTGATTTCTAATTTAACTTTTAGATATTTTGTCATCTGGACCCACCAGATCTCATAAATCTCTCTCGAACTTCGAAATCACTTCGAGAACAGCTCCTTTCTCGGTCCGCCACTTCAATATGGAAGCAGTCCATCTCCAATATTCCAGGCCTGCCTGAGTGCCCGAACGACATATCGCACCCTCGCTATGCGGAACTTGTCTTCGGGAAAACATGCCATGTTTGTTCTTTCAACTTTTTCCTTGAAACGATGTTTATTTGTTGTTTAGTTTTGCGGGAGGCATACAGGCGTTTTCACTTACTGGAGTGCTAGGGTCAGAGCCTGCAGGGCATGTGAGAAGGAAGAGTGGGCTTATTCTATATAAATTAAGTCAAACTTCATTCATCTCAATCCTTTAGGTGTCACCCAGTATCTCACGACGATCGGCCATACAGCGCGCGGCTATTTGAACTCCTTCCAGTGGCGATTCCCACATACCATACGAGGGATTGCGTGATTGTCTTCAAGGCTATCGATCTTGCTTTGTTTGAGGAGTTCCTGGAACTCGAAGTCTCTACGAGGGGTCAATGGGAGGCCAATAAAATAAAGGAATGGGAGGCAATTCATGCTGTATGCTATCACATTCTTTATCACGAATCCTGCTTTCCTTAATTCTTGGTTGTACAGCACGCGGAGCGTTGTAGAACTTGGGCACGCGAATTGCACGATCTTCGCAGGGACGAAAAGAGGAAAGTATTTGAGGGCCGACAAGAACTGTACGTTCGTTCTTTTGAGCCCTAGTTAATCTGACGATAGTGTTCAGGGTCATTGAACGGGTCAAGGCATTAGGATGGGGCGATGAACTCGCTCTAATGTCAGACGCGAGACGCCGCCCTGAAAATCTCTCAATTGTTCGAAAAGCTTGCAATCGAACTTTAACAGAGCAAGGTATGGTCTCTGCTTAGCATTTCCCAGAAACGACTATTTATTAATTCGAGTTGTAACAAGTTCTATCCAACCTCGAAGCACCCATAATTCAATGTATGCTACAGGCTCAGATGCTTCGTTTGAGGACGACTCGCTGGACCACGCTGCCACATCGCCTTAGAGTGTTGAAGGCCTTTCACACAGCCCGCTTCGCATCGGCTCCAGTGAATGGCATTTATCCCACAACGGGCGAGTTTTTTCGCATCCCGGCCGTTCGTAATCTCATCGACTCTGTGCCGAATGCCAGTCCATTCACCCAAGACAACTTGAGGGCAATCCCCCATGACTTGTCCACACTCCTACTTTGGTGGTGGCAGGACGTGGAACTCAAACTCATCGATCTCATTTGCCCGGAACCCTCCAACAGAGAAGGGTTGACTCGTGGATTTATATTTAACCTTGCAACATCATTCTTCTCTTGCTCCATTTGTTCGCGCTTTTTGAGGTACCCCAACGTTCTTGCACACGCTTGCGCGACGCTACCTTTTCACCAGGATGACGATCTTGACGCGAGTATTTTGACTAGTACTCTTGGCGAAACGTTCTGGAACCTCAATGGGTGTATCACGGTGAATGCAATTTCTGTTGCGCTGCTCGTTCGTCTCCTCCTTATGGCAAACTTCGATTGGTGGATAACGACCATCCAAGAATTGAATGCACGCAACCCAATATTCGAATGCATTTCCTGTAATGATGAGAGAATGGGGAGAGCGACGATGACGTGGGACCACGTAGTACGTCCTTGATTCTTTTCTTGAGCTATCTTATACAGTCATTCACTGATCTGAATAGCTGGTTCATTGTCTCAGTCCCGAGGAACCTCACAAGCGTGTAGCTGATTTCCATCCTAACCTAGTCATTCTTGAGGAATCCGAGGCACAGATTATTCGGGCGCGAATGAGAGAACAAGCGGGTCGCGATATATACAATGGTTCCCCTCAAAGGCAAATGGTGTGTCTGATATGCAAGCAGGTGGGGGATTTTGTTGAGCTGCAAAAACACGTGAGAACGACGTGAGTAGTATTTTTTGCTGTCTCCTTACTAGGTCTGACCTAGACGTGCTGATTCTCTCTCGCCTTAGCCATGGAATATCTCAGTCAGTGGGCAAAAATATTGCTCTATATGGTGTGGATGTGGACCGCACACCACCGCTCTATAGGCATTGGCCTCCGCGAGCTTGAGGACGACTTGCTATTGACTGTGTGGCCCGGTGACTCGGAGGATCTTGGTCGGAAAATACCTTTGTATTTGTAACATAGGGATCCTGTGCCTCAACTTGTCGTTCTTAAATACTGTTGCGTCAGTTGAGCTTTCTGAGTACTGTAATGGTGGATATTGAAGTTTGCACTCCGCTGAAAAAATGGCCAGACCGATCACAATCAACTACCACCACAGCAAACATGGCATCAAACCTTGATAGAATACGCAAGATTGCATTACCCTTCCTTACGAATACCGCCCATATCTCTGCGCCCTTCATTACCACTTTTCTTCTTGTGCACCTCTCTGCGCCAGCACTTGCCAACCTCGGTGGTTCGTCACTCTCTTCCCAGACCATGGTGAGGGTCCGATACCTTGTGAAAGGCAGACAGCCCTAACCCTTCGAACGACTTATAGTTACTCGGGCGAGAATACTATCAAGGTTCTCTCTCTGAACCTCTCCTCGTCCTTGCACCTTTGACTGTCCATGCTCTCTCGGGAGTCCTCAAACGCCTGCTCTCACCACCCAACAGGCCTCCTAGGAGAATAACGCATCTGCTCAGCATTACAGGTTACGCGTCTTTCTTCCTTTTCCTACCGGTCCATTTCCTCACCCATCGCCAATATCCTACACTCGAAAGCGCCCCAATATATAGTGTAGGGCCTAGTGAGCTCGATTACGAGTTCGTGAAGACTGGATTGCAGACATGGCCAATACGCAGCTGGCTCCTCTACGGTGGCCTAATCCTGTCGACTACGGTGCATTTCGTGGATGGGATGACGATCATCTGGAATACTTGGTTGAAGGTTGCGAACCCGAGTTGGAAGCGGAACACACGTCCAAAGAGGATGATCTTGGGTATTGGGGCGATTGCCCTGCCTACCCTGCTGGGTTTGTACACGCTCACGAAGGAGCCTATAATGACCTTTGCGAGCATGACCAGCAGGTATCGAGCTGTCTTTATGTCTTCTCTCATTTACAGAATATGAAAATTATACCAACTTGAATTTGATTATAATCTGTGCTCCCAATTTGAATGTAGGTTTCTTGTGGTACGTATGCTTTCCCACACTTTCTTTCACCTTCGGCGTTCGGGAAGGTGATTGATCAATGAAGCGCTCCACACCATTGTGCGTCGAAGCCACCGTGTCGACTCGGGCAAGGAAGTTGTGAAAAGCCAAGTCCACGATCCCCGGATCTCGAGTGACAACCAACCTTGGGGGTTGTGACATTTACTACATCCCACCACCAACAACTTGAACGTCTCATGTCTTTGGAACCTTACATTCTACTACATTGATATCCCTAGCCCAGAGAGAGAATGCACTCGGCTAATGTTTTTTCAGCATCTTAGCCTGCTGACTCTGACCATATTGCGTCCATGCGGAATAACTTGAATAACTTGGCGATGCGACCACAGTCGACTGCCACCGTGCCATAAAAGTAGCCCCTTTTGGATTGACAGAGTTCTTGCTCGCTCTTGTGGGAGAAGATTCCGCACGCGATCAGACAAGGGATAATTTCCACTTTCGTGTTCGTTGGTAGGATATAAATGCCATATGCCAATCATTGGACTATGACCTGTCTGCCCCTTTCCGTTTGCATTGATGATATTGTCCAGTTTCTTGGCGATAGCCCTCCTCGCCTCTGGGACCCATGGCTTCGTGACTCGTAAATCTGATGTCTCTTCCTTCAAATGAACCGCTGAAAACTTCTTTAGGAACATGGGATGAGTCTTACGCCCTTGCAAACGCTGTTATTGCCCAGATGACACTGGATGAGAAGTTAGGGATTATTATTGGAACAGGGCAATTGAACGCCGCACGTAAGTTGCATCTCGCGCTACATACACCTATTGGATTCTACAAGAAACAATGCAGGTCGGTGTGTAGGAGACACATACGCGATCCCAAGACTCGGAATTCCCTCGATATGCTTTCAGGATGGTCCAGCAGGAATACGCCTGGTGAAGAACGTTACAGGTTTTCCGACGGGGATAAATGCTGCTTCGACATTTAGCCGTAGATTGATGCGCCAACGAGGAGTAGCGCTTGCGGAAGAATTCCGGGGGAAAGGCGTGCAGTCAGTCCAACATATGGAAAGTCTGAGCGAGAGATTGATTTCATCGTGATTGCGCAGCGTTTTCTTGGGACCGGCGATGGATATTGTACGTTATTTCCTTTTATTATATGTTGGTTCTGATAAAACATATCCGCGATGACAGATGAGAAACCCCAAAGCTGGCCGAGCGTGGGAGAGGTGTGCATTGACTTCTTACCTTAAGGCCCTTCTCATCATTACCGTACCGTAGTTTCGGCCCGGATCCATACCTCAATGGCGAAGGCGCATACGAAACTATAGTTGGTGTTCAAAGCGTCGGCGTTCAGGCATGCGCTAAACATTTCCTCGCGAACAACCAAGAGCACTGGCGATATGGCCTCAGTGCTAACATGGACGATCGTACAATGCACGAGATGTATTTTTATCCTTTCCTGAGAAGCATCGAGGTAATGCTATCCACTTTATTCTAACCAAAAGAGTTTCTGATGTATTCGATGGGCTGTTAGGCTGACGTAGTGTCTGTCATGTGTGCATATAACCGTTTTAACAAGACTTCTGCGTGTCACCATCCTGGTCTTATCGGACCAAATGGCATACTGCGGAAGAATGGATTCAAAGGCGAGTACCAATTCTCATTTTGGTTAACAACCATTTCATTTCCAATCACATTTGAATGATGTACTTACTCTTCTCTGGATTTCTATTTTTATGGACTAGGCTATGTCGTGAGCGACTGGGGTGCGACTCATGATTCAGCCGCTGAAAACGCGAATGGTGGGCTGGATATGGAACAGCCAGGAGACTATCTTGTTATTGGTGAGCCATCCTGAATAGCCTCGCGTATCGTAGGCTCATCGATATTTCAGGAGGTGGAATATTCGGCGGAGGAAATCTGAAAAATGCAGTGAATAGTGGCCAAGTCAAGCTCACACGTTTGAACGAGATGGTTGCGCGTATTCTAGCGCCATGGTACCATCTTGGCCAAGATTCCGTGGGTCACCTTCACAACTTTATAATTCCAACTGCTCATTGATAATATGTAGGGTTATCCTCCAGTCAACTTCGACGCGCAAAAGCGCGACGGCTCGGGTCCTCGGAATCTCAAGGTCAATGTCCGCAGTGCGGCACATACTGCTTTAGTTAAAGAAATTGCCATGGCTTCGTCGGTTTTGCTTAAAAACAATCGGAGTGTCAGCTTGACTGGAACGACCGTGCGAGGGTTGCCTGCCGTCAAGGGTGTTGCGAAGTCGGTGGCGATTATTGGACAAGACGCAAAGATGCCAAAATTAGACTGCAACGACCTCAATGAGTGTAATGAGGGTACCATGTCTATTGGGTACGTTTCATAGCCTTCAAGTTGCAATGCAAACTTACTTTTGATTTAGATGGGGTTCGGGATCGAATTCTTTAGACTTCTTGGTACCCCCAGTCGATGCACTCAAGTCCTACATAGGGAATTCAGCAACGATCACGACGTCCCTGTCTAACAACCTCGACGACGGCGTGAAAGCTGCGAAAGGAAAAAACATGTCGATCGTTTTTGTTAATGCGTGAGTTCCATACTCTTCTTTCCAGTGTTGCAGGATTATGAACCGCTATCATTGTAGAATGAGTGGAGAGTTGGGTACATATACCATTGTGGTTGGAAATATGGGCGACCGCAATGATTTGAACCTGTGGTGGGAAGGAGGCAGCCTCGTTGAGCGCGTCGCGGCTGTCTGCAACAACACCATCGTCGTCGTACATTCTGTTGGACCGGTTTATTTCACATGGAGCAACCATCCTAACGTCACTGCGATTATTTACGCTGGTGCGCCGGGGGAGCAAACGGGTCCTGCGATTGTAGATGTTATATACGGGGCATACAACCCTAGCGGGAGGTTGCCTTTTAGTATTGCCGATGTAAGCACTTGTTTCCTCTTTATTTTCCAAGTCTTGACTGCGTTTATTGCAGAAGGAGGGCGCATATGGGACGTTTATCGTTTACGATGGCCTTGGCTTCCCGGATGTATATATTCGTTTCATTGTTATCCGGGCCAGCATAACTGATCCTCGTCTTCATGACAGCTCGACTACACCGAAAAGCTCCTACTCGACTACCGATACATGGACGAGAAAGGAATCACGCCACGCTTCGAATTCGGATTCGGGCTCTCGTATACCACTTTTGCCTACTCATTGCTGTCCATCTCGACTTTGTCCGACTCCTACACCATTTCCTTCACGGTTGCGAATACCGGAGCTCTGGCAGGCACCGAGAAACCGCAACTGTATCTCGCGTATCCGGCCGCTGCTGGTGAGCCCAAGAGGGTGTTGAGAGGATTCGAGGAAGTCGATCTCGGTGTTGGGCAGAGTAAGGTGGTGTCTATTGTCTTGGATAAGAGGGGCATGAGGTGCGTTTTTTTTGTTTATTCATCCTTCAACTTGGGCTAAATCGAAAATAGTATATGGGATACCCCGAGCCAAAGTTATGTGCGACCATCTGGCACATTTACTGTATACATTGGAGCGTCGATACGAGACACTCGATTGACAGGAACTATTGTAGTTTAGAGTAATGTATGTCCCTAGTTATGAATAATGTCATTTATAAGTAATATGTTTGACCGATAACAAATTCCTTCGTACATTTTTGAAGGAAAAGAGGAGGGAAAAAAAGGTTTGCGGACACCGCGAACCACTGCGCGAACTGACGGTTTCTCCTGATCTACCTAAGACTAACTCGGCCAGTCCTGCAGGTTGCGGAATTGCTTCCCTGGCCTGACAAGGACAGATTATTCCAAGTCCAATTCATGCCTTACGGCGCGAGAGACTGTGGAAACCAAGTTTTCTGGAGGGGAGAGCCTTGAACCAGCGCGCTGATGGCTTTGGTCACTGAAAGGTGACATCCGCATTCCCGATTTCGGCCATTACAACCGTTGCACCAAGATGCCCTTGTAAGTGGAAGACTTGTAAGGGAGATGGGCTCTCATTGATTTTCCAACTCTGGCCTCGTGGTTCCTGATTCTTACGGCCTTACAACCCTTGTAAGGCATTTATCGGATACCCCACCATGTCCTTGCTGGCGCCTCTGGTAGAAATATTCCGCTACTCCCTACAGCCCATCGCCCCATTTACATGGCTTGGCTGGGGAATTAGCACACTCGATGTTGTTGCTACTATCCGGTTATGCATCGTTCTTCGCCAGATTCGAGAAATAATGCTCAAAGCGCACGTCAATACGAAAGGGAACAGTTCCGTGGAGGAAAGCTCATTCGTTAAGAGTGTTACGACAACTTGGTTAGTTGTCTACGGTGGAGAGGCCGTCGCTGGTAAGCATTGAGCACTTAGCAAACACGCCTACTGATATTTTGGAGTTAGCTCCCCTGCTCGGTATTCCACCATCTTTCATGCTTTCTGGCATTATTCCAGGTCTATATGCTGCTATTCAGGCCATTGTAGATTTTCTACCTGCTGTACCCGCTCCTTCTGCAGAGCTAGAGTTGCCATTATCAATTGTTGATGGGTTTACGCGTGCTTATCTTCTGTGCAACCTCATTCCACCTGCTGTCACTGCCAACGCGTCACCATTAATTTCGTCATCGCCCTGGACACTACTGGTGACCTCCCTGGTATATTTAAATTCTCGAAACTTATTTTTCTAGCATCACTAACATACGATAATTTGTCAGGTCATTGCAAATGGTGGATTCTTCTTCACCAACCTCTTCTCCTTCCTAAGCCCAACCTCCCTGTCCATTCAAACACCACCAGAACTCC
>Ga0307509_10011451_pt1 | contig 10736 bp, 12 predicted proteins | sample 10_EM_MG_FD_202245 | JGI IMG/M metagenome (GOLD analysis project Ga0307509, IMG submission 202245) | Populus trichocarpa ectomycorrhiza microbial communities from riparian zone in the Pacific Northwest, United States - 10_EM | ecosystem: Host-associated > Plants > Roots > Unclassified | place...
CGCCTAAAACTGGTTTGAGTAACTATGGTTCAATGGGGTGAGGAAATGACGAACCCGGAAATGGCCCCAAGCTCTCAGGTCCCCAGCGGTGCTGATCGCGGCTGAAATACTGTCACCCGCCGCGATGCGTACCGCCCGGAAGTTTTCATCGATCAAGGCTTGGATGGGGTGGGGGGTTGCGGTAAGAGTATCGGCATCCAAGAACTCTCCGAGCTTGTCAGGATCGGGGACTTCGGTTGTGATTCTCCCGAGGGCGGCGTCGTCGTTCGTCCCGCTCGACCAGATCTGACGGTGAAATGAGGTCATCGCGATCGAACGGATGAAAAGGTGGCACGCACCGTGCCATTCTCGTCAACAAATAACGAGTACAGCCCACCAGCAGCAATGGATTCCAACCCAGCTCCTTCGATTGAGCCAAATCGGCCTTCAGTCATCCCCTGCTCCGCCCACTTGTTCCTGGCCGGCTTGTGAATCTCGCCAAGCTGGTCCTCTCCCATCCCAAACTGTCCAAAGTTACCCGCACCCCATGCGAAAAGCAGTAGACCCGGACGCCGCGATTCGGGGACGGCCGGAAGTGGATTAAAGTAGGGCTTGGTTTGAACGAAGTCAACGGTAGACTTGGAGGTTTTTCTCGTGAGTTTCTCGCTTGGTTTGCGGCCAACGCCGTTGGGTTTTGCGTCACCATTGGGTTCCTTGAGAGATTCCTCGGTCTTGGAACGCTTCTGTTCGGGAGGGGGCGAAGGAGAAGGATCGGTGGGCGTGGCAGGCCGCTTCGCCCCACGACCCTTGCCTCGTGCCGCTGGCTTCTCTGGCTCGGGAGCAGGCGCGGGTTTGGAAGTGGCGGCAGTTCGGGTGGACCTTCGAACTTTTTCCATCGTGGCGCGTTTTTGGTTGGGCGGACGATGGGGTACCAGATGAAGGCGCGTGGTGGGACACTGCCTCGCCTAAACCACCGTCGTATACCCACATGACCGTGGGAAGTTCAACGCGCCCCGTTCCGCCGCACGACCACCGTCCAGTGCGTCCGACCAGTGCCTATCGCCCAGAATGGTCGGATCCGAGACCAGTATTAGGTTCATCAGTCCGTGCACCTTTACGACCTTCGAGGCCTGTATGTGTTCATCATGATCTCACGCGTCGGGGTACTCAAAACTCATGCTGGGACCTCCGCGCGACAGAAACTCCATCGCTGGGATCCTCAAGAATCGTCAGGTCGCCCGTGGCGTGAATGGACTATCAGACGTCGTTGAGGCAATGATTACTAGCCCAAGGTATCACCCCCTCTGGTCTCCAATTTCGGGACCCAGCAGGCCGTGGACGGAACTAGGATGGCGCCCGGAAACTGTGCAAGGACGTCCTGCTCGACGTAATATCACATGGTGATGGTGATAGACTGAAATTTCCCCCAACTTCATCCGGTTCACCGTCAGATTCAGATCTCCACTTTCGCCGCATATATATGATGGGATTTTTGTTTGTTATCCTCAGGATTCGTTCCAGAACCCCCCTCGCTCCAGACTGTTTCTGCTATGGGTCCTCTCACGCCCGGCTTCACAACATTCCTAACCCTCTTATTTCGCAATGTGAGTGATTGTGATTTCCTTGCCTGCATATCGCCTCCTGGGTTCTTACTTCTATGCCACCCGTGCCCCAGTTTGTCGCCTTCACTTTGAGAAACCATCTGGGTACGAGATCCCTCCCCAGCACAGAGAGGGGGCGAGTCGAAGGTACAACATCCTTAGCCTGCGATCTTCGGTTCGAGGAGGATACTAATTTGGTTCCCCGTTCCCCGTACAGAACTCTTCCTTTCTCTTGGGGCCGGGGCGACACCAGCAGAATTATTTGTTGTGCTGAACAATTTACGGGGCTACTTTGGGCTAACAAGGCTGGAGATTCGGTCGCCGGGCCTAGAATTGGACGACTCGTCCCAGGTTGTGGCGATACAGGCACTTGCCGGGGCGGTGATCCATATGTCGTTGCTCACTTACCTGGCCATCCCGGGGAACTTTGTCACAGAAACCCTCCTTCTCCATATCTCCCTCCTCCCCCGGCTCCGGAAGCTGGTCATTTCTCCCACGTCGGTGACTCGCAATCTGCTTGGACGAGAACGCCACGGGTTTGTGGCACTCCGATCCCTAAACATCCCGAATGGAACCTTCCTCAATCGGTTTCTGTCTTACCCGATTCACGACTTGGAGACTCTCAAGGTGAAGGACCTAGACGCGAACTCAATCCCAGTCATTGCCCGTCGGCTACCAAGTCTACGACGCTTAGATATCGAAGGACAGAACTTTCCCTCGCCCGGAATATTCGTATTGGGAGCTTGCTTTCAGCTCGAGGAGCTCGCCGTTTCCACCCAGCGTTCGTTAGGGATGGACGACTTGGACCTGCATCGGTTTCGGGCCATGTTTCGAAACCTCCGTTCCCTCTCAATAACGATACGGGACTTTTCGAGAGGCACCGAGCTTCACCACACGACGCACAGCAGGGAAGGCACAGAAGCTTCTTGGGTGGTCGAGACGAAGGAAGCAGGCCATGGAATTTGACACTTGTCCAATGCACAGCCTCACATCGGACAATTGGCGGATTTATTTATTTATTCTAACCTTTTCAAAATAATTTTTGTGGCGTACTAAATAGGTTGTGTGGCTTTTCGTTTTCGTTTCTCCTTTTAGAACGGAGAACGGTGGGAGCGTTATGTAGAGGTTTGAAATGCCAGTCGGTCGCTACTAAAGCGCCTCGGGTGTTAGTTCCACGGCCTGTACTGCAAACCAATCAATCGATCCATCTTGACATCACAACCTTCTCTCGACACGTCCACTCTATTGGTTGGACGCGTTTGACAGGTCAGCTCGGCACCCTTCGACCTTGACAGCCACAGTTTTTTCAATGGGTTGTTCAGATACTCAGCTTGCCGAGTGTACGCGTACCGCTGTCGAACCCGCCAACAGTGGTACTCACGCCCAGTGCGAGATCAGGGTGACATGGATTTCCTGGTCGTTTTCCATCCCCACGAGACTTGGCTATGCTGCGCAATCACGTACATGCCTGTTTAGGGTTCGGGACCTTCCTGCCGCAGCCCCGCCTTCTATATACCTATTCAACTCACCCGCCACACTTTGATCATTACCAGCTCCAGGCTATAAATCTTGTGGCAGTACCCCAGTCATGTCCCTCTCAGCTCCCTTCGACGATGGATACAGCACACTTTCTTGGAAACTTTCGTTCTCCGTCGCCCCCGCGCACTATCGGGGCCCCGAGGCAAATCGCCCACTACTCCTGCTTCCCAGGGGCGATCAATGAATTTAACTATCAATCCCGCGAGGCGCTCAAACTCTACCAGCCGCCGGCAGTCCCGTTCACGTTCAACAGAGTACCCGACAAGTCGGCCTTCTTGGAAATGTGTCATTATGTCGATTCTCTCCCTTCCCAAGGGTTGGAGCCTGTTATAGCCTCTTGTCAAAGAGCTGGTCGCACGGCCGACCTACTCAGGGCCGATGTCATCACGCGAAGAGGCGTAATGATGGGGTACGCACGCTCTCAGCCACACTAACCTCTGGCTGACCAGATCTAGCCTAGCAATGGGCAACGAGGACACGTACAATGTTTCCTTTGCGGACGGGAAGTTACACCTCCTCCGGAAGCGCTTCGACTTGCGGACGGAAGTTAAGCATAGGTTAGTTTCATCGAAACACACGCGTATATTTTGCCGTTGTTTATGAACTCCCAGCGGACCTTACTATGGGTGTGTCCCCCGTCCCCGCCACCGGGATACTGACCCTAGCTGACATCACACTCAGTCATTGTTTTGAAAAACTATGCACCCGTTCAAGGACGCAGAAACCCCATGGCACGTTCTATAGCGTCGTAAGCAGAGAAATCGACGAGATCAACATCATCATGGCCGGGGAGGTGGACTGCTCAACGAGTACGCGCATTGACTTACGAATTAGCGATGGCCTACTGACCCCTATTTCTTGAAGGCATAGAGCCCGGCCAGAAGAACTACATCGAACTGAAGACGGTCAAGTGTGTCGACACTTGGCCCCCACCCCCCTACCACAAGATATTTCCCAAGTGGTATCTACAGTCCTACTTGCTCGGCGTCCAGACGCTGGCAATAGGGTATCGTAACTACCACAACAAAGTTACCTCCATCACGCGGAAGTCCATCCGGGAGGTCCTTAGGGACACACGGAAACACGTCCCGGGATTTGACCCCGCCGTTTGTCTAGGGCGAGCCCACGCCACCTTCTCCGCACTTTTGGAGTACTTCCAGTCCCTGGGACGGTCGGTTTCTGCCCAAGACATATTCGAGCTCCACGTCGATGCAAACGGAGACGCGTGGGTCACTCCTCCGGAGAACTCCCCAAACTTCGCCGCCTAACGACTGGTGGATGTCTTATGTTATCTTTTTCTTCAACAAATACTCGTTGGTCGTGTAGCAGACTTGTACTATTCTGATGTTCGAATTACCCATACTTCGCATTCGCGCCATGTATTATTTTACTTGTACTACAACCCATGATTCGCCTGCCCGCTCTGGTGGTCCTCCTTCTGATCTTCCCGGTTGATAATCCCTCCGTTGCGCCGGTTTGTTATTTTATGTGGAATTTGAGTGTACTGCGTTCTATGGAATTACACAGCATTCGTTTCGTGGAATCACCAACTATCCATGCGGCAGGCAGGCAGCGGCCCGAACGTCTGGGAAAGTAAATGACCGGCGGTCCCTTCTCACAATCTAAACTCAAGCTCAACCAATTGCGCGGATGCCTTGTTTCATCTGGCTCGTCCGGCTTGCGGCACGAGACTGTTCGCATTCCTTCTTGTGATATCGTTCAGCCGGGCACCGTCGGGTTTTGACTTCTTACCACGGCAGTTGTCTGTTGGAATGTCGGCGTTTCCCACGGTGAGAACCCGCGGAAACCGTTGCGAAGAGGTTTGAAATGCCAGTTGGCAGTCGCTAGGCGCTTCAGGCGGTTTGAACTTTGACGCTTTGCACTCTACCTTGATCCGCTCTGTGGCACCCATGACCTGGCCCTTTGCCCTGCTGGCGCCATCCAAACTCGTCTCTCGACACGTCCGCGCTACTGGTTGGACGTGTTCGCATTACGATTTGGCTCGGCGCCCTTCGACCTCGACAAGCCGTGGCCGTTTTTCAAAGACCTGTGTCGTATACACGACTTGCCGAACGTACGCGTCCTACCGTGAAACTCACCGTCAGTGGTATCGGTATGTCCGGCGCGAGGCAGGTCTACCAAGGAGGAGACGTGAGACCGGTGTCCCGGATATCGTGACGCTTTTCACCGCCATGATAAATGAACGGCGCTGTGCAACCTTATACCACATATCCGTTTATGGGTTGGGGATCTCTGTGCTACAACTCATCCTCCACATAACCCCGTCCTGCTTACCGCCACAGGCCGCTACACACCCTGGACTATAAATTCGCCGACGACGCCCTGGTGGTGTATCCGCTTACCCCCACCCTCCAGAATGAGCTCAGCACATTTCCTTGGAAATTTCCGGTCTCCGGCACCCCTGCGTGTCATGGGATCCCCGAGACAAATCGCGCACTACTCTTGCTTCCCGGGAGAAATCAACGAATACAAGTACCAATCTTGCGAGGCGCTGAGACTCTACCAGCCTCCGAGCGTCCCATTCTCATTCGACAAGGCACCCGACAAGTCGACATTCTGGGGGATATGCGGTTATGTCGATTCCCTCCCCCAACAAGGGTTGGAACCAGTCATAACCTCTTGTCAACGGGCTGGTCGCACAGTTGACCTACTCAGGGCCAATGTCATCACGCGAAGGGGCGCGGTACTGAGGTATGCGTGCTTCCGGCTGTGCTAACCTCGGGCTTACTCGATCCAGTTTATCGATGGGCACAGAAGATGTATACAATGTTTCCTTTGTGGGAGGGAAGTTGCACATCCTCCGGGGGACCTTCGAATTGCGAAGGGAAGTCAGACATAAGTTCGTTCCATTGAAGCTCATGCGCCCATGTTCCCACTGCTCACGAGTTTATAGTGGACCCTACTATGGGTATACCTTTGCGTACTCGCCACGATCCCGGTACTGACATCGTGCTCAGTTATTGCTTCGAGGAACTGTGCGCCCGTTCAACGGCGGAGAAACCCCATGGTACATTCTTCAGCGTCGTAACCAGGAAGATCGGCGAGCTTAATGTCATCATGGCTGGGGAGGTCGACTGCTCGTTGAGTATGCATTACGACCAACCGGTTGTCGATAGCTCGCTCACTCCTATTCCTCGAAGACATGGAGCCTCGCCTGGAGAACTACATTGAATTAAAAACGGCCAAGAACGCTGACTCTCAGTCTCCACCTAGCCACAACCAGATATTCGTCAAGTCCTACCTGCAGTCCTACCTGCTGGGCGTCCCGACACTGGCGATAGGATACCGCAACTACAGGGAACAAGTCTACTCAATCAGACAGAAGTCCACCCAGCAGGTGCTTCGAGATACACAGAAATACGTTCCGGGATTCGATCCTGCTATCAGTCTGGGGCGGGCCCACGCCATCTTGTCTGCACTTCTGGAGTATTTTCGATCCCTGGGACGATCTGTTTCTGCTCAAGATGCGTTCGAGCTCCGCGTCAACGCAGATGGGAGTGCGTGGGTTACTTCTCTGGCGAGCTCCTCAGCCTTCACCGGCTGACGCCCCTTGGGTGTCACACTCTGTAATCTCTATGGGACTCTTCTCACATAACGGACATTGTATCACCCGTGTAACAGACCTGTAGTATTAACTATGCCCTGTATCATTTTACTTGTACTACCAGCCCCGGTTCTGCTACCCCATCGGCTTCCGGCCACTTGTTAATTATTTCGTTGTGGCGGCATGTACACCGGTAAAACTCCGGGCAACGTGCGGAGCCTAAGAGAGAAAAATACCAAAGATGGCAGGTCCATTCCAACGCCTTGAGCTCAAGGCCCGAGCGTGGGGCCTGGGTTCGACGGGCTTGTGATATACTCCTTCCTGAGATGTTGTACCGCCAGCAATTGTGACGCGAGCACACAGAAGCGGGGTATAACCAATTGGCAGTGTTTCGTGTCAGACGGTTCTGCCAACCTCACATCCCCGCGGATCGGTTCATCCCCTTTTGGAGGTTGGAGTTGATAAGTCCGTGATTTCCAATCGGTGCCAGATTTGTGCGCTGGGGTGGTGTACGTCGTGGTCCGATCCCCGATCGGCTCGATGAGAATGCGATCGAAAATCACGGGTTTGGGAACCGACCTCTTCCGGATTCCTTCGCCATAGATCGAATGTTCTAATCTTCCGCCTTACAAGGACTCTCACTACCGTCTCATGTCTACATTTGGGAACTTCAACGATACTCAAAGAAGTCGTTCAAGGCCACCTCAAGTCGCGTCAGGGTTCATCTTTGTCTTCAAAACCCTGCGGTTTGGGTTGGTTTTCCTCGAAAGAGGTCCCTCACCTAGTCCTTACGTTGGATCCAGGGAAGTGGCGGGATTGTCCGAGGGGCCGCTGCGGAACTTGCGAAGGGGATCCTATCAGCGGGATGTGAGCCAACAGTGGGACTCCTGGTGGACCGTATCACCGTGTATAAGGTACGGGGACTCAGACGCTCCCTGCTTGACCCGTTTTCAACGCCTCGTAGCCAAAACCTTCGTATGAGGAAGCATATGAGAGAGCCCTCGAGGAGATAGCGAGCCTCATATTGGACGACGGCGAGCTGTCGAGTAGGCGCCTTGTTTCTATGTTTAAATACCTCTGGGGACCGCCTCGAGAGAATATCAAGCGCGGGTTTAGCTTCGCCATTCATCGAAGAAGGTGGCGAGTTCCTTGGAATTGTAACGCGGCACCGCAAACTCCGGTTTGAGTATGTTCCGTTCGAATGCAAACCCGGGCCCCCTGAGCCCGTTGGGATCTGCCCCGCGGAGTCATCTGAACAGACCACTCAAGTCATTTAGGATGTTGTCCGCAGCCACACAGAATAACAACATGAGCACGGTATGAGCACGGGGCACCGGATCCGGGTGTACGAGGTATGCTGCTGAGTTTCCTGTTTGGGATATGGCTGATGTGTTACAGCCCAGGAATGCATTTGAGGCTGCATACAATCGGCCGGGGACCTCTATGACCTGAAATCGGAGGTACAGGACCTCCAACCCGGCTCAGCAAAATATTGGGATTTTCCCTGGAGTGGCATTGTCGAATCTAGACGATTCCCAACCTCTGATTGTCGTCTTTGGTGGGTTTTTCTGACCGCACCATGCAAACTACTGATCCTTGACGCTTCTATTGCTCTCAGATCTCCCGCCCCATCCCACTCCCCCACCCTCTCGGAGATGTTCTGTCAGTTGAAAACGGCCACTGATGCGCCGTTGAAGGTCTCCAAACCGGGGATTTTCCAAATCCTTCAAAAGCAACTCCAACAGCGAATCTTGGACGACCGGTCCCGCGCGGATCGCTTTATCCCCAGATATCTTTTCTTGACGGTTTCGGAATTTTCAACCACGTCTTCCACTAGCACTGCCCGGTTCCTGGAGAGAATAGTACCCTCGAAGTTAAACTATGGAACCGCCAAGATCTAATCTGGTATATCCAAATTCATCCAGGAGGCGGACCCAGAGATCCCCCAGGGATCGCGCGGGCTCCCAAACGTCACAATGGTTAATGCGGCCACCCCGTCATCATCGTCACCATCACGGATCGACCCCACGCCTCCAGGCCGATACGATACGCAGATTGAGTACCGGAATCTATACCATGCTCAGCTTAACCCGACGAAAAAGGATATATACGTCAAGCTTACACGAAGGCACTCGTGCTTCCTGCGCCGACTGGGGACTCGCTCCGAGACTGGTTGGGTTTGAACAACTACCCGGAAGCTGGTCTGTGTTGATGATGGGGAAGGTTGGCGTCCTGAACACGTCTACGGTGGAATCCTTCCCCGAACTTGGTAACTGGAAGAAGGAAATCCAGAAACTGGTCGAGGGTTCCCATCGGGAGGGTTCGGTTCACAGTGAGCTGCGGCTGGCGAACTTTACCTTCACCAAAGGCAGTCCATGCAGGATGCTATCCGTAGATTTTGATCGGGAATGGAGGGCGACAGTGGTCTAACTCGTGGCGGGCTTGCTGCAGGGTGACTAGGACGATTACCTGGGCAAAGAGGACGATAATCGGGTGTTTGCAGGCAGTTCAAACTGCTAGACCACTTCGCTGCTTTGCGGGGATTGTCCGATAGGGGGACGGATTCCATCGGGCAAACTTGACATTCCGTCCCTCACGCGCTATTTCCACCCCGATGGGTCATCCTGTATTTTCCAGAAGGAAAGAAAAAACAATGGGCGCAAATGCTCATCACAGCAAGCCGATTGTGCGCAAATACGTACCCAATTTGGCACGCAGTGGGATCTCCGTATTCCTTGAAAAGTTCGGAAAACCCCGCCACGCCAACCTCCGTGCGAACCGCAATAATCCGTTAACAGGCACCAAAGGCGTCGGGCCGAGTTGCCACTGGTCTTATCTGCACTTATCGATGCTGGTCAGCGCCGAAAATTTTCTCCCATCCCCGAATGGTATTGAACAGCACTGGACAGGTAAGATTACCTGTCTCCGACCCCATGCGGTGTGAGTTGCCCGGCACTTTACCCCGCTGGAACCATCCAAAACCACCTCTCAATGCATCCGGTTTGTTGGTTTAATATGTTCCTGTGAGAAGCCAAATCGGCCCTCTTAGACCTCAACGGCCGTAGCATTTTTTCAATGGGCCACATCGGATACACAGCTCGCTGAGCCCATCTCGCAGGGGAACTCACCGCCAGGGGTATATCTGGTACGGGGAAACTCCGCCGAAGAAGAGGCCACGGCCAGTGACCCAGGTATCACGGCCTTTTCACCACTGCGATGCTTAACAGCGCTGTGCATCCTCATACACCACATATGTGGTCATAGCTTCAGGGTCTTTGCGCTGTATCTCATCCCCCTTATATTCGTCCTGCTTACCCGCCACAGTCTGCTGCGAGTTCCAGACTATAAGTTGGGGGGGGGGTGGTACCGTGCTAATAATCCCCCCACTGTCCCCTCTCGAAGATGGAGCCAACCCGCCTTGAATATTCTCGGATGTCTGGCAGCTTTGTCAATCCCCCGACACAAATCGCGTTCTACTCCTGCACTCCACTCCCATCCCAAAAAACCTACAAATACCAATACCAGTCCCACGCTGCACTGAGACGCTACTCGCCACAAACTACCCCATTCAAGTTCGACCAGGCAAACGACATAAGGACATTCCGGAAGATGTGCAATGAGGTTGATTCTCTTCCCGAACAAGAGTTGACCGCGGTCATATCCTCTTGCGAGGAAGCTGGTTGCACGGCCAAGCTACGCACGGCCAATGTTATTACGTGGAGGGGTGTGTTGGTAAAGTACGTATGCTATCTGGCTGTAGTAACCTCAGGCTGATTCGATCTAGCCTATCAATGGGTAAGAAGACAGAATACCGTGTTTCTTTTAAGGAAGGGCGATTACATATCAGTTGTGCTCCGGGCACCTTCGAGCCGCGGACTGAATGGTTCGTTCCGTCAAAACACGTGCATCCATGTCGTCATTGCTCACGAATTCACAGGCACCAATACTATGGGTATACTCCAGGTGTCCTTATGGAAGTTGTGATATCTTTGTGGAGTTTTTCCCTGGCACTTTGTGCATTAACTCCAGGGCTTTGTAGTTCCCTAGGCTGG
>Ga0307509_10011452_pt1 | contig 10735 bp, 9 predicted proteins | sample 10_EM_MG_FD_202245 | JGI IMG/M metagenome (GOLD analysis project Ga0307509, IMG submission 202245) | Populus trichocarpa ectomycorrhiza microbial communities from riparian zone in the Pacific Northwest, United States - 10_EM | ecosystem: Host-associated > Plants > Roots > Unclassified | place...
ATATGAGTCGCACGATGAGAGATAGGAAACGGGAAACGGGATTAGGACAGCAAAGGATTGCAGGAGACAGGAGGAATAGTGTAAGAGGACGAAACTCAAGGGATGGAATTACGGAGGAGAAGTTTCAGGAAACTTCTCCGGAGCTGGGTGGACGGAGTCACGGAGGAGGAAAAGGTTGAGAGTGTTGTGGACGAGATGTTCCTGTATAAGTCGAGTTTGTGTATATATAGGACACATCCGTAGACATAGAAAGAATAAGAATCCCAATCCACTCTCTGCCCGACATAGCCTTATTTTTAATAGGTTTGACACCTACTCCACCACCATTAGCTGCATACAGATCACGCACCACCCTGGTTACCTAGTTCATTGATCACTAACGGCGAAACACCTTAAGTGAAAGGTGCGACAACATCAAACACACTATCGTTACCGCCACCCAAACAAAACCTGCGATATCGACTGAACATGGCATCCCTCGGTCTAGCATGATACCCACAGCAAAGCGCCTTCCTGGACCCTCAGCAAATTGGATTTCCCCTCGGTTATCTTATCTTTTTACGAACAACTACCAATCGTATATAAAGAAGCCCAGGAGAGAATCAAAAGACGTAGGAGAGGAACAAACTATTCGCTTACTTGTCTTCTACACTTGTGCATGAACCGAACCCTTAAGTACAAAAGCCCAGATCTCCTCGCTCTCATAGTCTTCCCACTAACATCATACCATATGGTCCCATTGACGCTATCCTTTTACCCCTCATTACCTCGGTCAGGTTCTCACCTATTTACCCCTCTTTTTCTCACCGCTACCCCGCCTTTCCCTCACCGGTACCCCTCCTTTCGTTCACCGCTACCCCGTTTTTCGCACCATTCACCGAGTTGTATACACTAGTGTGACAGTGCCAGGGAGAGTCCTGGAGAGTGTGCCGGTGAATTACAATAGGTTATGAGTTGGAGGAGATTCGGCCAAGATGGGTGGTGGAGGAAAGGCGAGGAGAGAATCGACATAAACAGGGCGTATGTCCGAAAGGGAGCTTCAGCTTTGAGGATAACAGGACTCCTGTTTTCCCTTTGTTCGTTGTTTTGAGCATCCATCAGAGATTTGCTTTTCACTTTGCTCTATCTTCAGTACACAGACTAATCTTTTCAACAACAAGGTTCAAGCACAGCGGATTCGGAGTTCAGATACGGATTGACGCAAGTTGATTTTATATAGCAGATATAAAAGAATACAATTCAGACAAAAGACTTATCAAAGGAATGGACAATCGGAAAGTGATCATACGGAAGTGCAGAATAAGATAAGACAGACGAAGAGGGAAGCGAACGATGATGAACTAATAATGAACAAATCAAGGGAAAAACAAGCTTCCTTATATCCTATCCTTCCTCTGTAACATGCTACCAGCGCATGCACAATCCTGCTTCTCGGTTCCTCCCACTCAGTAGTTGTGATATCCTCTTTCCCGAACCAGATCCGAGGTTTGATCAGAATTTCCCGAGGGTATCGGCAAAGTGGCCAGCCATAGGTTGTGCGTGAAACCGAGGGTAAAGCTGATGTTTGGTTATCGTGTGTGTTCCTGTTTCAGTGCGGTGTGATTCAAGTCTGATCCTGTTTCGTCGAGTATGCAGGATCAATGTCGGATATCGTCTGAAGCTAATGATGGTGGAGCAGCCCTTGAGCAATGGTGTGTAACAGATGATAGTAGTAGCGTTTCTTATCCAGCGCGCATGAGAATATATGCACGTGATGAGCAGCATAATTTCCAACATAATCAATCACTCCTTTCCCTATACCTCATCGGATTTGTTTTCTTGTCATCTTACCACTTCGTATCAATAAAAGTCTTTGGTTCTCCCACCATCTGTGATCGAATCCGCTGTGCACTAAACCATTTGAAAACAAGGTGAGTTGATCAAGTATTGCTCGAGCCACTTCACACTCTGTCTGTCCATGGTTGGTATGCTCGTCGAGAAGAATGATATTGGGATTCTCGAACACGGTATTGTTATGAGGGTGGGATATGAGAAGAATGTACGGGAACGATGAAGAAGTACAAAGAAGTCAGGGAAGGAACTGCTGTATATTTTTCCGGAAAACAAGTCTTGCTTACTTGTTCTAACTACGACAAAACAGAGGGTTTATATAGACAGTCCAATGAGCTTTCCAAGCCCCTCCACTCATTCATATCCTCCGTTCCGGTCAGTATCCCGATCCATCCTTCGCTTTTCCCTCCGCTGGTTTCCGGCTATATATCCGGCTTCGTATTCGCTCGCTCCTTCCCTTGATTGATAACCATTGACAAATGAAACTAGTAAAGACAGACTAACATGATAGGGAAAGTACAACGGAAACTTGTCCTTGAGTGGAGAGATCGCCGGTGACTTTCAATACACGGCACGGGCAAGAGCCAACTTCATCTTCCAACCACCAGAAAGGGAGGTGAAAGGAGCATCGAACATAGTCTCCAGGAAACCGAACTCACCCAACTTAGTCTTGAAGTCCTCAACGGAAACACCAGCACCAGTCTCAGCGAGCTTGGCAAATGTCCATCTAACGACGGCCTTCACGGTATCGGAAGAGTCAAGATCGTGCTCAACGAAGACGGTCTTGACTTCCGTGTTCTTGGGGAAACCCTCAACCTGCTCGTTGTTGATGGCACACATGAGCGTGGACTTTCCGGAACAGTTGGGCCCACAAAGACCGTAAAACACTGACCTCTCTTCAATCGTAGATGGGTCTGGTTCAACAAGATCCTGCACTGTAAGCCAAGTTGGATGTGCAGTTGAAGAGGTCTTGGCCCTCTCCATCATCCTCATCAACCTCCATATCAGCAGCACCAGGGGCAGCATGCTTCCTCAAAGTCTCAGCGGTAGCCTAGGCCCCACCATCGGGCAGGAAAGCGGCAAAGTATGGGACAATGTGCTCAGTCCAAATGAGATCCTCTTCTCCTTCCGATCAATCAAGCTACCAGCAATGCAACCAATGTAGGTGAGAATAGGCTCAAATTTGGCAGCAAGGTCCTTCTTGTCAGACAAGACAGTCTTGACAATCTCAAGAACACACTTAGGATCAGCAGCGGCTGAGATCTCGGGAATCTTGCCGTCCGGGACAACTGGGTGCAACAGTAGTATAGCTATCATATGGACGATGAGGGGCCGTGAGTTGGAGATAGAAGTCGGTGGGAATTTATTCGCAGCTCAAGTGGTTGGTTTTGGGTTCCTGGCACACTACCAATTAGTTCATCAATGGCACACCCCCCCTACGCACTCGGCTCAAGGGGTTCTCCAATGCGAATTGGAGTATGAGGGTATAACAAATTAGCATGATATGTAAATTGGTATCATACAAAGTACGAACAAAAAGAAAAAACCCTCCCAGGTAACCGCTTCCAACGACCTCAAGGCCAAACCCCAAGGTATTCGGCAATCTGCTTCCTCTGCTCAGCAACAGTGGCAGTGGCAGAAAATCCCAGAAGCCCAAGTATCCCCGCGACCTCCTGACATTGATCCCCTATCAATCATAAAATATTAATAAAGTTCACTGGCTCTAACAAGGACAACTTGCCAGTCATCTGAAAAAGGCTTTGACCAGTGCGTGGGAGTTGGGGGTGAAGTGGTATCCCAATGGGATAGCGCAATTGTGTAGTACCAGAGGCAGCCGAATTATACAATCTCATTGGAAGAAGTTGTTGCCTAGTTGACCCATAAGTTATGCTCACTTGCCAAATGGAGATCAGTAGAGCTACTCATTCTGAAATTGTCCAACTTGGCCCCGAAACCGTTCATACCTAGTTGACCTATAAGTTATGCTCACTTGCCAAATGGAGATCAGTAGAGATACTCATTCAGAATTTGTCCAAGTTGGCCCCGGATCTCCTCAAGAATAGACATTATTTCGATGTGGTTTGCAGCGGTCCGTTGTTCCTGTTCATCCATCTCTTGTTGCAGTACCTTCGTCTCTCGTCGCAGTGCCCTCATCTCTAGTCGCAGTGCCTTCCTGCTTCGTCGCATTTTATTCCTCGTTTGTCGCATTTCTTGTTGTAGTTAGCCAAGAGCATCCTCTTTTTTTAACATTTATGCAAACTGGTGGAGATTTTAGCTTCCTACCACCTTATTGCCCTGCCCTTCTGTTGGTACGGGGAGTTTGTAGTTGTGTGTTTGAGTTGAAATTGTTGTGAAGTTGAAAGAACTCAGTAACTTCTCAACCAAGCATGAAGGATCAACTCCTACTTATTCAAAACTTGAAGGCAAACCGTTGCCAAGCCTCAGTCACAGCTGCCACCAAAAATTAGACTCTATGATAATTCTCATCGGCACCGAACTAGGGTGACGGTGCGCCCATGCCCAACGCAACCCCAGAGCAAACCCCACATATGCAATGTCACAAACCTCTTGTTTTGAAGAAGTCTTCTTCCCTCTCAAATATTCGCCAGGAGTTCCAACTTGCAACGAATATAGTCTGTGTTCCCAACCGTCCAGTCCCTCCGTCTTGTGGTGAGAACGGGACAGACTACGGCTCATAGTCCGTCTGTTTTGGGGTGCTAGGACGGGCTACCCTCTGGAAGGTAACGACCGGACGGACTACAGAGGACTATAGTCCTAGCGCCTGGACCTCCTGTACAAGCCAAGTTGGTGCAGCTCCGAACGGATTCTTTTCACTTCATAAGACATCACTCATGCCGTCCCCGGGGGTCGTTGTTGGTATATGGTTTTCTGCTCCTCTCAAATATGGTTCATTTCTCCTCTCAAATGATTCTTTCAGCCCTTTATGTTTTCATACTCGTTACTGGTTGAGTTGAAAGCCTATTGTATGTTCTTTCATTCTTCCTTTTGTTCCTCTCAAGATACTTCTTTGATAGTCTTTGTTTTTCCTTATTACTATTAGGGGAATGCTGTGGTAGTGGCTGAACTCAATTGCTATATTATAGAGCTGAGCTATGGCCTTCTTATTATTGAATTAACGAGGGTTGTTACCATAAGAGATCTTCACCACTTTCTGTTATCACTTCTTCGTCCAAGTTCCGTGCCCATATTCCGATCGCATATTACAACAGTCGTCGGTATTCCACCGCTGTCTCTTACCCTTCCTGGCCATCTTTAACCGTCCCCTGCCGTCCCCCGCAATCCCCTGCTGTTCCTGCCGTCCACCGCCCCTGCCCTGAGCTAACCTGTCTCACCCTATAGGGCCAGCCATCATGCCCAAAGACGGCCCTCCTGCCCTTAGGCTGCTCCCAACAGACTCTAGATAGTAGTTCAGTTCGGTCCGGTCCTCTTGGCAGTCCCCCCACGGGGCCTGCCGAGCCCCCCAGACGGTTGAGAATACTGGATATTGTTGAAGAAAAGATATTGAATCCAACTTCCAATATCCAATCCCAGGCAGGCCACCGTCACTCTACTTACGGCTATTTTAGCTGCAAAATGAAGTGATGTTCTATGATTCTAGCCCAGTTTTAAGGAGTTTGTCATATGACTTGTCAGGGTGGGAGGCGGAATCTCGTTCTAGAAGTTCTCGGACCCAAGCTGGGACTGTGACATCATGGGCTATAATACATCGGGTATAAAAGTTTGACATGCTCCCATCCGAGGTGTGAGAACTTTTGGAACGAAGCCATACTTTGCGCTGATTTGTCTTCAGTCAAGCGGACACCAAAACAGATTCTTATCAGAGTACGGAGAAAGAAAATGAAGTTGTCCCCTAGGTGAAGAAAAGAAAAAAGTAGAAGAAGAGGGTATAAGGGGCGACACTATTTAAAGCATATAATCTAAGAAAATCATGGGAGAGTGGGAATATATACACAGTACACACGTATGCATGCACAGCACAGGAAGCAATACAATGCAGTATAACAATTTGAGCAGTTAAAGAGATCAATAAAATGGCTACTGGGAGTAGCTTTTCAAGCCATATTACAATATATTTATCAGCTCTTACACTCATAAGAATGAAATGGTTGTATATTTAACCTACCCCAGGACTTTATCGCCACCAGCCAGAACTACCCACTTACCGGGAAGGGGAATTCTGTTAGATTGGTAGACTTCTTGGATTGGAGAAGGAGGTGTAGGGGTAGAAATATGGAAGTGGTCGCTATAAGTGGGGGAGTGGTAAGACCTTTCAGGTGCTATTGTAGAACACGTGAGATCCCCAGTGTGTGAGGGGGCAGGAGATGGTGATCTGGTCTTTTTTATTGTATGCAACACTACAGTCTCACCCCATTGCCCAGGGTGGCCCAAATCATGAGTTGACCATCCAGGACAGTGAAACCTCAGGGAGAGTGAAATCGTTGATAAAACTTAATGCTTGCTAAAAACTGAAAAGCGAGTGATTATAGGCTGGGCCTGACTTCCAGCTTTCCACAAAATGGTTAAGATAGAGGTAGAGTGAAAAAAAAGGGTTGGGAGATCAGTGAATAGAGAGAATTAAAGAAACCCCCCAATACCAAACTTGAATAGAAGCATTTTCTCTCAAATGATCCTGTCAAATTATCAACTCAGAGCCCGCCCAATGCCAGCAGCAAGACTTGCGTACAGAATAGAGTTCATTACGGGGCGGACAGGGCCCCAAAAAATGCGGGCCACCAGCCCTTCTCCGGGTCCTGCCCCACTCAACGGCCTGGGGCAGGGTGTCTTTTTCGGCATTTCCTGCCCAAGTTCCCGCTGAGGCCCCGGCCCCACCCATACCCCAGACGGGCCCCTGTTAAAAATGGGTGGTAACAAATGGGGCCCCGTCCAGGGAATGAGTGCGGGGGCCGGGTGGGGATTACCGGAAAAATAGCCCCCCGGCCTGGTGTAAGGGCGGGGCCTGGAGAGTGAAAACGCTCCCTGCCCCGCCCCGTAACGAACACTAGTACAGAAGCAAAAGGCGGAAAACAACTAAGAACCATGGTCGAACACCGCTACAGATACATGAGCTTTGTTGCCTAATTATGGCAGTTTGGATGTCATATTTCAAAATAGGATTGTGAGAGAATCCGGAAGAATGAAGTGTATTTCGATGTAGATTGCACAAAGGGGGAACATCGTCCGCACCAAGGAACAATCCGGGTGAGTGATGTCCGAGACAATAGGATGCGAATCCACTCGAGTAGTATAGCTATCATATGGATGATGAGGTGCCGTCAGTTAGGCATGGAACTCGGTCGGAATTCATTAGCAGCTCAAGAGGTTGTTTTTCGGTTCTTGGCTCACTACCGATTGGATTAGTGGCTTGCTCCCCGGAATATTGGGCTCAATGGATCACAATGCGAATCACAGTATGAGGGTATAACTAATTACCAGGTTAAGTATACTAGTACAAAGGACAAACAAAAAATGAAAAAACACTCGCTTTAACCCCTTCCGGCGACCTCAAGGCCTAACCCCAAGGTATTCGGCAATGCGCTTCCTTTGCTCATCAACAGTAGCCATGACAGGGAATCCCTGAAGCCCAAGTATCCCTGCGACATCCTGACATTGATCCCCTAGCCATCATAAAATATTAATAACGTTCGCAGGCTCTAATCAGGAAAACTTGCCTGTCATCTGAAAAAGGATTTGACGAGTGAGTGGGACTGGGGGTTCAAGCGGTATCCCAATAGGATAGCGCAGTGGTGCAGTTGCAGTGCCAGAGGCAGCTGAGTTATGCAATCTCAGGGGAAGAAGTTGCTGCCTAGTTGACCCATAAGTTATGCTTACTTTCCAAACAGAGATCAGTAGAGATACTCATTCTGAATTTGCCTGAACTGGCCCCGAAGCACTTGCTCCCTAGTTGACCTGTAAGTTATGCTCACTTGCCAAACCGAGATCACTAGACATACTCATTCTGAATTTGTTCAATTTGGCCCCGAATCTCCGCTAAAATAGCCATCGTTTGGGTGTGTTTTCCATCAGCCCATAGTCGCAGTTGATTCCCCTTTTGTTTCAGGCCCTTTGTCCGTTGTCGCAGTGCCTTCATCCGTACTCGCCGTACCTTTCTCTCTCGTCGTGCTGCCTTTCTGTCTCGTCGGACTGCCTTCCTGTCTCGTCGCATTGCATTCGTTGCATGTCGGAGTTGCTTAGTCTGTTCTTGCACCTTTCGTCGAAGTTCATTGTAACCAACCACTGCAGGCATGTTGGCAATCAGGGCAACTTGGTTCTGAAACCCTCGGAAGCCATTTTGGATGTCTTGTAGGTGATTGCCAATGGCTGGAAAATCCGGTTGGGCCATTTATACGTTTGTAGTATCTCTGGTGGTCTTCTGAACGAATTGGAAAATCTGTTGGTAAAGGTGTAGGTAGTAGTTAGCCATGACGGTCCTCTTTTTTAACATTTAGGCAAACTGGTGGAGATTTTAGCTACCTACTACCTTATTGCCTCGCTCTGATGTTGGTAGGAGGGGTTTGCGGTTGTATCTTTGAATTGTTTGAAGTTGAAAGGACTCTGTAACTTCGCGAAGAATCTACTCCGACTTATTGAAAAAGCAAACACTGGCCAAGGCTTAGTCACGTGTGTCACCAAAAATTAATCTCGCTGATAGACAAAGTGGGGGGTCAAAGAACACAGAACACAACGAACAATACACAAAAAGTGCATTGACACACACTGATTTCGCTTGGCATGTTCATTGAGCCTTTGGAGTCGTTGATCCCTCTCCTACTCTAATTCCCTTCACTATTGAAACTAGGCTAATGGTACCCCTATGCATAAATTGGAGTTAGAGGTTAGAAGACCAGTGAAAACTCAAAAGACGCAGTGTCACAAACTACTTGCCCTGGAGACTTCTTCCTTTTTAAATATTCGGCAGTAGTTCCAACTTGCAGCTATACTCAAACAAAAGATATTGAATCCAACTTCAAAATACCAGCTGCAGGCAGGCCACCCTCTCTTGACTCGCTGCTGGTTTAGCTGCAAAATTGAGTTGTGTTCCGTGGTTCTAGCCGAGTTTCAAGCAATTTGTCAGCTGACTAGTCATAGTGAAATGTATAGCCTTGTTCCCAAAGTTCACGGTCCCAGACCAGTACTGTCATCAGCAAAAAAAAAGGTTTACACCCGGACGCACCACGTGCTCGCTGTGCGTCCGGCGGTCCAGGCACATAGAACGTAAACTCACGTTCTGGGTGTGCGGTCTTTTATTGGGTGCTTGTGGACAGGGGTCGATGCCGCCCGGACGCACCAGACGCAACCAAGGACTCAGAGGGTACCCGACGCAGAAAGGTTCTCCAGAGGCAAAAAGGTTCTCCGGACGCAACCCGATAGGATAGTACCATAGTGGAAGTACTCAGGTGTTACTGGCTATCATCAGATACCGCCTAAGTCAACAACTCTACCTTCGAGGACTTTGAATGAGTTAGTGAAAACTGTGGAGAATATCCAAATTGTCCGGAAAGATCCATCCAGTATTACTCATGTTTACTTATTTGAGTCATTTAGATACTAAAATAGGAATATATTTATTAAAGCTAGTCTAGAAAAAAGTAGCACGCGGCAGCTAAGAATTTGAAAGTACATGCCGGGAGAACTAAAGTACAAAAGTATCGATTACCCTTAAAGCAGCCGTTGGACAGTGTCCGCATGCCTGTAGCACCCAGTAGCCGACAATTTGAAAGTACTTGCCCGGGGAACTAAAGTACAAAGGTTTGGATAACATTTCAACCAGGGGTCGGACAGCTTCGGGAGAGGGTGCGTTGGAATCCGCCGGTCCAGGGGAATCGAATGGTATAGGTTTCGAAGCGTCCGCATGGCTATAGAGGTCAGCAGGATGAAAGAGGCAGATATCTCAGGGGGCAGATGTCCGCCAGAGTCGGGAAGGGTCTCATTGGAGTCCGCTCGCCGAGGGGAATCAAATGGTATAGGTCTCTAAGTGTCCGCATGCCTATAGCACCCAGTAGCCACCAATTTGAAAGTACATGCCCGGGGAACTCAAGTGCAAAGGTTTGGATAACATGTCAACCAGCGCTCGGACAGCGTCGGGACAGGGTGCGTTAGAATCCGCCGGTCGAGGGGAATTGAATGGTATAGGTTTCGAAGTGTCCGCATTGCTACAGAGGTCAGCAGCATGAAAAGGGCAGATACCTCAGGGGGCAGATGTCCGCCAGAGTCGGGAAGGGTCTCATTGGAGTCTGCTCGCCGAGGGGAATCGAATGGTATAGGCCTCGAAGGGTCCGCACGCCTGTAGCCCCCACTAGCCAACAATTTGAAAGTGCTTGCACGGGGAACGCAAGTACAAAGGTTTGGATAACATGTCAACCAGCGGTCGGACAGCGTCGGGACAGGGTGCGTTAGAATCCGCCGGTCGAGGGGAATCGAATGGTATAGGTTTCGAAGTGTCCGCATGGCTATAGAGGTCAGCAGGATGAGAAAGGCAGATATCTCAGGGGGCAGATGTCCACCAGAGTCGGGAAGTGTCTCATTGGAGTCCGCTCGCCGAGGCGAATCGAATGGTATAGGTCTCGAAGCGTCCGCATTGCTATAGAGGTCAGCAGGAGGAAAAAGGCAGATATCTCAGGGGGCAGATGTCCGCCAGAGTCGGGAAGGGTCTCATTAGAGTCCGCTCGCCGAGGGGAATCGAATGGTATAGGCCTCGAAGCGTCCGCATGCCTGTAGCACCCACTAGCCAACAATTTGAAAGTACTTGCCCGGGAAACTTGTAACAGGTTTATTCCTGTCTAACGAAAATACAATAGGACCGGCGATAGACCTGCTAGCGCTGGTACTAAGGGAGGCTTCAAGGGACCGGTAGCTAGAAGGATAATAGTTGAAGGACAAATAGGGC
>Ga0307509_10011453_pt1 | contig 10734 bp, 13 predicted proteins | sample 10_EM_MG_FD_202245 | JGI IMG/M metagenome (GOLD analysis project Ga0307509, IMG submission 202245) | Populus trichocarpa ectomycorrhiza microbial communities from riparian zone in the Pacific Northwest, United States - 10_EM | ecosystem: Host-associated > Plants > Roots > Unclassified | place...
CTCTCGGGACATACTCTACCGTGATAAGACTCATACCTCTAGAGTCCAATAACAACCCATAGTAATGCTACAAATCAAGGGGAGAAGGTCCGGGCTGGTTACTGAGGTATTTGTCTTGAAAGCACCCCGGCCTTCTAAGACTACTTGAGTACCACTAGAAAGACTACCCTACAACCCGTAGGCTAGAATAGACTCCTAGATGCCCCAGAGACCATATATGGGTGACCTCCATTTTGGCTGTTACCCATACTCCCCTTATATATCCTGCGAACGACATTCAGTCGGACGAACGGCGACGACGACTTATACGGTGTTACGGCAGCAGCTCCAATGACCTCTTGTAACTAGCAAATGAGCAACTACACAGCCGTCTGCCTATGACGCGCCGTCCCAATGCTGGGGCCAGAGGGGGGTGTTAGCAAAGCCCGCCCAAGTTCAATAGCATGTTCCGACCACTCTTACACAGGTGTGGGGCTTCCCCGCGCAGATGCGTGTGTGCCCAAGACCATCTAAGAGCGGATAGAATGTGAGGCTATCGACCTCTAAGTTCTAGGATAACTTTGCCGGTGAAGGTAGGGTAACTTGGACTCCTCAGTAGGGTAACTGGGGTCCTTCGACATAATAACCAAATTCCCACGGTAGGGTAACTTTGCCCTCTTATGCTATTAACCACTCCGGAAGTTCTCCAGTGAACCACAAAGGTCGTCTTGGAGGTTCGTGTAACATTCCCATAATTCCCTTGACTTTATGTGAATGTCCTCCCGAAAGGTTACCCTGCCTAATAGAATGCCCAAGGCTGTTCTACTGTTTCCTAGGCCTTGCCTTTAGGCGAACCAGCATTCTTGTATACTAAATATACTAGACCATACCACCTCTGACTACCTCTTGGTATACCATTTGGGCTAAGGTGGTAGTTATTGTAGCTACCAATTGTAGGGTCGTTACAGGGCGACTCGACGCCCAAGAAAGATCTTTTACTACGAACAAAAGCATACCCATAAACACCGACCAAACTGCCGCTATGAGCGAGTCGAGTTTAGACTCGTCAGGAATGAACCTGAAGTTGAATATTGACTTGTTGAACAACCCAAACTGTGAGCGGTGGGCCCGGGATATCATGATACTGATCGCCAGGAAAGGATTGACGTTTATTGTTGATGGAACAGAAAGATACCCTTCAGGAGCAGGTACCATCACGGCTGATGCAAGTACAGGTAATACCACTGCGTCTAGGCTACTTACAAAAGAGCAACTGAAATGTAAATCACGAGATGGTATGGCCAAGGCATTGCTAGCGCGCCATATGGAACTCTACTATCGCCGGAAATACTGGAATGTTGAGACATCCAAGAAGATGTGGACAGTATTGAGAAAGGACCAGAAGGAGTCTGGAGCAGAACACTTCCACAGGATCAATGATGATATCCGATCTTTGAAGGTCGCCGACTTTCCTACAGTTATCGTATTTAATAACAAGTTTAAATCTCTCCTTTGTGACCTCGCACTTTGTGACAGTGAAGGTTAAGGGATTAGCGACATGGAGGGTACATATATCATCTTGCGGGCGTTACCTCAGGATGACGAGGCATAGAGGAAATTTCGCCATATCCACAGTACTGCCAGCCAGCCACAACAACTAATGGACGAAATGGTAAAGCACGACGGCCACCTTAACTCAGAGAGAAAGAATGGCAGAGGGCTATCTGGAGGAGAAGTCATGAATTTCTATACAGGAAATTGACCAAGTTATCGGAGTGAGAACCTCAGAAACGATAAGAGTGAGAGAGGAAATCACTTTAGTAAGAGAGACCGACGTGATATGTCTATCATATGCCACAATTGTGGCAAGAAGGGTGATAAGAAGAAGGAATGCTGGTTAAAGGCTGGAACAGCTAGTTCATAATCGGGCAATGGAGGCCACCAAGGAAGAAGCCGAAATAGAGGAGGAAGGGGAAATGCCTGAAGAGGGACCAGAAACGGATCCCGAAATCAGGACCTATCTGCGTCCGCCATTTGAAGTTTTAACGGAAACAGGGAAAGGGATACTGGGCTGTCTCCCAATCAGCAGGGGTTAGATGAGGAGTGGTGGATTGACAGTGGCTACTCAAATCACGTTTCTGGAATACGATCCTACTTTACTGACTATCGGTCATATGCCCTTGGTGAATGGACTGTCAATGTCGCTGACAGAAGAAATCTTATATATGAGGAAATTGGTACGGTTGAGTTGACTATATGCCTACCACAGGGCAGGAGCCAAAAGGTGGCTATGGAAAATGTCTTTCATGTCCAAGGGTGCCGAAATCTACTATCCCTCGGTCAATTAATGGAGCGCTGACTAGAGGTAAAGATTGAACCCGGTAGAGGTTGTTACCTCTACAAGAACTCTGTTCTTATAGGAACCGCACGGATGAGAAATCGCCTGTTCCTTCTAGATACACAGTCAATCAATAGCCAGAAGGAAACATCCGGTCGCAGAGAAGATGTTTTCTTGGAAGCTGAGACCCAAAGTAAGCCAAGGGAAGGGGATGAAGAGCTTTGGCATTGGCGTTTAGGTCATATTAGCTATGGTTCGATTAGGTCTATGAAAGAGGTACTCGTTGGCATGCCTCCCTCAGTGGAAGCTGATAGTGAGAACGAACAAAAAGAAAAATGTGAAGACTGTGTGCAGGGAAGTTTGGCCCGCAAACCATTTTCACATCCGCAACATACCACAATCAAGGCCCTAGAACGTATCCACAGTGAGGTATGTGGGCCAGTCGAAACTCTGTCTCTTGGAAAGTGCCGGTATTTTGTTCTCTTCACAGCTGAGTATACAAGATATACTAGTGGATATTTTATGCACCACAAATTGGACACATTCAACTGCTTTCTAGAATTTAAGGCTGAGGCTGAGAAGACTACTGGCGAAAAATTCAGTCACTTAGAAGTGATGGTGGAGGGGAATACCATGGGACGAGATTTCTTGACTATCTACGTATGAATGGGATTCAGAGTGAGTGTACGACCCCATACAACCCACAAGAGAATGGACTTGCTGAACGTCAAAACCGCACACTCATGAATAAAGTCTTAAGCATGATGTCAAGTGTTGGAGCGCCAAAGGCATTTTGGGTTCTCTGCCTGTGAAACCGCAATATATCTGCGGAATCGTTCACCCAGTACCCCTCTGAAAGGAAAAACCCCTTACGAGCACTGGTTTGGCAGAATGCCAAACATCAGTCATCTTCGTGTGTGGGGATGTAAGGTCATGTATAGGATATCAAAGGAGCACCGGAAGAAGTTAGATTACAAGGCGAGAAATGGGATCTTTGTAGGATAGTGCTTGACGTCCAAGCATTATAAGATTTAAGATCCTGAGAGCTGCCGGTTGGTTACCAGCCGGGATGTAATTTTCTCCGAAGATTGTGGACATTGGAAATCAGCAGTGGAAGTTTCATCCGAGAAGGGTGGGAATGAAGGTGTGAACCATACAGAGCAGTATGAATTTGGAGAATTGTTTGGGAGCACCTTAGAGACCGATGATGAAGACCCAGTTGGAGAAGAAGGAGAAGGAGAAGACAAAAGAGGGGGATACAGAAGGTGGGTATTAATACCAAGGGGGCAGCTCCGGACCCAGATATTGGGAATCATAGCCAATCCTGGTGGCTAGAGCTCGAGGACAAATTGTATGCCGACCTTCTTGAATGTCAAGAACAGGGGCGGATAGTAAGGAGGGGATAGTTCCAGGTTCAGGCGGGTTTACGGTTTCGTGAGCTGTATCCGGATAGGGATCCAGGGAGTTTAGGCTTCAGTACTTAGTTGTTTACGGGGTTCCTTGGTCGCCATCAAATTAGTTTATGTAGCGTGACAAAAACAGTGCAAAAGGTTCCAGTGGAATATCAAACTTTGATACTCAACTGGCTCAAATTTAATTGGTGAAACTCACAGCCTCGCCTGACTCTGTTTCTGGAAACTGTGCTTGACCTACTAATTAGTCTCTTTTTGGAGTCTAATATATTCAATCTCAACAAGAGTCCTATCCCATACGAGTATTTGGAAGGCAAAACCTACGATGTCAAGGGGGAAAAAACGGTCGGGGCAAAGCTGTGACAAAATGGGTGGGACAAGTGCCAGGCATTGTTAGTTCTTTGCGTGTTTGCAGATGGGGTACCGCAAGTACTACCAAAAATTATATTTCGTGGGAAGGGGGAGCAGCTAGGGAGAGAGCTATAGCACTATCACCCCTGACTAGAGATGGAGTTTACCGACAAGGCCTATATGAACGATCAGCTTTTCTTGCACTATATCGATACCTATCTATTACCAGTATTAGGCAGAAGGCCTACCCTTTTTGCATTAGACTTGATGGGATCTCATAAGACACCCGCGGTACATGAGAAGTTGCCCTTACACAATATCACCCCCTCTCTCATACCCAGCAACTGTACCAGCCTTGTGCAGCCCTTAGACATTTCTGTTAATAAGACCTTTAAACAAATCATGAGCGGGCTCACCAATACAGCCATCTTTGAAGCCGAAAGTACTGAGGACTTTCATGGATGGAGAGTTGGGGATCGCTGCATACTCAGTACTACATTTGTTGGGGATGTGTACGACCGGTTTCACCTTAAGAAGTGTGATTTAATAGGTCATGTATTCCGGAAGGTAGGACTATCGCTCCTGGTTGATGGGAGCTGTGACTCTGAGTTGGACATCAAGGGATTTAGGGGCTTGGAAATTGGGGATTGGCACAATGACTACCAAGTTGTAGATGCAAATAAGTTGGTGGAGCCTGATCTCCACGAGGATCGGCGGCCTTGCAGCTTCCGAGAACAGCCAATAATGCTTAGACCAGTGCATTTTCTACATGAGCAACTCCAGAGCCTCATAAATTATTATCATCCCCGCTTTCTTCAAGTGTTAAAGATCCTCTCTCATTCCCGGGGATGTCATACTGGTATTCTCACGACGCACGATCGCTCTCTAGCTCACAAGAAAGAAATTCAGATCTCCCTCTATAGCCCAGATGTCGCAAGAACACCAGCCAGCGGGTCACCCAGGATATCGGCCCGTTCAACAATAATTTCTCCAACAATAGTGGTTCGCACAACAATTATAATTCGTTCAACAATATTTTCAACTTCGTTACCGGGTTAGACGACGAGGGGCGTCAAATTCTGCAATGGCTTTCTCGGCTTGAACCACAGAAACGGCACCAAGATGTGCGGACAAAAAGACTTGAGGGTATGCGAAACTGGGTGCTAGAAACCAGCGATTTTAGAAAATGGCGTGGCGCGGAAGATGGTTGTACGGATCAAGTATTGTTCTGTTACGGGGATCCAGGGGTGGGGGGGACTTATGTCAGGTAGGAAGGACGGGGCCTCCAGCTTCCGGAAATGTTAAATATACTAAAGAAGACCATTGCATCATTACCGCGGCTGTTTATATGCGTTGACGCATTAGACGAATGCACGTCAAAGGACCGACGGGAGCTCATTAAGTCACTGCAAGAAATTCTCCGAGTGTTACCAGGCGCGCGAGTATTCCTTACCGGGAGGCCCTATATCGGCGACGAGATCATGGCATGTTTTACCAAGACCCTCCGGGTGCCTCTCAGTCCTACCCATGGCGATATTATGAGTTATCTAGAGATGAGACTAGATAGTGACACAGATCATAAAGCAAAGGATGATGAATTGCGGGCGGATATTATGAGAATCGTCCTTGGGGGGGTCTTGGAAATGTAAGCAAGAATATCTAATACATTCCAGAGACAAGTCCGAGGTCTAATTCGCTAACGGCGTGATCTCTAGTTTCCCTCTCGTTACTCTAAATATGGATGGAATCCTGGGAGAGGTCACTCTCTCTCGGAGAAGAAAAAAGCTCAATGAGATGAGCAAGGGGGAGGGTCTGGGGCATGCATACACGGGGACCTTAACACGGATACAGGCGCAGCAGGAAAGTAGGTCATTACTCGGATGGAAGTTCTAATGTGGGTATCATATGCGGAACGGTCATTACATGTGGATGAATTATGCCATGATCTTGGGGTAGAAGGGTCTATTGATTTCGATATTGGGAATATTCCAGCAATAGAAACGCTATTAGCATGTTCTCTGGGGCTCGTCACGGTCGAGAGGTCCTCGTCTGCCGTCAGGCTTGTCCACTACACTCTGCAGGAGCACCTCTCCAATAACGCCAACTTGTTCCCTAACCCCCACTCGATAATTGCCGAGGTTTGCTTAACTTACGTCAATTTCCCGCACATGAGGAGCTTTCCGCCTAGCCTTCGTTCCGCCCCACCGACCGCCCCTTTTGTCCTATATGCTTCTTGTTACTGGGGTACGCACGCTAGGTTTGAAACCAGTGAGAAAGTAAAAACTCTTGCGCTGAAGTTACTCAATGGGTACGGCAAGCACATATCCACAAAAGTGCTCTTATTCCATGGTGTGAGAGCTGAAGAACAGCCATTAAAGATAGCGCTCCTACAGGATTTACCGGGCGTCACGGTGCCGCATGCTTCGGCTGCCTTGACATAACAGTTGCTTTATTAGAAACGAATATAGGAGATGTGCAGGGAACGGATTTCCATGGTGACAATGCAATTGCTTGGGCTTTGAAGAGGGGGGATGAAGGTGTGTTAAGGGTGCTGCTGGAATGGAGCGAGGCCCATTCCGACACACTTAATAGAAAGTATGGCTCAGCGCTGCTCTTATGGGCTGCTGAGAATGGGCATGAGGGGGTGGTGAGGATACTGCTAGAATGGAACGACGTCGATCCCGATAAACTAGATCGGTTCTGTCCAACACCACTCTTATTAGCTGCTCAGTCTGGGCATGAGAGTGTGGTTAGGATGCTGCTGGAACGGAACGTCAATCCCGACAAAGCGGATATACTCGGTCAAACACCACTATTGCGGGCTTCTGCGTTTGGGCATGAGGTTGTCGTAAGGATGCTACTGGAAAGGCACGACGTCAATCTAAACAAACGTGATTTTTGGGGCTTAACACCATTATCGGTGGCGTTATAGGGCGGGACGGGGGGGGGTTCACACTCGCCAAGCCCCGCCGATACGTGGGCCCGGAGGGGGGGATCTTTCCACGATATTTTCCTCTCTGATCCCCCAATTTGCTGGACAAGGACCAATTTCTTACCTTTTGAACCCGGCAGGGCCCTGCACAGGCCATATGTGGAGGGGCGCCTTGGTGGGCGTGGGGGCAAGGAATCACGGAAAGGACGACCCGCCCCGGGCCGGTGAGCTGGGCGGGGTGGCGAATACTGTCGTGGGCCCGTTGATTTCGGAGCCCTAGAGGCCCCGTGACGATCACTATTTGTTTCTCATTTCCATTGCACAGAGTTATCTAAGGTCTGTCGGCGATTGGCCCCATATTGCTTTGTATTACCCTATAACTTAGCTGGCAACCTGATTAGGATATAAGAAGGATCGATGGAAGTACCATAGATCTAGATAGAAAGGAGAAATAAACGAAGGGGATGCTGCTAATTACGAATCATAAATCAAGAACTCTGCTCTACTGGCTGCTTACATGCTCCTGGCCTCATGCTTAAAGCGTAATCCAGTGTTCCCAACAGTCCAGTCAGTCCGTCTTCGGGTGAACGCGGGACGGGACGGAATGCGGTTCATGGTCCGTCTTTTCTGGGGTGCTAGGACTGACTACGCTTGGGAAGATGAGAACCCGGCGGACTATCTGGGACTATAGTCCCAGCGCTCGCACCTCCTGTATCATACTAGGCAATGTAATATCACACACCTCCAAACGTATTCTTTTCACATCATGAGATATCACTTGTGCGTCCCCCACCGTCCCCGGCTCGCATCAACCGCCCCCGGTTGTCCTCGGCTATCCCCTGCCGCCCGAGGCTCTTGGCAGTCCCACCACGGCGCCACGCCGGGCCCCCAGAGGGTTGGGAACAATGGTCTAATCGTGTAATCTCATTTATCTCACATTTCTCTTGTTCACCCCCACCCACCTCCACAACCTCCCTGTGCCCCGCATCCGTTCACCCCATTGCGATATATCCTTCCCTCGCTACCAACACCCCTTTACTGCCGCAATGCCGTCCTAAAACTGAAGGTTGACAAACTATATCAACATTATATTATGGTATAATCAGCCACAAGGTGTGAATTTACAAACTGGACTAACCCATGGAGTTCGAATGGGTGCTGGAGTTACCATATTGTATACCGCAAAAAGCTCGAATAATTGGACGGTGTCTCAGGAAGTAAAAATAAAGTTCAAGGCTAGAGGAAGTGGAGAGTAATGTCTCAGGGGTTGTTTAAGACAAAAAACATACGAGAAATCAGAGACAATTAATATCACGCGAAGTCAATTGCAAACTCACCTGATATTTCAAACTTGTAGATACAAAGTAAGGAGTGTATAAACTAGAAACAGAAAAGAATTCTAGAGAAAGAAAGTGTAACCTACTAGTAAGTATCTCGAGAATCCCAAGTGGAACTCTGGAGATACTGATAGGATAGGAGGGAAAGTCTCGGTGGAATATCTTCAAGAGATATAAGATAGATGAGGGACAAATAGAGTGACCGTTCAACTTGTAGTATATTAAAGAAGAGCGTTCCTGTGAGGCTTGAGAGACTAAATCCTTATGGGATAGCAGGCTCTTTAAATACAAATAAAACATAACCAAATATCCTGTGCCTAACGCAAACACTTACTATGCTGAGATAGTACTGAAGCAAACAACTAAGTCCGAGAACATAGGTATAAAGGCGACAGGATGTAACTAACAAAACAAGTAATGGAATCAAGCAATAAGGGATCGCTACTAATGTACTAATCCAGTAGTACTTAGTAGGAAAGCATAAGGTTGCCTAAAGGGTACAAGGGTAGCAAAAGAAGCTATAAGCGAACTTAAGAATAAATAACCCAATAGGAAACTATAACAAATAAGGAAAGTACAAGGTAAGAAGAGTAGCGCTAATATTGTAGAACCTAAATAGGAAACATCCAACATCAGGTAGGTACAGTAGCGAGAACAATAGGCAGATTCCGTTACAGAAAGAAACACAAAGAAAAGATTCAACAATCAATTAGAAGAAGAACAAATCAGCCATGTGGCCTGATCCATGTACAGCCAGACATCCGTCCACTCCCAGCAGACAAATTCTATGCCGGCATCAAAAGAAAGTGGGGACCAAAGAGAAAGCTACTTACAGCAATCCTCGGAAAGCCAACAAAGGTAGCTGAAAATCCCTATCATTCCTATACTATTAAGTATAAGCTCTGTGTGCTCTGAGAACCCAGATACGCTACAGCCTAACAAAAGGACGCCAGCCAACACCAGAGGTAGTTTCCAATTATTTCAAAGTGCGAGCAGCAAACCTCTCGTGCAGGAGGCAGGAGGAGAAGGAAGGGAAATTCAGGGACCAACAGGAAGGACAAAGACGAAGAAGTAGAGGAGGAAGAAAGCGACGATGGACAGCGATGGAAAAGGAGCTTTTCCAGCCCTTCAGAGTGCAGCGTGCTCTCAGGAGACCAGTGCAGCGAGGTTGGTTTAGAAGAGTTAGTAAAGTACTCTGAATTAAACACTACTCAACTCAAGCGACGGAGGGGTTTACCTTTTCAAACGGATAGCATCAAATTAGTCTTCAATTTGCTATATATATATACATAGCTAGTCAGGTTCCTAAAGACTTTGGAAATGCACTACTTAACTGGTTAAAATTTAATCGGAGAAACTCACAGTACCGTGCTGGGGAATTGGAAGGGTTGGAGGAAAGGGAGGATGGTGGGCATTGTGCTAGCCGATACATGTTACAGAATATCTGTAACATGGATCAGACACCAGTTCCCTTCGAATATCTAGAAGGTCAAACTTACAATTAGCTGGGAGAGCAAACCATCTGGATTCAATCTAGCTGGTCAGGTTGGGATAAGCGGCAGGGGACCATTCAACTTACTGTTTTCGCTGATAGCGTTCCTTGTGTGAAACCGCTTTTATTTTTTTTCGGAATGGGTACTGGGCCCACCATGGTAGCAGAGTATCTAAGGTATGACAGTCGGGTTATCGGGAAGTTTAACCCGACCGCCTATGCCCCCTCGTTCAATGTGATGGAGTGGCTCGATAAGCAGCTTATTCCTGCTCTCAATAGTCAGCCAACACTCCTAGCTATTGCTCTTTTCTTCAGACATAAAACATCTGAGGTACTAGATACCTTTCGTGCTCACAATATTACACCTAGTGTAATTCGTGGGGGCTGCAGGATTAGTGCAACCCCTAGACGTATCTATTCATGGTCCGTTTAAGGACATGTTAAAGGTTAGTGATATTGATTTTCCAACAAGTAGGGGAAGGGAGAACTTACCTTAGAATTTAATTAAAATAAAAATCTAGAAAGTGATGGATCAGCAGCTAGAAGAAAATGAGGAAGAGGAGGAAAGATTACTAGCCGTGGGGGGGAAACTTTCTGGTGGTATGGTAGGGCGTCAACGAGTAGCCATCGCCGATGCAGTGGGTGAGGCATGGGAGCGCTTTTCCACCGAGAAGGTAGAAGTCGTACGCCGGGCCTTCCGCATTTTCGGTCTCTCACTACCAATCAATGGTAGTGAGGATCACAAAATATCTATCAAAGGGTTAGCTAATGACTTTCTTTGTAAGGGGTTAAAGGAGTTGGAAGAGGTGGGTGGAATAGGGGAGATTGGGCTTGAAGAAACGGATGAGGTTGAGGGTGAGGTTGGGCAGGGAGAGGAAGGGGGAGTGGACGGG
>Ga0307509_10011455_pt1 | contig 10734 bp, 14 predicted proteins | sample 10_EM_MG_FD_202245 | JGI IMG/M metagenome (GOLD analysis project Ga0307509, IMG submission 202245) | Populus trichocarpa ectomycorrhiza microbial communities from riparian zone in the Pacific Northwest, United States - 10_EM | ecosystem: Host-associated > Plants > Roots > Unclassified | place...
ATCTGCGCGAGGGCGTGCAGAAGCTCAAGGACGCGACCCCGGCCGGGGTCCTCCTCGGAAGCGGCAAGCTCGCGACCGAGCTCGACCGGCTGGACCTGATCGACGAGTACAAGCTGCTCGTCCATCCCAGGATCGCCGGCCACGGCCCGACGCTGTACCAGGGCGGGCTGCCCGGCACGCGCCGGCTCGAGCTGATCTCGGCGGACCCGCTCCGCAACGGCGCGGTGGCCATGCACTACCGCCGCGCGCGCTGAATCACAGGCTGGATTCGGCGCGGGTCGATGACACGCGTTGGTGGGCCCCGCCGCACTCTGCAAGAGCTCGATTGCGCGTCGGTCGGGCGAACAACATGTGGTTGGCGGCCGTTCGTGAACTTCGCATCTCGGTCTAAGTGCTGCATAATATGACTTATGCAGGACGGACGGGATGTTGTCGTACTGGAGCTGGTCGACGAGTTCTTGGCGGCCCGGGCCACGCGGAAGCCGTCGGTGCACACGCTTCAGGCGTACCGGCGGGATCTGGGTTTGATCGTCGGGTTGATCGACGCCGAACCAGTTACTCTCCGTGACCTCTCCCCTCGTTCGTTGCGGGGGGCGTTCGCGAAGTTCGCGGCCGAGCGGGCGCCGGCTTCGGTGTCGCGGGCCTGGTCGTCGTGGAATGCGTTCTTCACGTTCCTGGTGACCGAGCAGGCGTTGCCGGGGAATCCGATGTCGGCGATCGACAAGCCGCGGATGCCGGCATACTCCCCCAAGCCGTTGCGTGGTGAGGACACCCCGGAACGATTACTCTCCGCTGTCAGTCAGCGGGACGAGCGGCAGCGGGATCCGTGGCCGGAGCGGGATCTGGCGGTGCTGACGCTGGCGCTCTGTGCTGGTTTGCGGCTTTCGGAGATGCTGGCCCTGCGGGCCGGGGACGTGCTCGGGCGTCCGGGTGAGCGGCGGGTGGAGGTCGCGGGCAAGGGCGGCCGGCCGCGGACGGTGCCGATCGAGCCGGAGCTGGACGCGCTGATCGAGCGGTATCAGGACAGCCGGCGGGTGCGGTTCGGGCGGTGCGATTCGCGGGACGCGCTGCTGGTGGATCGGGCCGGCGTGCCGTTGAGGCGGGGTGGGCTGCAGTATCTGGTGGAGTCCTGTTATCGGCGGGCGGGGATCACCGACCGGGTGCCGCGGGGTGCGCAGTTGCACGCGTTGCGGCACACGTTCGCGACGCGGCTGGCCGAGGACGGCGCGAACGCTTCGGAGATCATGCGCCTGCTGGGTCACGCGTCGTTGACGACGTCGCAGGGGTACATCGAGGTGACCGCGGAGCAGCAGCGAGCCGCGGTCCGCGCGAATCGCACGAACCGTGCGTTGCGCGGCCTCTGAGGTTCACAGCTCGATGGTGAGTGGCTCCGGTGGGACGCCGTCGGTGACGAGGGCGGTCAGGTGGGTGGCGAGTCGCCGGGGGCCGAACAGGTCGGGTCCGCCGTAGGCGACCAGGTCGGCGAGGGGCCACCAGCGGCGGTCGGTGATGCTCTCGGCCAGTAGCTGGGTCTCGGTCATGGTGCCGTTCGGGGTGAATCGGGCGGTGCGGACCAGGAAGTAGTCGTTGACCACGCCGTCGTAGCCGGGCATGAAGGTGGTGGACATGTTCGTCCGGTGCCAGACGTGGGGCGGGTTGCCGGTGATGGTGAGGCCTACTTCCTCGGCCAGTTCGCGGCGCAGGGCGTCCAGTGGGGTCTCGCCGGGTTCGATGCCGCCGCCGGGGGCTGCCCAGACGGCGCCGCCGGGTGGGTCGGGGACCAGGTGGCGGCAGAGCAGGATCTGGTGGTCGGCGGTGAGGATCAGGGCGCGGACCGAGTGGCGCAGGTTCGGCGGGGGCACGGTGATCATCGTGCCGTGCCGGCGCGGGTGCGGGTGCGGCGGGGCGCTGCGGGTGCGCGGTGAGCGTCGGCCAGGACCTCACGCGAGAGTCGCGCTGCGGCCGTGACCGGCCGCCCTCGCCGCGGGGAGCGGCGGGGGCGGCCGGTTGTGCGGTTGGGGCGTTGTCGGCGCGTACTTCCGGATGGTTTTCGGGTTACGCCAGCGACAGGTTACGCCAGCGACAGAACGACCTCGATGTTGCCGCGGGTGGCGTTGGAGTACGGGCACAGCTGGTGGGCGGTGTCGAGGAGTTGGCGTGCGGTCGCCTCGTCGACGCCGTTGATCTCGGCCTCGATGGCGGCCTTGAGGCCGAAGCCGCCCTGTTCGTTGCGGCCGACGCCGACGTCGATGGTGACGGCGGTGTCGGCGAGGGTGACCTTGGCGAGGCGGGCGGCGGCCTTGAGGGCGCTGTGGAAGCACGCGGCGTAGCCGGCGGCGAACAGCTCTTCGGGGTTGGGCAGGGCGCCGCCGGGGCCGCCCATCTCCTTGGGGACGGCGAGGTCGAAGTCGAGGACGCCGTCGGCGGAGCGGACGTGGCCGTTGCGTCCGTCGCCGGTGGCGGTGGCGGATGCGGTGTAGATGGCTTCCATGGGGGTGGCCCTTCAGTTGACGTTGGCGCGGAAGCGCCCGAGGAGGTCGTGCAGGTGGCGGAACTCGTCGAGGGTGAGGCCGGCGGCGCAGGCGATCTGCTCGGGCAGCGACGACAGTTGATCTTGCAACGATAGACCCGACGGAGTGAGGTGGATCCAGACGGTGCGTTCGTCGGTGGTGCCGCGCTCGCGGCGGATGCGGCCCTGCGTTTCGAGGCGTTTGAGCAGTGGTGACAGGGTGCCGCTGTCGAGGCGCAGGGCGGTGCCGAGGTCACGGACGGTGGTGGCGCCGCGGTGCCAGAGCACGCGCATGACCAGGTATTGCGGGTAGGTGAGGCCGGCGGCGTCGAGGGCCGGCCGGTAGAGGGCGGTCATCGCGCGGCTGGCCGCGTACAGCTCGAAGCAGATCATCTGCTCGAGTCCGGTGCCGGCGGTGTCCACGCGGGAATCATTGCGCACAATTGAATTGTGTGCAACTCACGTGGCGTTCGTCACCACTGCGTGTGATCATGCGTGCGTGCCGGAGATCCGATTTGTGAAGCTCTCCCCCGCGGCGCTGTCCGCGCTGGTCGAGGGTGACCTGGCGGCCGCGAGCGACGCGGCGGGCATCGTGCTGAGTCAATACCTGGTGGACGAGAACTGGCTGTGGGAGCTCCGGCTCGAGCAGATCGCCGTCGACCCGGCCAGCCTGGACTGGATCGCCCGGCCGGCGGTGGCCGAGCCGGAGGGCGTGGTGGTCGGCCACGGCGGGTTCCACGGGCCGCCGGACGGCGAGGGGATCGTCGAGGTCGCGTACTCGGTCGATCCGGCGTTCCGCCGGCGCGGGTATGCCAAGGCGATGCTGCGGGCGCTGCTGGACCGGGCCGACGCGGACCCGGCGGTGACCGCGGTGCGGGCCAGCATCCGGCCGGACAACGCGGGATCCAGGGCGACGATCGCCGGGTTCGGCTTCAAGAAGGTCGGCGAGCAGTGGGACCCGGTCGACGGCCTGGAGGACGTGTATCTGCGTCCAGCTGAACGATGAGCGGCCGGTGGTCGGAGACCGGCGGGTGCGGGGTGCAGACCTGCACCACCCGGCCGAGCGCCGCCACCGAATCGGGATGCGCGAGGATGTGATCGAGCTGCGCGCGCGGCGACGGGCTCGGGAACGTCGGCGCCTTGCCGAGCGGCTTCCAGCCGGTCACGGCGCGGACCGGGCCCGAGGGCATGTTCAGATCGCCGAGCAGCACCCGCGGACCGGGCAGGGACCGCAGATGGCGCACGGCGTGCCGCAGCTGCCGCAGATTCCAGCCCGGCACGAACGACAGATGCGTGGTGGCCACGGTCATCGGCCCGAGCGGGGTCTCCAGGACCGCCGCGAGCAGCACCCGCGGCTCGTCCTTGAGCAGCCGGAACCCGTCGCCGCCGGTGTAGACCGGGGACCGGACCGGGGCGGCGGGCAGCGCGGTGATCTGCCAGCGGGTCACCGGATAGCGGCTGACCAGGGCGATCCCGTACAGCGGGTGCACGTTGTCGTCATCCGAGCGCCAGGGCTGCCAGCTCTCCCCCGGGGTGCCGGCGATCGCCGCGGCGAACCGGTGGGTGGGCGCCCCCATCGCCTCGGCCGCGATCGTGGTGAGATCGAGCAGGCCGCTGCGCGGCTGGGCCCGGTCGACCTCCTGCAGGCCGAGGACGTCGGCGTCCAGCTCGGCGATGGCGGCGCGCACCCGATCGGCGTGTACCGTGCCGTCGGAGAGGGACCGGCCGTGCAGCAGGTTGAAGGTCGCCAGTCGCACGGGTACCGACCCTAACGAACCGGGAGGCGGCGGTGTTCATCAAGTTCCTGTGCTGCTCGATGATGGTCTTCGTGGCCATCGCGTCGATCGGCGTCTGGCTGCAGCGGGCCAGGCGCAAATGAGCGAGGATCTGATCAAGGAGCTGGAACGCCAGGAGCAGGACCTGGTCTTCACCCGCTTCGACAACGAGGACGCGTGGTGGCTGGGGTCGTTGCTGGTCTCCCTCGCCGCCGGGAAGCCGGTCGCGATCGACATCCGGCGCGGGACGCAGCAGCTGTTCCACGCCGCTCTGCCCGGGGCCGTCGCCGACAACGACCGGTGGATCGAGCGGAAAGTCCGGGTCGTCGAGAGATTCGGCGCCTCTTCGTACTTGATCGGACGCCGGCTCGCCCTCAAGGGGCAGGAGCTCGACGCGGGGATGGGCCTCGACCCCGCCGGCTATGCCGCCCATGGCGGCGCGTTTCCGCTCCGCATCGTCAATGTCGGGATTGTCGCGGTGGTGACCGTGTCCGGACTCCCCCAGGCGGAAGATCACGCGCTCGTCGTGGCGGCACTGGAAAGGTTCCGCTCTGAGCGATAGCCCTTCCCCGCGCTGAAGACATCGGGCATCGTCGATCATTATGAAACTGCTGATTCTGGGCGGGTCCGGTTTTGTCGGTCGCGCGCTCGCCGGCGAGGGCGTCGCCCGGGGCTACGACGTGACCGTGTTCAACCGCGGCTTACGCGGCGCCCCGGCCGGCGTGCGGGTGCTCACCGGCGACCGGCAGGCCGCCGACGGGCTGGCCGCGCTGCGGATCGACCAGAGCTGGGACGCGGTGGTGGACACCTGGTCGGCCGGGGCGGGCGCGGTCGGCCGGACCGCCCGGCTGCTGTCCGGAAGAGCAGGGCATTACACGTACGTGTCGAGCCGCTCGGTCTACCGGTGGGGCACGCCGGCGCCGCTCACCGAGAGCGCGCCGCTGGCCGACCCGCGCGAGCCCGGCTACGCCGGCGACAAGGTGCGCGGCGAGCTGGCCGCGGCCGACTTCGGCGGGCCGCTGCTGCTGGCCCGGGCCGGGCTGATCCTCGGCCCGCTGGAGGACATCGGGCGGCTGCCGTGGTGGCTGCACCGGCTGGCCCGCGGCGGCCCGACCCTGGCGCCCGGCCCGCGGATCCTGCCGTTGCAGTACATCGACGCCCGCGACCTGGCGATCTTCCTGCTCGACGCGGCCGCGGCCCGGCTGACCGGCCCGTACAACGTGGTCAGCGAGCCCGGCCACACCACCATGGGCGAGCTGCTGGAGGTCGGCGCCGAGGTGACCGGCCGGCGGGCCCGGCTGCGCTGGACCGACCCGGCGGTGATCGGGCGGTACGGCATCCAGGCGTGGACGCAGCTGCCGATCTGGCTGCCGCCCGGCCCGGACCACGACTTCCTGCACCGCGGCGACGTGTCCAAGGCGCTGAGCGCCGGGCTGCGCTGCCGGCCGGTGTACGCCACGGTCGCCGACACCTGGACGTGGCTGCAGAGCCTGCGCGGGGGCCCGCCGCAGCGCGCCGACCGGGACGCGGTCGGCCTCGACCCGGCGCTGGAGGCGAAGGTGCTAGGCGAGCAGTGACGCCAGGCGGGCCGCGCCCACGTTGCCACCCGAGATGATCACGCCGATCCGGGCGGGCACCGGCTGGACGCGGCCGGCGAGCAGCGCGGCCAGGCCGCTGGCGCCGGAGGGCTCCATGACCTGCTTGAGCCGGTCGACGGCGAAGCGCAGCCCGTCGCGGATCTCGTCGTCGGTGACCAGCACGATCTCGTCGACCAGGCGCCGGTTGATCGAGAAGGTGAGCTCACCCGGGATCGGGGCGGCCTGCCCGTCGGCGATCGTGCGCGGGACCGGGATGCGGACCCGCTCGCCCGCTTCGAGGGACCGCTTGGTGTCGTCGCCGGCGGCCGGCTCGACGCCGATCACCCGGATGCCGGGCTGCAGGCCCTTGGCGGCGGTGGCGCTGCCGGCGATCAGCCCGCCCCCGCCGACGGGGACCACCAGGGCGTCCAGGGCGCCGACCTCCTCGAGCAGCTCGAGCGCGGCGGTGCCCTGCCCGGCCATCACGTCGGGGTGCTCGTACGGCGGGATCAGCGCGAGCCCGCGCTCGGCGGCCAGGCGCTCGCCGATCTCCTCGCGGTTGCCGGTGTACCGGTCGTACGTGATGATCTCGGCGCCGTAGCCGGCGACCGCGTCGAGTTTCGCCGCCGGGGTGTCGGCCGGCATCACGATCACCGCGGAGCTGCCCAGCTCACCGGCGGCGAGGGCGATGGCCTGCGCGTGGTTGCCGGAGGAGTACGCGGCGATCCCCCGGGCCAGCTGATCGGCCGAGAGGCGGGCGATGGCGTTGTACGCGCCGCGGAACTTGAAGGCGCCGGCCCGCTGCAGGTTCTCCGCCTTCAGATACACCCGGGCGCCGGTCAGCGCGTCGAGGGTGCGGGAGCGGAGCACGGGGGTGCGGTGCGCCGCCCCCGCGATCCGCTGCGCCGCGTCACGGATGTCCTGCAGGCTCACCACCGTCGTATCGGTCACGGAGCGATCCTAGGATCGGCGGGCCGGAACGTCCCGCCGGTGTCGGATGCATCGCTTTTCAGAGAGTCATGCCACACGATTCTCAGGCGGCTCTGCGCAGGCCGTGGACGTCGGTGGCGGCCAGCCGGGTCGACATCGTGCTGCGGGCGGCGATCTGCGCGGCGTACACCGCGCGGCGGCGGGCCACGCAGCCGTCCTTGGCCGAGCCGGTCTCCTGCTGCTCCATGTGGGTGGCCAGGCCGTCCTTGAGCAGCGCCAGGGCCTCGGTGCGCAGCTGCGACACCCGGGACTCGGTGACGCCCAGCTCGGCGGCGACCTCGGCCAGCGGCCGCTCCCGCAGGAACGACGCCTCGACCACGAACCGCAGCCGCTCGGGCAGCGCGGCCACCGCGTCGTGCAGGTAGCCGATCCGCTCCCGGTGCAGCAGCATCTCCTCCGGGTTGAGGTCGGTGTCGGTGACCATGTCCTCGGCGCCGGCCGAGAAGCCCTGCAGCGACAGGACGGCGGCGCGCTGCACGTCGTCGTCGACGTTCGAGAGCTCGCCGACCGCGACGCCGAGCAGCTCGGCCAGCTCGGTCGGGGTCGGGGTGCGGCCCAGCTTGCCGGTCAGCTCCTGCCGGGCGACGTCGGCGCGGCGGGCCCGGGCCCGGACCGAGCGGGTGGCCCAGTCCATGCTGCGCAGCTCGTCGAGCAGGGCGCCGCGGACCCGCATGGCGGCGAACCGGCCGAACGGGATGCCGCGCCCGGCGTCGTAGGCCTGGGCGGCGGTCACCAGGGCGGTGTAGCCGGCCGAGGCGAGGTCGTCGCGGTGCACGTGGGGCGGGACCTTGAACAGCATCTCGCGGACCATGTGGCCGACCAGGGCCATGTTCTCGCGGATCAGCCGCTCCTGCTCGCGGGTGACGCTCTTCGTGCCGGCGCTCATGTTCGGTTCCCCCCTGTGTGGTTGCGGGGAGAACTTTTCGGGTCGCCGGGTGCAACGGACGGTCACTCATGGTTGCCGCCCGGTTGCATCGCGTCCGGTTATCTCAAGCGGGGCCTCAGGACAGCAGCCAGCCGTTGTCCAGGGCGAGGCGCACGGCCTCGGCCCGGGTGCGGGCGCCGGTCTTGCCGATCGCCGACGACAGGTGGTTACGCACGGTGCCCTCGGACAGGCGCAGGGCGCGGGCGATGTCGGCGACCGTGCCGCCGTCGCGGGCCGCGCGCAGCACGTCGGTCTCCCGTTCGGTCAGCGGCGACTCGCCCTGAGCCAGCGACTGGGCGGCCAGGTCGGGGTCGACCACGCGCAGGCCCTCGTGCACCCGGCGGACCGCGTCGGCCAGCTGCCGGGCCGGGGTGTCCTTGACGACGAAGCCGCTGGCCCCGGCGGCCATCGCCTGGCGCAGATAGCCGGCCCGGCCGAACGTGGTGACCATCAGCACGCGTACGGCCGGAAGGTGTTTGCGCAGCTCACGGGCGGCGGCGACGCCGTCGATGCCGGGCATCTCGACGTCCAGCAGGGCCACGTCGATGTCGTGGTCGCGGGCGGCGTCCAGGACCTGGTCGCCGCGGCCGACCTCGGCGACCACCTTGATGTCGGGCTCCATGTCGAGCAGGGCGGCCATCGCGCCGCGGACCAGGGCCTGGTCGTCGGCGAGCAACAACTTGATCATGACGGGACCTCCACCCGTACGCGAAATCCCGGCTGGTCCTCGCGGCCCCCGACCGTGAGTTTCGCGCCCAGCGCTTCCGCTCGCCGGCGAAGCCCGGCGAGCCCTTGCCCGTTTTGTCCGAGGATATCGGACGAAACGCCTATCCCGTCGTCGACGATCTCCACGCTTGCCGGCGCGAGCACCACCGCGACGTGTTTCGCCTTGCTGTGCCGGACGATGTTGGTGATCGCCTCGCGGATGGTCCAGGCGAACAGCTCCCGGTTGCGGCTGGGCACCTCGTCGGCCGCGCCCGGCAGGCTCGCCTGCACGTTCGCGGCGGCCAGGGCCTCCCGGGCGGCGGCGATCTCGCCCGGCAGCGAGATGCCGCGCATGCCCATCGCCGTGGACCGCACGTCGGAGAGCGCGTCGCGGGCCAGCCCCTCCAGGTCGGCCAGCTCCTTGCGGGCCCGATCGACGTCCACGTCCAGCAGCCGCTGGGCCAGCTCGGCCTTGACCGTGACCACGGTCAGCGAGTGGCCGAGGATGTCGTGCAGGTCGGCGGCGATCCGGGCCCGCTCGTTCTGCACGGCCAGGTCGGCGATCTCCTTCTGCGCCGCCATCAGCCGGCTCTGCCGCTCGGTCGCCAGCCGGATGCCCCAGGTCGCGAGGGAGCCGAGCACCACGGCCAGGCCGTAGCCGTTGTCGGTCCAGCCCGGCACGATCGCCGGCAACGCCTCGGCCGTGGTGGCCAGCAGCGCCGCGAACGCGATCGCCCGGGGCAGGGGCAGGCTGACCATGGCGAACGCGGCGATGTACACCAGGCAGGTCAGCGCGTGACTGCCGGCGCCGGGAATCATCAGCCCGAACAGCGCCAGCATGGCCGCGATGCCGAGGCTGGAGCGGACCACGTACTCGCGCGGCACGTTCAGCGGCGAGCGCCGCACGACGTGCGACATCTTCACGACCATCAGGTACGTGGCGCCGAACAGCGCCACCGCGACCAGGCCGATCACCCGCCAGGGCATGCTCGCCCGGGTGAGCAGGGCCGAGACCGTGTCGAGCAGGTAGAACAGCCAGACGGCGGCGAAGATCCACCCGTATCTCTCGCCGCGGGAGCGCCGGTTCGCCGCCGTCGTCATGACCCTGAACCTATACCGGCTCAGACGCGGGCCGTGTCGCGGCGGAACCGCCACATCGCGCCGATCGAGAAGATCAACGTCCAGGCCACCACATTGAGTACGGCGAGCCACAGGTTCCCGTCGTGGGTCAGCGGGTAGCGGGCCAGCTCGCCGACGCCGTACACCGGGGTGAACTTGGCGATCGTCGCGAAGGTGTGCCCGAAGGTGTCCAGCGGCGCGAACAACCCGCCGGCGAACGCCAGCACCGCCAGCACCGGGCCGAGGATCTGCATGACGTTCTCACTGGGCAGCAGGTAGCCCATGAACAGGCCGAACGCCGCGAACACCAGCGCGCACACCCACGCCAGCAGGGCGCACTCGATCCAGGCGTGCACCGGCAGCTTCGCCCCCGAAGCCGACCCCACCGCAAAGGTCACCGCCACCGACACCGCCCCGATCACCATCGCGATGACGAGTTTCACGGCGATGTAGGCGACCGGCTTGAGCGGGGTCAGCCGAAGCTGCCGGCTCCACCCGGCGGCGCGTTCGATGCTGACCATCGCGCCGCCGCTCGTGGTGGCCAGCATCGCGCCGTAGACGGCCATGCTGACCATGATGTAGCCGGTGACGTTGCCGCCGCCGACCTGCTCGTGCCGGCTGCTGGCGTTGGTGCCGAACAGCAGGAAGAACACCGCCGGCAGCACGAGCGTGAAGATGACCGTGCGCTTGTTGCGGGACATCCGCCGCAACTCCAGCTTGATCATCCCGAAGGTGAAGCCGCCGAAACGCGGCAACGTGCGCTGCTGGGAAATAACGGTCATTTTGCTGACTCCGAGTCATCCGCGGTCAGGGCGAGGAACGCCTCTTCGAGGTTCCGCGAGGTGATCTCCAGGTCGCGGGCCCCGGTCTCGTTGAGCAGGTAACGGGCGATCGTGTCGGTGTCCCGGCCGTGCAGGTAGACCGTGTCACCGCGGACCTCGACCGTCTCCGCGCCGGTTTTGTCGCGCAGGTCCGATTCGACGGCGCCCGCGAGGGTCGCCCGCACGGTCCGGCCGGAGGCGAGGGCCTTCACCTCGGCGGCCGTGCCGTCCGCGACGATCCGGCCGCGGCGCACGAAGACCACCCGGTCCGCGTACGCGTCGGCCTCCTCCAGGTAGTGGGTGGCGAAGATGA
>Ga0307509_10011456_pt1 | contig 10733 bp, 7 predicted proteins | sample 10_EM_MG_FD_202245 | JGI IMG/M metagenome (GOLD analysis project Ga0307509, IMG submission 202245) | Populus trichocarpa ectomycorrhiza microbial communities from riparian zone in the Pacific Northwest, United States - 10_EM | ecosystem: Host-associated > Plants > Roots > Unclassified | place...
CTTAGGGGCTAAACTGTGGTGAAATAGGTAATACTGGCGGGGTCTCACTTATGAGTAAATATTTTAAGTTATACCAGGGACGGGTAACTCATCTTTTCCCATTCCGATTACTTAAAAAATCGCCGAGTACTAAGGTACCTCAATATCGTCGCACTACGAACTTCAGTTATGTGGGCAACTAAATCATCTAAAAATAAAATAAAAACAAGCTTACGGGGCAATTCATCACTGGAAGGTGACTTTATTAGAATACCATATAAATCCGGTGCGATGGATCTGAACTTTGTGCTCACTCACTCACTCTGGACTGTTTCTTTCTTTTTCTTCCGGAGAGCTATGGTCACCGCGGCCCAGCCACGGCCCAGCGGAAGTGACGGGATTGGCATGTACCATATAGAAACAGCGGAAAGCAAGGGCACGGTTAGAGGTAAACCCCCGAACATGTACGCCCTTTTCCTGGTATTTTTGCCTTATTACATCACAGAGCAGGGAGAAGGTGAAGTTCCTCGGATATCCATCTCGCCGATCATCTATTAATCTAGGTTTAGGCTAGAAGGTTAATGGTAGGTGTTCGCTAGTCTTCGGAGATTTATAATTATTGGCCTCGGTTACCAAAGTAGGAGCACTATAAATTGGGGTATGGATGAACCCGGTAATTGCCTACTACACCTCCCCCATTCGATAAACTTTGGGTTTGCACTCCCTACCCCAGAATAAAACCAGCTACTCCCCTGATAAACTCTTATATAGCAGTGTTTCATCTCCTTCATAAAGTATCATACTAGAAAAGGCTCTCACGCACAATCTCGGTCAGAAGTAGCGAGCCTACCCGCCCTCTGCAAACGCGTCCCCTAGGGAACATTTACCCAAGAAAAAACCCCGCGGTAATCAGTAAGCATGCAGACAATCGATGCCTAACCTAACCCAGGGCACCTCCGACAGCCGTGACTCCGATTCGATAAGTCCGGAGTCCGGTAAGGGTGCGATACGGTCTTTACATCGCATAGGAGTCGGAGTTTAATGCGGACGTTGGACTGAGTGGAAGAGATACCACTCTAGCAATTGCCTACTGTCTCTCAGTTACGAGTGATATGTTGTGACCAATATAAAATTCGATGGGATCAGTGAGCTCCGGGTTTATAGAGTATTACCTAGTATATCGCTGTGATGCCTGGACTAATATACAAGGTTTCCTGTAATATAGATCACTCGTTAGATTAAGGAAGCGCAGAAAGCTCTGCAGAAACCGCCCGATTAGCTTATTTACTATCTGAGTTCAGTACACTGTAACGCCACTCCAGTGTTGGGCCCGTTATTCGGAACAAGACCATGACAAACTCAATTGGTAAAACGACCTCTGTTTCTTGAGCCCAATTGCTCTTTCTTCTTCAGACTTAACATCTAACTTATTCGGCATACCATATGGAAGTCTAAATAGCTAGAAATACAAGGCAAGCTCTTCTAACCCTGAAGCCCGGCTGTCTATTGCCCGAGGGCATTATTTGCAAATCGGCGACCGTAAGCCCTCTGAGAGCCCCGCCCCTAAATAGAGGATTTTTTTTCCCGGTGTATTGTGGCCTATACTTAATATGGGTGCTGTTGTTTTTCTCTACTTAATCCCAGGAAAGTTACAGCGTAAGTTCTGCACAATGATCTGCGATACTTCTAGTGAATTGAGTGTTATTACTTTTCTCTTTATATCATACACTTAATAGTATACTTCAGACCGGCTATCTTTCTCCGTTAAATCAGCGGCTCAGAGAGAGAAATCATGATGTAGTTCTTAGAATGCCACCCCTGGCAGCCAGTGCTTCTATAAGTACCATAGGGGGAGAATTAGGTTTATAAGGTTTGCTATTAATACCAACATTTATGTATGTATGATAGCCGTAGTCAGCATTTCATAGAGTTTGTTTAGGTAGCCGCTGTTAGAGGGTTCGTGGGGTGAAAGGTTTTCGGAGGGCGGTTTTCCCCACCTAGCCTCCTAGGGTAACGGAGTGAGACGACAACGGCATCCTTTGAAGAGAAGGGACCCTAACGATCGTGAACACGACTCACAAGGGGGGTTGATCTATTTTCTTTCTTCTTTTGCTCTTTTAACTTTTGCGATATCGTGCAACCTTGTGTGAACCGTTAAGAAGCTGCTCATGTCGCTCCCATCGCGAACGCTCGACCGAAAAGAAAACACCATCTTCTTTTCTGACCTTTTACGAAACCGCCATTAATTCACCTCGCTGTTCCATTTAGAGGGTGGATTTGGTTCCTTCGGTACCGCATTTGCCGATCCCAGAAATGCGCGGAAATCTTGACCTTTCATAGACCTAAACCGTGCAGGGGCTTCCGGATACTTTCGGGATCGGCAAGTATTAGAGGAAGGCCACCACGGAGAACTAAACGGGGGATTGTAAAAAGAAAATATATAGAGATAACCACCTCTCGGCACTTATAGAGATCTCGTGAAAACATACTTATTGGGGAAGATAAATTTCATCAACCCTTTCCAACAATAAATAATCTTCACTTTCCTCCAGAGCACTTGTATCTCTTTGGGACATCCTACGTCGAAAGATACACTGTCGCGGCAAATCAAATGATACCAGTATTGAGGTTGAGAAGCGCAGAGAACAGCGGCACTCTCTTCCATAGCCATTTGGGTTAACTCAAATAGCGGGGAAAGGATTGAAAGAAGGGAACACACCCCTCTGTACGCCAAATATGCAACAGGAATCGGCTTGTTTCCTCACAAAAAAGCGGAATCCCAATCGGGACTACTGTCGGGCTCCGGGCTCTTTCAACCATGGAACCAAACTGCTACGAGCTCCGCACTCAGGATCTATGTTTTGAACGGAGGAGTCTCTCTCACAATGTGCCTGACTGCTGCCGAAGAGGGCTAACACCGCCTCGGCGGGTAATCTAAATTGAGGCTGCCACCCAGACCCTACAGCGATAGTCTCCCGCAGTAAGAATGTCCAGCTTAGCCGTGCGACCTCTCTAGGTTAATAGTCAGCCAGGCTCGATCGGCTTCCCCACTATGGCCCCCTCTGCTAGTAGAAGCCCAGAATGTAGGTATGCGCAGTGTATGGTGAGCTTATTGGAAACTCATTAGAATTTGAGGGGGGGGTGGGGATCGCACGGGCATTTTTTGAGAAGAATTAGGCCTACGCTGGTGGATTGGAGGGGGGCGGATGAGGGGGTTTGAGAAAGGGACAAGTCATCAGAAGGATCAAAATTAACGCTGACATTTTTACTTAGAGCTCAAGTTTTCACTTGTTGGCAAATTGATTTTTGGAAGTAGTGTGAAAGATTGCTTTCATAGGACCGCGACAACTTAAGTCACCACATACATACGCTCAGGACCGCAGGTTGCAAAAATCAACCTGTAACGCACAAGCGCTCACTCAGATGTCTTTAGGGTTCGAACAGTAAGGCACGGTAAGTTACCATTCGATACGATACGGTAACGTACGGTAACGTACCGTAAACTTACCAGACGCCGTTTGCCGACTGTCATAAAGCTTCAGGTCGAGACCTTGGATCTCATGTCATTGCCAAGAATGCCTAGCCTAGCTGATATTTTGTCGGTTGCTTCAACTTGACATAGGCAGGTAAGATGGAAGACAAGATTACCTAACATCAGAATTTAAGGCGAGAGAGGCCGTTTTCCGGTATTTTATCCCCTTAGTGTAATTTACGGTAATTTACTGTATGGTATCGATCCTGTAAGGTACGGTAACGTACCGTATTATTCGAACACTAGATGTCTTAAGCAACTCGCCGTGTTGTGGAATATTTAGGCCCTGTTCGGTTGTGATGGGACCGTTCCGTTGTCCCATACAAATGACCGTTTCAAAACGGAGAGAAGGTTATTTTCACAGAGGAAACGGTCGCCCAACGGAACGGTCCCATCACAACCGAACAGGGCCTTAGGACTTGCTGTGAAGCAAATCCCTTCCGTCCCACGACTGCAAACCTAAGGGATAAAATAGATGAAGATTCCATTCTTTACTTTATCAGTAATATACGCACAAGACACATAGGGGTTATTGTGTCTGCCCCCAGATACATTTGGCCTTCTAGACTAACCTCAACGCTAGGGGGTGTGCATGCAGACAGGACGACCACTGTATAGAGACTATAACGCCAGTCTATGAGATACCTTGCCTTTTACTCGAATGAAGACATCAATAAATAATCAAGATAATATACTTACACTGAAGTGATTTTGGCCCCAGATGAGCAACTTTCCTAGACCGAAAGGGTGTTACTGTGATCTCTTGGCCCAATTTGCTGCCGTGACAAGTTTAGCCAAGCGATATCCTGCATAATAACCGAGCCCTGCCCTTAGTTTTTTTTTTTTGTTAAATCCGTGGTATTGTTTTTAGGTACATGTAAACCAAAGTAAACACTTCCCCCAGGCACAAACCGCTGCATTCGGAGAAGACCCCATGGCAAAGAAAGCCCACCCCCTTCAACCAAGGGAAAAACAAGTCATCCCAGGTCCCTCTGGTGTGGAACCAACCGCAAATCCCCAACCAAAAAGGCACAAGACAAGAATAACAACCCCAATAATAGGAAGGACACTTGCCCGACAACCTAGCCAGCAGAGGCAGAAGACAACAAGAAAACCTTCCTGAACATCACATGACATAAGAAAGACAAAAGAAAGAATTGTAATGCTACTCGCATCTGAACCTTCATCATCTTGGGTGTAGGGCCGTCAGACAAACCCTTCCTCGCTTTTGGTAGGATTGAGGAATCCTTTTCTTGTGAACAACCATATGCTAGCCCAAGAGCAAGGCATCAGGTAAAGGTGTAGTAAACGATCGGCAGGGCAGTGGTGTAACCAGAGGCAGTGCAATACTAGCCACACAGTGCTAAGAAATCCGACCGAGTTGAAGTATGGAGGAGGGCCAAACCCATGACACACTGTTGTGGCAGCCGCCATGGGATTTGGCCAAAGTAGTGCGGTTTTTGTCCCTATGGCTATGGCGAGGGGCCACCGGAGGGCAGATATTGAGGTGGTAGTAGGGTACCAGCCGGTATAGTGTATTTATCCCACGATAAGGCCTTTCCAGCACCCTTATGAAGCTCCAAGTTCAGTGGCGGGTCAGGATCGTGAGACTGATGTGTGGTGTTTTACCCTCACTTATGCCTTCCCAAATAGGAAGGTGAAAAGCAGGGTAGGAAAATTGAGGGAAGGGAGCTTGGAGCCCTGCCCTTAGGCAACTGGCGTTTATGTACTTGTACCCCAGGCAAGCAAACGGCTAGACCACTTGCCACGTTACAGGCGGTGATTGCCTCACAGCCCTACCACACTATCCTACATTCTAGCTACTGCACTAGCGCACCTGTTGCAGCAAAAGAAATAACTAAACCCCGTATTGCATTCACTCCTATTTAACATAGATATTACTGTACGAACACAGTTTTTCATTGTCCAAGACGAGAACATCTTCTAGTGATTCTGAGTAAGGAGCACAAGTATCATGAGTAACTACACATGGGATCTATCTCCAGGAGACTTCCAATACACTTTGGCGTAATTAACTCCAACCCTACGCTTGGGGTGGTGCAATTGGCATGCAGGTAATGTCCAAAATGAGCCAACTTCAAAACCAACAATAAAATGCTGAAGAAGAAAAAACAGCTATCCCTAACTAGACTACAGTCAAACTGCTAAGTTAGTTTCTTACTCGAAATCTAACAGAAAGAGCCTAGAATTTCTCGATGGAACACTAACTTACTATACTAGATCCCAATTGCCTTACGGTAAAATTATATCAATAACTATTTCTCTATCCTACTTCCTAACCGCGATCAGGGGGAGGATAGTGGACCCTGCAGCCAATAACCTCAGAGCTCAGGGATATTCTTGGAAGATATGTGAATATAGAAACAACAGATAAAGATAAAAGACAGGGGTATGAGCAATTAGGAAGAGGAAACTCTGGGAAAAGTGTACGGGAAACTTATTCACGCATCCCATGTCTGCCACTATGGATACAAGCAACACACTATCAATTCACACAACAGACCAAGTATATAAAATATCCAGATATCAATCACCGCTATGCACGTCTGGCGGGACCAACTCGCTCCAACAAAAACAAACCCCAAGATACGAAGTATCATAAAAGGGCATGAGATCACATGTTCTTGTGTCAAGAACAAAACTTCAAAGTTTCACTTCTATTAAATCACCCTACTAAGTGTAAAGAAGATATGCTCTTTACTTAATCGTACAGCAAATGAGTCCAGAATCTCTTGCGTGCAGGAACTTCTGAGATTATTCTTGTAGCACTGAGGTTTGCACATGTTTCCTACTCTTCCTACACTATCACCACACATCCTACGTTTGATACCATGTTGAACCTCGCCATGGCGCGCCACGAAACAAAGCCACCATATCCCTTCCTTTTCCTTCCCATAAACAACCTTACTGTGCCAATCGATAGCACAAAATCTCACTCGCACCCAAGGACCTACACCACTAATCCCACCCCCCCCACCCTACACACCCATAGTACAATAAAACCCCACGACCGGGCCTACATTCCGAACTCCAGCCATGCCCCCGCCTTGAACAATATCAGAAATTATTGTTACTACTCTCTCTGACACCATGGTATTAAACAGGCCAAGAGATTAATTTGGTTCGGAGCTCTATAATTTCCAAGTTAGCCGATTCCCTTCCGTCCGGGCTGCTCTGTCGATTCCCAAGGGGTTTCTAGAACGCTTACCTGGTTTACGGGAGCAGCCGGTATTACTGTGCTCGACGTAAGGCAGGGTAGTAGCGTAGGGCAGCTTCGGTGGGGGTATGTACTATCTATCGCCTGTAGGTCGATGTGGGACGCTAGAGGCGCTATGGGGCTAGTTATTGATGGGTGGTAAATATGTCAGCACTCAAGACCAAGGGTGTATGCAGGAGGGTACGATAGATTTATGGCGAAATCAAAAGGCGATTATTAGTTTTTTTGCGTAAAATAGTTTATGGCCAGTATATCTGGGGGCGCGGTGCCAATACCCAACTACGCTGTACGATACAAGTGCAATACACGCTGTAGGGTATTTTAGATTACCGTGTTTTGGATATTGAAAAAGGTACATCGACAGTTCACACTGCAACGCTTACCTTGCTAACTCCCCTAAGGAAAGGTGGTTATCACCTGTTCTTGTGCTGCATAAGTCAAGCTAAGGCATAGCGGAAGCACTATAGCATCGCAGAGCACATTACGTACCCACGCCCAAACTAGATGTTGGTCGCATCTGCCGGGTAGGCAGGTAGGACGGACAGGAGGGCGATAGCAACCTCGCACTAGATAGCCATTATCGTCAAACTAACATAATCGCCATCCACACATCCCTCCAACCCACTAATACTAATCCCCGCCCCGAGATAGCACACCTTCCCCAATCGCCGAAACACACAATGGCCGTATCATCTATCGAGTGAGACACAATGACTGCACCTGCTATGTTCATCCCTTCTCTCTCTTCATTCCCTCCGTCACTCATCAAAAGATAATACCCCTCAACATCAAGTGAGGGAATACGGCTGCTACCACCTCCCTATCTAATCCGATAAAGCATCGGAAGCAAAAATCCTACCCACCCCACAAACAAAGACACATAGGTTCTCAATCACGAGCAAATTTCCCACATGAAAAAATTTCGCCTATTTTATTCTGAGAAGTAGTCTATCTGTAGGGCACGTACCCGTCTGCAATCCAGCCTCTTGCTCCAAAACAAAATAATAATAAAATATTGGTGATTCTTTATCAAATGGGGTCATATGGTTGAGGTTCTAAGTATTTGCTTGCTACGGTATGATAGTTCCCTGGAGCCGCCCGGTCACTGGACGGCGCCCCAAACAGGGTATGGGGGCAGTTGCGATTGTAGGGGTGAATCGTGGGCCGGGGATATGCCATGGTGGACCTACCGGAACTGCCAGCTAACTTACTGTGCTGTGGTGCCAATCCCGGAGGGTGTAGTCTCAAGCGCTCTCTTTCCCCTTGCTTTCTCTTATAGAAGGAAAGGAAGAAGGCTTCTACCATACTGCGATTTGGCGATGGGCGAGACACGAGTAATGTCTAGGCAGCTTAGTGGTGGGTTAGTCCCTCATACCAAACTGTGCTGTACAACCACCAAGCTGGAGGGATGTAACCTGAGGTTAGAAAGATATCCCTAACACAAGTACCATGCGAACGCCAATATTCCCTGACCTAGTATGCGATATCCAGAAGCGTGGGGAAGGAGGGTGGGATTGGCATTGAAAAAAGAGATGAGGGGAGGATGGATGGATGGTAAGCAGCACTCCCTCGGCATGCTATTTGTATGATATCACGGTATCATATAGAAGAATTAAAATAAGTAAAATATCTCCGCCAGCCTAGTCCCAGAGGGTTAATATCTGAGATGATATGTAATCTTCAAAAAGCAAAGATCGCAGCGGTTGCGTTAGATCTTTCTATGATATGGTGACATTCACTCATCTTCTCCCTCGCTCCCCTCCTCCCCTCCTCCTCCCTAACGGATCGGTCGTACAAACAAATTTCTCCCCTCCCGGAATTGTTTTACGATCCACTTTACACTCTGCGCGCCCAGGCTTCGATCGAGAAGCCCGAAAAGCAAAACCAAATTCCGGCGGCTAGGATCTACAGTACTTCCCGAGCCGCAGTCCGCATCCATCCCAAACCTCGTAAACCCTCTGTCGCAAACCAGATCCATGACAATACAATCGCGCATAATCTATAGATCGCCGTTACAATAAATTCAAAGAAATTGATACAGGTATGCGACCCTAGGTGGGGCTAATATTTGGATCCAGGTCCCATTATTGGGGGGAAGCTCTTGTCACGGGTGTGCTGTACCGGACTAGGTTTGTGATGGACAGGGACTTTGCCACCTGAGAAGGATCAGCATTCTCCTGACACAACATAAGATCAGCGCTCAGGGCCTAGTGGATCATTAACTAGTGTTCGAGATTCCGTTAACCTGCAACCCAACTCGCTACATCTTGTGACGTGTCACATTCAGTAGTTGAGCCAATACGGACCTTGGAGTCAATCTCGCGATAGCTTCAAGTCTTTAATTTCAGAGATCTTTCCTCTGACTTTAATCTTTGTTTAAGAGATCACTTTATCTCTTTCTATCAATTTTCGAGAACCCTCATCACTATCCATTCTTCCTCTTTTCGGTCGATATGGTTAAGCAAGGTTCCTCAACTTTTTCCGCCGCCTCTGGCACTAAGGGGTCGGTGATATTATCACGGGCGATCAAGAAGAATTTTGCCCTCGAGGCAGAAGTTTCACGGTTGCGACATCACGTCTCGATACTATCTCGAAGGTTACACTCCGTTAAGATAGAACAAGACGGACTACGGGACATGGTCACTATGACCGTGGAAATCAAGGAGTGGGGAGAGGAGCCACTGGTGAGTGAGGAGGTGGCTGAAGAGTCGGACGACGGAGCCACACCGAGTGTGGCTAGGATGTCGGAATATGATGGCCATGAGGTGACTGGGGAAAAGGACGACGGAGCCGCACCGAGTGTGGCTGGGATGTCAATGGATGAGGGCCATGAGATGGCTGAAGAAGAGGATGACGGAGCCGCACCGAGTTGGCTGGGATGTCGGAAGATGATAGCCATGAGGTGGCTATGGTATGGCTAGTGAGGCTACACCGGGTGTGGCTGAAATGTCAATCGAGGGAAGCCACAGTGTGGCTGATGAAGAGGAGGACAAGGATGAGTTGGCCGCAGCCGACGAATTTGTGCCAGAAATGGCAACTGATGTCAACAGGTTGCGAGGGGACCTGATTAAGGAAGCGGATTCGATTTTGGATCCGTTGATACCATCACAGATGGTGGGTTTGGTAAGGAGGAGGGATGAGGATGTTAGGTGGGAGCCTATCTCAGAGTCTTACAAGATAACTCAGGCCGATAATCTTAATCGTAGACGGAGATTGTCTAGGAAGGCTCAATGTCTTAAAATAGAGGTAGGTAAAGTGATAAAGATTTTTCTAACGTAAAACTTTTATATTGATAAGATCTCTTCTCCGTTGCTTGATAATGTTCAAATAGCTCAGAAGGGACCGTGATATTTATATGCCGCGTTTGGGTGGTCGCGGGCTACATCTAGTTCTCATACTAACTAAGTACCTACTAACTGTTAGGCATACCGGGAGGCTTAGCCTTCCATTAGTGAATAAAGACCTATAGTTACCCTACCTTAGGATTCTGAGTTCAGAAAGACAAGCCAACACCCCCCTCCCGCACCAGCGTTGGGACAGCGCTACATCGACAGACGCTGCCGTAGTTGCGTCCCCTCACCAAAGACATGGTCATTGGAGCCCTCCTCGTAACCCCGTATACGTCGCGGCCGTCCGTCCGACCGGATCCCGTTCGCAGGATATATGAGGGAGGACCTTTGGCGAGCTTATGCAAGTGGTTCGAGCCAAATCGGTCGACGTCGCATAAGGTTACTGAGCACTAAAGACAAGAGTCGCGAAAGTGGTCACTAAGTAACGGGACGTTTTTACGGACAATGGTTAGGCAACACATTCTATACTCCACGCTCTCGCGATGAAAGTCGCAGAAGTGAATGGTGTTGTCGGATGAGGTAGTCTGAGCAATCAGGCATACCCACACTCACACACGTCAATAGTATCTTACGGATACTGACGGAACCATACGATAACGATATGACTATGGAGGGATAATGGCTATTGGAGCGA